>JGI24020J35080_1001793_pt1 | contig 10626 bp, 8 predicted proteins | sample Deesub1362A_J573_FD_35080 | JGI IMG/M metagenome (IMG submission 35080) | reverse complement strand
TCTCCTTTACGCCACATATTATTTATCTCACATCGTAGATACCTTATTTTGCAAGGTGGACTTGATGCCCAGCATAACCATCTTCGACGGGGCGAGGAGCAGGTCATCGACTTCCTGCGCTTATACAACTGGCTGAAGTTTTTCAACCTCGAGGTCAGAGGCTTCGAGATAGTGGAGAAAATGGCAAGCCAATGCCAGAGTCCCAGCGCGGCTACCACGCCAGCGGGCACGCCTCAGGCGAGGAGATTATCAGGATGCTGGAAGAAAGTTACTATGAGCTTTGCACCAGAACTTTCAAACTCTCTCTCAGCTTATGAGGGTCTTTACATAATATAAACTCCCACCGCCCAAACTCACCATGATGATTTACCGCACGCACCCATCGTTTTGCAGCCATTTCCTTTTGCCGGTCTTGTTCTGTTTCGAAACCTTTCACTTCCAAGATAACTCTTATTTCACTGCCGTCTTGCTTACGAAGCCGGATCAAATAGTCCGGGCGATACTCGTGCCGTACTCCCTTCCATTCATAAGGTATGGTGAAATCTAGATGGTCATTTTTGGCGTAAGAAATAACCTCTGGCATCTGCTCCAACTGATAAGCTACACTGTGTTCCCACTTTGGTGCATCCAACACTACGTGGCTGATGTGGCTCTTTGTTGTGCCCACGGTAGGACGGACGGTACGAAATAGCACTTCAGCTGTAGAGCCTATGGGTCGAAAACGTTCTATCACGGGTAATATTGGCTGCTCTCCTGCATCACTATCGGGTTCTATAGCTTCAGTTAGCCGCTCAATGATGCGCTGCTTGTACTTGAGCAAGGCGATCTCTTCCAGCGGTGTATCGGGATCTTTTAGGATAACACGTTCCTCCAAGTATTGCCAGACAATGTTAAGCACCTGCGGAAACAAAATGTGACGAGCTACCCAATCCTCGCGCTTGTTTTTTAACCGGCGTGTGATTTCAGCCGCAATTTCGTATACCGTCGCTTGAAGCCGCTGTTCACGGTGAAAAGGATTGCGATCATGCACCACCTCTGGACCTGGACCAAGTCGATCAGGACGACCAATACGGTAGCCGGAAATGGGTTTTGTGGTTATCTCGGTAGGTTCCGTAGATGGGTCAATCACCAGATAGGGCACCTCTTCTAAGTCTATTCGAATACGCTGACGCACATCAAAAACATAGCCCTCCACACGAGGGAAGGTAATTTCAAGATGCTTACGTTCTGGAAGTGCTCGCACCAGTGTGGATATTTTTTGTACTTCACTACGGCTAACCGGCTTCTTTTTAATGGGGATAACTTCAAATGGCACACCGTACACATCCACATATTCTGGCTCACTAAAGTCATCATAGTTCATTCGGCGCAAGCCCCGTCCAACCACCTGCTCGCAGAGCAGTTGAGAAGTAAAGGCGCGGAGTCCCAAAATCTGCGTCACGTTCTGTGCATCCCAGCCTTCTGTGAGCATTCCAACCGACACAACACACCGAATGTTTTTACCTGGCGGGTCACCCTCACCTTCCCATTCCGTCTTGCCAACTGTATCCACCGTTTTTCGCAGCCTCTCAGCTGCCTGTTGTCTTGTTTCACCCTCTAGCGCGCTTTGGGCTTTGCTGAGGAGTTTGGTATCGATACGTAGTGTTACTTCTTGGTCATCTCGGTTCTCAAGTTCTGGCAGGACATGACCCCCAGCGATATGCTCGTAAACAAGTTTTGAAAGGCTGGTATTATCGCACACCACGATTAGAACAGGTGGTACAGGAGAACCAGCTTCTTGAAAAGCCTCAAATGTCTTTCTCCATTCAGAAGCTAACGTAACAAGCGCACCTTGTGCCTCTCGCAGTACCGACTCGGGTTTAGCACGACGACGGGTGGTTTGTCGCTCAGAGGCGGGGAGCTGCTTATTGATGTGCTCCCACAGGCGGAAATATTTTGGTATCAAAGCACCAGTGTTGTCATCTACAGGCACGCGGGGAATTTTTACAATGCCACATTCAATAGCGTCCACCAGCCCAAAGTCAGAGACAATCCACGGAAAAGGCGTGCCCTCCTCATGCCCACTTCCTTTGATAAAAAATGGCGTAGCCGAAAAATCTGCGCAGAAGTTTATGCCACGCACAGCGTTAATTCTATCGAGACCGCTAACCCATACGGTTGCTTCGCGAAACTCCTCCTCAAGTAACTCTCGCTCTTCCTTTGAGAGCTGCCTCAGCTCCTCCTGAGTTAAAGGTTGTGCCGGGCGGTATGCGTGGTGGGCTTCGTCGTTGATTACAAGAATGTTCTTTTTATTGCCCAGGTCTTTCAGCACTCGACGGCAGAAAGCGGTGTCACTTTCCGGTCCACGCTGGACCACACCTTTACTTTTTGAGTCGTCCTTGGGCAAGAAAAGATGCCAGTTGGAAATCTGATATTTACCCTGCTGAAGACGCTCCAGCATTCCTCTTGGTACCAAGTCGAAGCGCTCATAATAGTTCTTCGGATGCCACGGGAGAAGAACCTGCAGCCTCTCTCTAATGGTGAGATTGGGACATACTATTAACACCGCATCTGAAAAACGTCTGTCCTGAGGATTGGCAAGTTTGTTAAGCACCTGCCAGGCGATAACCATGCCCATGACTACGGTTTTACCGCTCCCCGTTGCCATCTTACAGGCATAGCGGGTTAGTGGCTTGTATCCCTTAGCTCTACTTTCAGGGTCATTAGGCTCGTCTTTAGGTATGACGATGCCCTGCTTTTCAGCTGGAGAAGCTTCTACCAACCAAATTAATGTCTCAGCGGCTTCTAACTGACAGAAAAAGAGTTTGCGTTCTCGGTCGGGATTATTCCAATGGTTCAAAAGCCGCCTGGTGATGGGTGTAACACCTGGATAGCCACGCTCACGCCACGCTTTTACCCGTTCACGGATTGTGTTGACAACATCTAAAGGGACAAACTCCTCTTCGAACATGGAGACCCGAGCTTCTCTTGTGCGTGGTCTCAGGTAATATCCGGCTGGTCGCCGCCCCTCTACAAGGACTGGTTGCCCCTCCCTATAATCCCAGTACCGAGTTGGTTCCTCAAAGGGACTGTTTATTATAGGGTTATCAACAAGGAGGGACATTTTTCTCTGCCTCCATAATGCGTCTAATCACTTTTTGTGCTTCTTGAACACCAAGCAAAGTAAGCCTATAACCGTCTCTACTATTCCCTTCTATTAATCTCTTTTTCCACATACTTTTTAAAGTATTACTTATTGCACCAGAACTTCTTCTATCCAACGATTTGCCTAGATATTTGCGAGTAGTTGGACTTTCTTTTGAATACTCATTATATAGAATCAAAAGTATTTCTTCTTCAACCGTAAGTGTGTTATTTAATACTAATGGTCTTCCCATAATGGTTTCTATGATAGGAACAACTGGTCGTTGAATTTTCTCAATAATTGTTTTTGCATCATCTAGTGGTAATTTAGAAGCGATTCGTACAAATTCTGTCATAATCCATTGTGCACTATGATAAATAAATTCTAAATCATAGATATTTGGATTGATATCATTCTTGTGAACCATACTCCTTTTACTTCTAAGACAGTAAATTGCTCGTGCTACCCTCGCAATTGCTATTCGACTTTCATCTGGTATGTTTTTAATTGACCGACTGTTATAGATATTGTTTAATTCGTAATCTACATTTTTGACAGACTTATCATAATCACTTCTTTGGGGATCTAAAGATTGAAATATTTGCACGATAGTCTCTACAAACTTTCCTGCAGAAGATTTTTCAAGATTTTTCGTTTTAAGTTCATCTGCGATTTGTAAGAAATATTTGACTAAGTCATCTGCCAATTCTCCAGGGATTTCCAATTTTTTAAGAATATCCGTCAGATATTCAATACTACTCATGATGATTCACTTAATCCAAGGAGTTCTTTAATAGTCTTAACAACAAATGCTCTTCCTGGGTCAGAAACTACCCATCCATCATCTTTTTGAATAAAAACTTTTGACTTGTTATGGGTCGTGTTTTTCATGTTTCTTGCAAAGTTCGGCCTATCATAGGCATCAAATTGTTTACATTGTTCTATTAGTTCATCTTTTGGAACTTTAAACTCACCATCTATAGCGTAATGCCTTAAAGCAATTAAAACAGCCAATATTCTTTGCTTTTTTGCTTTATCTTTTTTCATCAAATCACTTATGAGAATTTCACCTGATTTAAGTTCAATAAGACGATTAATATCATCTTCGCGTAAATTATTTTGTTTTAAGAACATTTGATATTTTTGAGTGAACCCATGTGACGAAGTTGGTGCTTCAGAAGTAGATTTATCCATCTGTGACGGCTCTGCTCTCTCCTCCTTAGGTTCTCCAAGTGCTTTTAGTGCATGAGTTAGCAGAATTTCAAAACATTTCTGCTGAAAAGGTTCATCACATTTCTTTACTACTGCTAAAATTTCAGGCAAAATCTCTTCTATTTCCTCTAACCATCTCAGTTTCATTTTTTACCCTCCTCCAGTTTCGATTTGATAAATTCAATACCTTTTTGACTCAGGAGTAAAGTACCTCTATTGTCAATAAGATATCCCTCCCTTTTTGCCTTAGAAATGGCATCATACGGATTTTTAAGATTGTATCTGAGTTGCTTTAAGCAGTCTACAATATCAGAAGAGGTATAACCATCAAGTTTCCCTTGATACTGTTCTAGCCAATGGGCACAGAGGATTACAAACTCTTTAGCAGATTTTGGATTTATTTGGTCTTTTAATTCCGGTAAAGAGAGAGGTCGCTCGACAGTAGATACAAAGCCCTGTTTTATCACTTTGGTAGGCATTTCATGCTCGTATTGGAATTTTGCACTTTGAACAGAAAGAAGAAACTGTAAAAGCAATTCAAAGCACGTATCTCGATAGCGTTCTGGACAACTTTCTGCTATTTCAATTATTTCTTGTAGGTTTTCTTTTATATGCTCAAACATGGCATATCATACCCCCTCATGATTTAGTTTGATTATCCTCATAACCTCATTCCCCCGGAAATCAATGACCTTTACTGCTATACGCTTATGCTCTCCTGGTTTAAAAGAGAAGGATTTTGTACCCCGCATCTTTTCAAAGGCTTCGGGATCAATCTGAGCTTTTAACGCTCGCTGAAGCTTCTCCCAAGCTTTGCTGTCGCCCGGGAAGAAAGCCTGGCAGATGTGGAAGGTCATTCCATCGTAGTCTGTGTCAAGGAACCATGCCGCTACATCTTCGCCTCTGCTGTGGTACACCTCGCCAGTTAAAGGATCATAGATGTCCACACCGCGAAGCTCTACCACAAAAGTGCCGTCCTTCTCCTCCTGCACCGCAACGTCTGGCTGCCCATAAACGGTGAAAATCTGACTCGCACGCGTGGTCTTCAGCAGGTCTCCCACAAGCACATCCGGTGCTATATTGGCAAAATGCACCTGCAAGCCTGCCACGGGATGTTTCTGAATCAGAGCCTGTGCCTCAGGATCAAAGCTAAAGCCTGCGAAAATTAACACTTGGTAGCCGTTCATTTTAGCGGTAGGTATCGCCTCCTGCACCTGAGGCGCAGTTACAGGACCATACTGTGGACCGAAGCTCAGCGCAACGCGCAGAGTCTCGCCGTTTTGCTTAGCCTCTGCCTCTGCGTGAAGGTAGCCAACATTTAGTGGTCGCAGGTTTTGGAGTTCCATCTTTTTGCCACCGGGAAAGAGGATGCCACCCTGCTGCTTGAGCAGGTTGAGCATGGTGGTGAGGTAGTCGCCACCCTTATCGCTTATGCGCGCTCTTGCTTCTTCCTCTTCAAACTGCGAAACAGGTGCCTGAGTCGGATCTTCTACAGCGGGTACTGGAATCGCCTCCACGGTGAATGGTCCGGAGACTCTCACAACTCCACGCCTGACCTTTGGTCTATCATAAAGTACCTCCTGTGGTGCGTTGCGCCTAATGCTCTCATCAATCTCCTCGCGCTTTTTGCGTTTAATTGCCCAGAAGCGCTCATGGGCTATTCTGGCTTCTTCCGGCCAGTCTTCCTCGGCTTTCCTCGGAACCTCCCACTCCTTCCAGTCCTTACCCAGCGCCCGGTTAAGCTCTGCCAAAGCCTGGTCAATCTGGGGCTGGTACTTGGCGGCAATTTCGTCAATCTCGGTATTCTGGGCAATGCTCTTCAGGGTGATGTGGGGCACCGTCTCGTAGACAAAGCCACCGGCTGGACCGCGCTCCTCGTCGGCAAGCTCGTAGTAGTCAAACTTCGCGGTCATCAGCCTCTGCCTGGCTATGGCAATTGCGACGCGTGAGGTGTCGCAGGTTATCCAGCGCCTGCCCCACTTCTCGGCGCACCAGGCGGTGGTGCCGGAGCCGCATGTCGGGTCAAAAACCAGATCGCCAGGGTCGGTGGTCATGAGGATGCAGCGCTCTACGACTTTGGTGTTGGTCTGGACAGCAAATAACTTTGGGTCACCGTATCCAGCGATGCCCGTATCCGTCCACACATTGGTTAAAGGACGCATCGGTATTTCATCCAAGTATCTTACAAATCTCAACGAATTACCTACTACAAACAACCGTTCTGCATGTCTGAGTCGCTCCATGCCTACTATATTTGTTTTCCAATAGTTTTGACCGGGTGTAAATGATTTTCCTTCAAATTGCACTGTAAAAGCGGTAGTTTCACCACCACTTTGAGAAGTCATATCACCTGCCATAAACACCCTCGCGCCCTCAGGAAGCAATCCTGGATTTTCAAGTTCCTCTCGTTTAAGGCGTCGTCGTGTACCGTCCGGAAGTTCTATGTGCTGGTAACCTTTGGCTCCCTCTCCTCCAAGTTCTTTCTCCAGATAAAGCTGGCGATATTTCATCTGGGTTTTGTCCTTCGCATACCAGAGCAGAAAGTCGTTGACCACATCCAGCAGCACCCCTCCCTTACCACTCGTCTTCACGAAGCTAATCACCGCCACAAAATTCTCCCTTCCAAACACCTCATCAAGCAAGCATCGTACCAAGTGCAGGTTCTCGTCGTTTATCTGCACGAAGATGCTCCCGCTCTCGTGCAACAGCTCGCGGCACAGCAGAAGGCGATCGCGCAGGTAGGTCAGGTATTAGTGAATGCCCAGCTTCCAGGTGTCGCGGTAGGCTTTAATCTGCTCCGGCTCGTGGGTTAAGTCTTCGTCTCTGTCTTTCACATCCCTTTTGTCTATGCGCGGCTGGAAGTTACTAGCGTACTTTATTCCATAGGGCGGGTCCACGTAAATCATCTGCACCTTGCCTGCCATTCCTTCCTTGACCAGAAGCGAGTTCATCACAAGTAGAGAATCGCCAAGAATGAGACGGTTAGACCAGCCAACCTCATGCTTGTAGAACTCGATTTGCTTATCGGCAGGCAAAGCAGTCTCACCGAAAAGCGTGACCTGCACAGGCTCGGGGCGACGCACCGCATTCAATATCGCCCTAGTAGAAATTCGCTCGTGAATATGAAGAGAAACCACATCCACATCAAAGGACGTATGCTCGGCCTTTCCCGCCCAGATAAGCTGTGGGTCGAGATGAGGGTCATAAGCATACGCTTGAGTTTTTAGCTCACGCACCTCATAGGTTGGGGCAATACCTGCGGGAGGGTTGTTTTTCCTCTTAGCCTCTTCATGGCGATAATCTCCTACCTTTCTTTGCATCCCCCTCTTTCTTCTTGGCACAAATCTCACTCCTTAGAGGATTGCATGTTAATTTAATCGAATGGTATTTATTAAAGTTTATGGCTAGGCATGCGGAAGGAGATGATATTCAGTGAAGCCAAGGCTAAGGGGTCGACGCTTCTCAATTTTGTTTAGTTTCACTTTTCCGACACTCTAACACAAGACACAAATCTGCATTTCAAAAGCTAAAAAGCATGGGATACAGGGCAATTCAGGCTTTGCTGTACGGTGAAGAAAGTCTTATAAGCACCGATGTTAAACTAAAAAATGATATGCCGAAAGTTCACCACAAAACATATGTTAATTTTAAGGGTCATGCAAAAAGAGGTATTAGTAGAGTTGGTAGTGGCATTATAATCTGCAGATTTGAAAAAACTCCTCCACCCAGAAACCCGAAGGATGTGGTTTGTCCCCACTTCCTTGAATTAAAATGGGCGAACGGCTGCTATTTCGATTGCGCATGGTGCTACCTGCAGGGCACATATCGCTTCCATCCAGAGTGGAAGAATGGCAAGCCAAATATCAAAGACTTCAACTTGATTGAAACACATATCGCCGCCTTTGTTAAAAACAACGGTACTGAGCCGGAAATATTAAACTCCGGTGAGCTGTCTGATTCTTTATTAGCTGAAAGTAGAAAACCTCCATTTTCCAAGTTTATCGTCAATGTACTCGATAAATATGACAGATACAACAAACATAAAGTATTGTTTTTAACGAAATCCATATATGTAAAGAATATCCTAGAGATAAAAAGACCCGACAGGATAATAATGAGTTTCAGTTTGAATGCCTATCCAGTTGCCAAGCGATGGGAGCGGGGTGCACCCCCTGTAAAAGAACGCATAAAAGCCGCTAAAAAAGTTTATGACGCTGGATATGTTACACGCGTGCGTATTGACCCAATGGTGCCGATAGAAAAGTGGAAAGAACATTATGTTGAGCTGATTGATGATATACTCTCAAGTTTCAAGCCTGAGAGAATAACAATAGGTTCGTTGAGAGGACTCGCCTCCACAATCAACAACGCCAAGGACAAATCGTGGACGATTTATCTCTCTGAGAAGTCCAACTGGGGAAAGAAGATTGATTTCAATACCAGATATGAAATGTACTCTACAGTTATCAACTACCTGAAGGAGAATTACAATTACAGCAGGGTTGCGCTCTGTAAAGAAACAATGGAGATGTGGGAGAAGCTTGGATTAGATTGGAGAGATATTAAATGTAATTGTGTCCTATGAAACTACATAAATAAACAATTTACAGTGAGGGGGCCATATATATGCCACCAAAAAAGAAAACACCCTTTGAATGGTGGAGGGATAGAATAGATACATTAACTGGCTACAGAGATGAAGCAAGAGAACTCTATAAAAAGGTTGGTAAAGCATACACTCCAGGTTACTGGGCGTTACTTAAATTGTCAATTTTAGCATATTACATTGATGTCTACACAGTAATTGCAAAAAGCAACTTCAATAGAATCATTTATATTGATCTGTTTGCTGGTTGTGGACTTAACAAAATAAAAATTAGAGATACGGAAGAAATTGTTATGGGATCTGCTCTTTTGTCCAAAAAGATTCCAAGAGATGGTAAAGAGTTTGATCAAATTATCTTAGTTGAAAACGATCCTGATAATGCTGAAATTTTAGAAAATTTAATTCCAGAAGCTTATGTTATCCCAGAAGATTGTAATAGCTTAAAAGTTGTAGAGAAAATAAAAAAGATTATCGGAGAGATACCTGGGACTCATTTTCTTGCTGTAGCAGACCCAGAGGGTCTAGAATTAAAATGGAGCACAATTAAGACTTTTTTGGAGATGAATGGAGATATAATAATCAACTATATGTGTGGAGGAGTGGGAAGGATTTGGGGAAATATTTATAGCTTCTCAACAAAGGAATCTGCTAAAGAATCGATATCAAAGACTATAGATGATTTCTTTGGAACTGATGACTGGAAGAATTGTCCACCTCCACCAGATGGCAGTGCAGAATGTCTTTTTGATATTTATTTTAATCGCGTGAAAGAATTTAGAGAAAAGTCTATTCCCATAAAAGTTAAGGGAATTGGAGGTTTTCACTACCACATGATTGTAGGGGTAAGGAAAACTAAAGGTACTCAACGCTGGATAAGTGCTGTTGAGCGAGTAAAAAACAAGGTAGAGAATATAACGGAAGATGAAATTAAAAGACTAATTGATATTTACAGGGGGAGACAACAGCAACTTTTCTAAAATACAAAGGACATTCCCGACACCGAGGAATCGAAACTTGTAATATTACAATCCCAAAACCTCGTTTTTGCAATGGAAATTCTCCAAATTACGGAAAATCCAAGAGACAAGAACACAATCGCAATAGTAAAGCCCGGCGATAAAGCGCTGATATACTCAAGCAGGAGAGGAGAAAGGACGAGATAGTAGAGCCAAGGATAGTGGGAACCTACGAGGTGGCTTCAGAGGTATTCAAAGAGTCAAAGAGAATCTTCAAGACTCCTCACGGAATGGGCTCTGAGAGCTTCCCCCTACAGGATAAAGCTCAAGCCGCTGAAAATCTTCACCAAGCCGGTGGACTTCAAATCGCTCATACCTGAGCTCAAGTTTATAACCAACAAAAAGAGGTGGAGTGGGCACCTCATGGGCAAGGTGATGAGGGAGATTCCGGAGGAAGACTTTCAGAATTATGAATAGAGCATAAATTATGAAATTACCCTTAATTGATGAGATGGGAGTTAAATGAGCCTTAATGAGGAACAAAGAAAAACTCTCAGAGGTAATAAAGAGCATTGAAAAATTGGAACTTGTAAAAAGTGAGTTTAATTATTAGAGAATTCCACAGACAAAAACTAAAGATTTAAACAATCAATTAACTCATATCTCACGGAAAATGTTCACCACATCATCTCTAAGTCTTGAATAAACGTACTCAGCCAAAGGCTTTA
>JGI24020J35080_1001789_pt1 | contig 10643 bp, 10 predicted proteins | sample Deesub1362A_J573_FD_35080 | JGI IMG/M metagenome (IMG submission 35080) | reverse complement strand
CTGCATGATGTGAGATTCCAGAAGCTTAAATACTGGATATGACTGGAGAAAGCTTTTTATTTGAGAATATGGGAAAATTACTGGTGGTTAGAATCAGACTACCTTAATTGTAGAGTTAACTTTTTAGTTAAAACATTGCTGTTGTCAACATCAGGCCAACTATTTAAGTTCTTATATTTTTATAATCATTTTTATAATTAAAATCGTCTATTTAAGTTTTTCTATATTATAAACGAAAAAATTATTAATTGGTTAACTAATGTTATCGTTGGTGTTGAGCATGGCAATTGTTAGGAATGTGGTGCTTGACGTCAAATCAGAAAGAATATTGGAGGAACTCTCTACAAAATTGGGCAAATCCCGCTCAAAGATAATACGAGAGGCCGTTATAAAATATGCTGAGGAGGTGGGTGTCAAGTGAAGTTTTTAAAAATATTTTTGAAATATGTGCGGAAGTTCTTTGTTGCAGAAATCGACGAGGAGATGTTGTGGGACTTAGTCTTCAATGGACGTCCACTCAGCGCCACTTTTGCACTCACAATACTAAATCAGAAGTATGAAGGTAAAATATTGAGTGCTCTCAGGAGAAATGAACAAGAAATTAAATAAAACTACTGCGAATCCATTTTACACTTCAAATGACGTTAATTCAACAATTAACTGGATGGAGTGGACTTTATGCAAAATAAAAAAAGGAAAATTGAGTTACCTAAAAAGAATAAAAGCTGTGTGTGAGGTGTTTTTAAAAGATGAATTTCTGAAACAGGCTGATATCGTTAGGAAATTAGGAATTCCAAAGTCAACTGTGAGTAGAATTGTAAAAGAACTTGAAAAAATTGGTGCTTTGTCAAGAATATCTCTCCCTATTGCTCGACTCGACAAAACAAGGTCATCCAGACATGTATTAAACCCAAAATTTGTTGACTTTCTTAATGAGCATCTCTCCAAGATTAGCACCAGTACTCAATTTGACCTTAACAGTCCTCATATTAGCAAATATAATGCTAAAAATTTGAAATTTCTATGCAGGCCCAACTCATGGCTTAACAAAGTTACTCAGGAAGAAAGAGATAACTGGGCAAGAAACGGGCTCTTCAGAGTTCACGGATTCCAGAGATGCTGGATTCTCAAGAACTACACCCTGATTGATGACGAATACCTCTGGAATGAACTTGCAATGACTCTCAACCCACCTACAGTCAAAAACCCAGTAAAAAAGGTGCTTTATGGAAGGGGAAAGAAAGCTCCATCTTACATAATCCTCGCCCCATCTGAGTTTTTCAATGGAGTTTGTTATCAGCTCCACTTCAAAAAGAAGAAACTGATTGTCTCTTTACCAAGGGAGTCATCAATCTGGATTTCTTGGGACGAATTCAGGGAGGACTTGGAACAAATCATAGGGCAGGACATCAGGGCAGTAGTGGAGAAAGCCATCAAAGCCTACAACATGTGGTTCAAACAGCAAGTTCTTGCATACGACGATGGATGGGTGGGGAAGAAAAAACCCCTTAAGCCAGAAGTGGGATACATTGACCCAGACGGAATAATACGCAAGGTTTATGAAGTGGAAGGTGCTACATACATAGAAGACCTTGGGTTCTGGATTGACGCTTCTTTGAAACCAACTCCTGAAATGGAGTTCAGAGATGTTGAATCAGCATCAAAGTTCAAAAGGGCCATAGATGCTCTTGCGAGTAGAGAGCTGTACGAGAGAATAGATTTAATGTACAAGAGGCTGGAAAATGTTGAAAAAGGTCTTGCAAATAAGACAGATGCGGACAGAGCAATTTTTGAAGTTTTGAAGGATATTACTTTGCAAATTCAAAAACTGGTGGAACTCGTTTCTTTTGCAACTCTGACAGCGTTTTCAGCTAAAAATGAAATAAATCCAAGTACGAAGACGTTCACTTATCTCTCATAAACAAAAACAACCAATTCCATTTCTGTTATTCCGCTAAATGTTATCAATCTCTGCAAAATACCCTAATGTGGGAGTCCAAATGCTTGAAAATCTAAGTTGCTGGGATATTGTTAGATATCTGCCGACTTTATTTTTAGCAAATAGGGCTTCAAAATACCCATGTGCTCACTTTTGTTCCACTTTGAAAAACGGGGGGTATTGTGAAGTGGGACATCGTATGTATGGCTAATGGTTCTACAAGTCACATTCAACATTCGAAGGGTATTCGGAAATGCCAAGTACATTTGGTTGTTTATGGAATTTGTTGTTTAAACGCTGCCATTGGAAATATAGCCCGAAAGTATTGGTTTAATGCTGGAAAGATTAAATCATTTATCTTTGATTCTGACCATAATTGCACCAATGTTATATGTGTTCCACTTTCCTAAACCCAGGGGTTTTTCTCCTGCTCAGATGAAAAAATCAAGCAGAAGGGTTGAATTGCAAATTTCTTTAATAGACTGGGTAAAGAAGCATAACAAGGTCACCATACCATAAAAGTACACCAAATTCTGGTAATACTATATGCTATTCACGTTTAAAGCCACAGAAGTTCGGGATTATCAAAAAATTTAAGTTTTTCTATCTTTAGTAGCACTTACTACTGCCACATTTTCCCCTTTTCTCAATCCAAGCTTTTTCATCGGAAATTGTAATATATTACTGGCTCCAGAGATTTTGTGATGAGGCAATGCACATACTGCAAAAAATGGTTCAAAAACAGACAAGCCTTAAGAGCTCATCAAAAATCTTGCCCACTAAAACCTTCAATGTTCTGGAACCATGAATTCGAGGTTCACGGATACAGGTTTATGATTAATGTAAGTGAAAGAGCGTATAATGTTCTAAAAGAACTTGAGACGAGTAACGAACACGTCTTTCTTGGTGCTATCAAGGCAATGAGACTGCTGGGTTTGGTGAAAACATATAAGGTGGAAAAGGCAAAATGAAACCATTTAGTATTTTGAAGTTAAGATTGTCTGGAATATTGAGTCGTTTATCGCTTCAAATCTACTGCTGGTACTGTCAAAAGAGACTATCTCAGATTGAAATCTTCAGGCTTGGGAGAGCTGAACTCTGTACAGAGTGCTTTAAACAGCTTAGGTACTTTAAGAATCCTCCGTAATCTAACTTTCATTGGACAGAAATTGTAATTCTTCGGAATGATTCTGGAAAACTTGCTGAGCAAGTTTGAACACTAATTAAACAGGCTGCAGAAAGTGATGAATGCAAAAATAAAGAAAGTGCCATAAGGTGAAAATGCTGGATGGTTTATCCAGAAAATCCCGACTAACTACTCTGGGAAGTAATTGTACATTCTTTAGAGTCCAATTGAAAAATAACTCAGGCAGTTTAGAAAGTTGCTGGACTCAATTTTTGGACATTCACTTGTTCAGCTGATTTATCTCCTCCATTGACAGATACTTCACATAGCCAAGATACTCAAACGCAGCAAGAGCACCATTCAGTGCCATATTCTCGATTAGCTCATAAATCCAGTAATTTTCCCTGAGATGTGATTTTACGTCTACTCCCTCTTTTTCCATCTCCTTCAAATGGTCGAGAATCGCCTTTACTGTAGTTGCAGAGACAACATCAAGAGCTTCAGCAATCTCCTTAGAGTGTACTTCCACTGCAGTCTCTTCATCAATCTGATATATTACTGGGCCATCCCCAGCTAACTTCTTTCTTACCCAGTAATATGTTGACCTTGAAAGCAGGTCCCTATCTTTATCAAGCTGGTCAAGTGCAGCCATCAAACCCTTTTCCCTTTTTATCCTCAAATACCTCTCAAGTATTCCCCTTCTTGACATAACAGTTATATTTCAGTCAGAAAAGATATATCAACGTTTTTTCTCAGACTTTAGTAGTACCTACTACTTCTCAAGCAATTTATGCCAGACCTTGTTGTTATGAACCACAAACCAGTATTTAGCAAGCGCCTTTTCCCTCTCTTTGTACTCTGGGCAGAATCTGGAAACCTTCAGCCAGAAGTATCTGTTGTGTCTCCTTTCAATTAGATGCGTTAGTTCGTGTATAACCACGTATTTAACAAGTTCCTCAGGCAGAGCAGCAAGCTTGATGTTGAAGTTTAGGTTTTTCTTTGCAGAACAGCTCCCCCACTTGCTTTTGTGAGCCTTGATAAAAAATCTGTTGAAACTGACGTTCATGAGTGATGAATATTCGCTGAGATACTCCTCAAGTTTCTTTTTGAGTTCCTCTTTAATCCAGTTTCTCAAGTAAACGTATGGATTTCTTCCGTCTGGAACAGAAACCACAATTTTATCTTCAAACAAAGCTACACTATATCTCCCTCTTTTAATTTCCAAATCGTAGAGCCCCCCGTATAGCAGGAGCTTATTCTCGTTGCCATTGCCTGATAGTTCTTTATGGCTGTTGATTTCTCTGAACTTCCTGAGAATCCAGTCCTTCTTGTCCATTATGAAGTCTATCGGTTTGACGGTGGATTTCTTGGGCATAACGACAAGCAGATGTCCGTCTGGCTTCAATTCGAGCCTCATGTATTTGACGTTGCGGTAGTCAACAACGTATGGAATCCCAACACCATCAAGCTCTATGATTCTCATTTATCATACCTCATCAAAATGTCCATCAACTTTCCATGTAGCTCTTCTCTCTCCTCGAATTCCAATCTATATTTTCTTCTTATTAGTCTTCTCACTATCCTCTCAACTTCTTTAACGGCCGAGGGTTGATTTGTCCATCCAGGAAATATTTTACCATCCTCTCGAACTGCTCTGATTATTTCCTTCACATCATTGATTAGCTCCTTCTCGTCCTTTTCAACAAAGTCCTGAATCTTTAGCAGCATGAAAAATTCAAGAGAGCTTAGTCCAAGCTCTCTTTGTTTTCTTATCATGCTATTGAAGCTGTCTATTATATCTACTCCTTCTTGGTAAATCTTCTCTATTTTCTCCGTTCTCTCTTTCCATTTTTTGATGAGTTTTTCAATTCTGTCTGCAAGGGTCTCATAATAGAGATTTTGTTTTTTGCTCACCAGGACGATTCTTCTCAGAGAAAAGATGATTTCGGAAACCCTGTCTTCAAGATTGGGATACATTTTTTCAATTTTCTTGATGTATTCTTCGTCTATTGGTATTATCGGAAAATCCTTTCTGATTTCTCCAATTTCAACAGTCTTGTGAATAAATTCGAGTGTTTTTCGGTAGTATTTTCTTACGTATTTTTCAACTTCTTCTGGGTCAGCTTTTCTTACTTTTCTGTAGTATGCATAGTAAACTCCCGTGAGCCACTTGAATTCATCAAGATGTTCAGCTTTTATGGGGTGGGCACCAAGAAGCTCAAATTTGGAGCGTAAAGCTCTGTAAATTCTTTCAAATTTCCTGCCATTGTTATCTTCCATCAACTTTCTTACAGCCATCATCAATGTCTGTCTATCTCCCCGCCTTTCAATGCCTTCAAAGAATGACAGGGCCTCTTTCAAAAGGGCCTCAAATTCATTTATTTCCTCTTCAATACTGAAAGCTGCACCTTTAACATCTTCGGCACTGAAAATTGCAAAAGCCTTGTCGAGTTCATCACTAATTATGCCCGTGTAGTCTATTATTAACCCACAATCTTTCCCTTCATAGGGTCTGTTTGTTCTTGCTATTGCCTGCAAGAGTCTGTGCTCCTTCATGGGCTTGTCGAAGTACATTACCTGCAAAATTGGAGCGTCAAACCCTGTAAGCAACATATCCGTAACTATCAGAATTTTTGGATATTCCTCATCCTTGAACTTCTCAACAATTTCCTTCCGTATGTCTTCCACGTCCTTGTCTCCATATCTCTCCTTTAATTCCATCAGATATGTCTTTATTTTCTCCTCATCGTCCTTATTGAAGGTCATTATAATTTCACTGTATTCTCTTGGCAAGTACTTGTCAATAGCTCTCTTGTAGTCCACACAGGCTTCTCTGTCTGCTGCAACAACCATTGCCTTGAATTTTCCATCCACCTCAGTAAGGTAATGTTCAGCTATGTCTTTGGCTACCATCTCAATCCTTTTCGGGTTCTTGAGGAAGGCCTTTATCGCATCAATCTTTCTCTTTACTCTTTCTTCGACAATATCTCTGTATTCTTCAGGCAGTTCTTCAAAAGCTTCCTCCAAAAAAGCTTTTAAAAGCTCCTTATTCAAATGCACTTTCTTTTCAAGTCTTGGCTGGTAGTTAATTTTCACAGTGAACCCATCCTTTATTGAATCAAGTATGAAATACCTGTCCAGATATTTCTCACCTGGTGGAGAGAATTCTCTATATGTGTCTTTTTTATGCTTCGCAATCGGTGTACCTGTAAAGGCAAAGAAGAAAGCGTTTCTGAGAATACTTCTCATCGTTGAAGCCAAGGTACCATACTGGCTTCTGTGACCCTCATCAACGAATGCAATTACATTCTCCCTTGTTAAAATCGTTTCATCACCTTCTATTTTTTCTAAGGCTTGCTTAAGCTCTTTTAGTTCACTCTCTCTAAATTTCTGGATAAGGGTTATGAATATTCCTCTTTTTCCTTTTCCGCTGTCGTGAGTAAGAATTTCAATTAGTTTTTTTATTGATTTTACGTTTTCAACAAGTTTCCCCAAACCCAGAGCAGCAAATTCGTCTGTGAGTTGTTCCTCAAGCTCTTGTCTGTCAACGATGAAGAATATTGTCGGATTTCTCAGCAACTTATGTCTATGAAGCTGATATGCTGCAAAAATCATCGTCAGTGTTTTCCCACTACCCTGCCAGTGCCATATCAATCCAGATTTCTTATTTTCCTCACCTTTGATGGTTCTAACCACTCTGTCCACTATTTTCTTTGCAGCCCTATACTGCATGTATCTTGGAACAACTTTGCTTGTAACTCCTTTCTCTTCCCTGTAAAACACATAGTTCTCAATTATGTCAAGTAACGTGTCTTTCAACAGCATTTGGATGGTAGCCTCCAAATCATCTTCTATACCTTCAACCTTCCATTCCATGGTTGTTACATCTTCAAGCCAAGGAACATTGGGGAAGTATCTTGTTTTATCCCCAGTCGCTATGCTAAACTGAACGTATTTGAAAAGTTCAGGAACATCTTTTTCATAGTCCTTGATGTCAGTGTATGCATTATACCAGCTCACATCTGGGTCTGTTGGGTGTTTACATTCAATAACTACAAGAGGAATACCATTAACGTAAAGGACAATATCAGGTTGGATTTCTGCTCTCCCACGGTAAATTATCTGTCTTGTAACTATGAATTCATTGTTTTCAGGATTCTCAAAATCAAAAAGATGAATCCTTTCAAGTCTGTTTTCATTTTCAAGCCTAACAGAAATGCCTTTCTTAAAATATTCAAGAATTCTCTTGGCCCCCTCAATTCCAGACTGGTTCTTTAGAAGGTTTATTACGTAATCCACATCGTTGTCGGAAAGTTCAACTCGGTTAATTCTTCGTATTGAATTCCTGAGATTTTTTACCAATAGTGGCTCCTCATAACTACCTCTGGCCTCTTTCAATTCTTTTGCATCTTTAAATTCCCAGCCCAATTCCTGGAGTCTCTCTACTATGTAGTCCTCAACTGCCTCCTTTTCTGTGAACATCTCAACCACTTGTATACTTGTAGTATGCTGATTCCAACAATTTCTCAAAATTATAGATGTCTTCAGGATTCGTTATTTCCGTCTTCCAAAACTCTTTGTATACATCTTGTTTGAATCTCGAAAATTCCTCTGCGCTCAGACCAACCTCTTCAGGGTTAAAATCTGGGCCAAGTCTTATTTTGAATTCGGGTGACTTTGTCTTTTTAATATGTATTTCGAAAATATTGTTTATGGGGCCCTTTATTTGGAACGCAATATACCACTCATTTAAAGCAGGGGTGATTTTCCAATCTTTTTCAGAAATAATTTCCTCCAAAATCTTGTAAGATTGTTTAATGACATCAATGTAGTCATCTTTAACACCTTCTTTTCTGTACCTTTCAATATATGTTTCGAAATCCTTTGCCATCGGAGATTTGACAGGTTTTGAAAATTCTCTTGGTGGTTGGATGTACTCAATTACAATTATCTCCTCCCCTTTGTTAGGCCTTAAATATCTCCCATATTTTACAAAGTCAATCTGGAATCCAGAAATATATTGAGAAAGAGACAAAAGAACGTCTTTAAACCTTTCAGCTACAATGATAATCCTTATATTATTGAAATCGATGTCGTCAACTTCGCTGTGCTTGAATCCAGCTTTTGTTAGAAGATATTTCACGCTGTCGGGATTGTTAGCCACCCAACTCGCATATCTTAGGACTTGGAGAAGAACGTTCTCATCAGCTTCGTCTTTCTTAAGCTCAATAACAACTGGCGCTTTAGACTCTAAATCGAGAGCAAGAATATCTACTTCCCGATAGCTTCCCCCAACAGTTATACTTACTTTATCTGCAATGAATTTAAAGTTCTTGCCAAGGACATGGATATTCTCTTTGAAAAACTCTTGCATTTCTCTTACTTCGTCCTCAAATGGGCGATTCTCCAGTTCTTCCTTATTTTCTCCATTTAGGAGGAAGATTTGCTTCATCAACTTTCACCCATTAAAATTTTTAAATTTAATGATAAAGTTTTTACTCTTTTGCAATCTCTACAACCCCCACGAGAAATCCCTGCAAGTCTTCATGATGGTGCTTTAGGTTATTATGTACCAATTCTCTTAAATGTTTGTTTCGAAAGTTCGTCACTTGTTCCGCTTGAATATTATCCTTAACTTGTTTACAATCATCATGTTCAAGCTTGTGTTGAAGAGAGCCAAGTTGATTAAATCCAGAGCAATATAAGTCATTAAAACGAAATTGAAGATTACAGAGAACTTGAAGATGTAAAAATATGTATTGTAGGCTGTTATGAAATTACTGTTGGTAACCTCTAACTTCTGGCTGAGTAAATTGACTTGCATTTGCGTGGAGTTAATGTAGTGCTTAAGCAGTTGTATATCTTCTTTCGTTATTGTCTCATTTTTTAGTTGTTCGTATTTTTCTTGATATTCCTTTAGTTGTTGGTTTAACTGAGCTATTTGCTGTTTTAGGTTTTCGATTTCTGCTTCTTTTTGTTGTATTTGCTGGATGTATGGTTGACATTGCTGCTGAGATAAGAAAGAAGTCAAGTATGTCAATAAAAGCAAAGCAATAATAAATGAAAAAAACAAACCTAATAATTTTCCGAGCTCACCACTCATTTATCCACCTCAATCCATTTCATTAATCAGGTTTGGTTCGTCAAGATGTTTCATAACTTCTTCAATTCTCTTTAAAGTTTTGTCCATTACTTCACAACACTCTCCAAATAACTGAACTAAAGGATGCTCTTCGGTGTAAATTTCAAGCGGATTGGACTCATCTTCAGGATATCTGGCAACTACTGAATGTGGAAAAGTAAGTATCGAAAAATAGAACAAGGAAAAATGAATATACATGATTTCCAAAAGCAATAGAAACAATTTCTTAAGTATGTTTTCTAAAAATTTTGGATTTAATGCTTGTTCCAGCACCTGTTCTGTTTTCTGAATTTTTTCGGAACTATTAAAGAGAGCGCAAAGAAATTCTGTTAAGTTTCTTCTTACTTTGCTTATCATGTCCTCAGAAGCCGAAAAAGCTTGAAAGTTTTCGTTCAATTCTTGTATTTTTGTCTCTAAATCTTTTAGTTCTTCAATAATCTCCTCAACTTCGTCTTTAGAAACAGAAACTTGTTTTTCATTTGTAATCGCTTTGTAGAACTTCATAAACCTCTCTAAAGCTTCGTGCATCCCTCCAATGCTAATGGATTTGACTAGTTCAGTCTTTTTTAGTTCTGGAAGAGTTTCAAGCCACACCCTTAGTACCTTTATCTGTTTTAACTGCTCATCTGCAATCTTTTTATGAATTTTAAGAGGATTGTGCCCTATACCTTTTTTCCCTTTTAATTCTTTTTCAGTTATTATTTTTGCCTGTAAACCAAATGCCTTTGCAGCCTTTTCTACACTCTGTTGGAGATAAAATATCGCCTGAGGATATAATTCATTGTCGTACAAACGTTTTGCAGCTGCCAAATCTCGTTTAGATATTTCCAAAAGCATTTCTGCCAAGTTCATACTCTCACCCTCCTCTTCCCAGTAAGCAAATCATTCATCAATCCCTTCTTAATTCTCTCAAGCTTTTCCCTGCGTTTCCTTTCGAGTTCGAGTTTTTTATCAACCGTGCTCAGAATTTCGGCGATTTTGCGTTGTTCTGGGAGAGGTGGGAGTGGAATGAAATAGTTCTCAATGTCTTCCTTTCGTATTGCTTTAAAAGTAGAGCCAGATGAGATGATTTCGAACTTTTTCCCATTGAATTTTAAGTAGTAAAACAGAAATAGATGGTTCAGTTTATCATTTTTAGGCCTAATTGCCGCTAATCCTCTCCCGATGCAACACCTAAACGGAGCAAGATTAACATCTCCGACAGGCGCCCTTACTGAAAGTAAAATATCATTCAATTCGGCTATTTTTATTGGTTTAGAGCAGTATACTGACGGTGATGGGTAGATTTCTCCAAATTCCGCCTTACCCTGCAAAAAAGGTAAACCCTCTCCAATATGATTGTATGTGGATGAAGGTGGGGATTGTCCCATAATTATTTCGGCAACATCTTTATCACCAAGCCTAACAACCTCCCAATCCTCTGGAATTCTGCCAAT
>JGI24020J35080_1001773_pt1 | contig 10763 bp, 4 predicted proteins | sample Deesub1362A_J573_FD_35080 | JGI IMG/M metagenome (IMG submission 35080) | reverse complement strand
GCCAAGGAAAGAGGCGTGAACTGGGAAGGTATCGATCGTAACGAATATCCGATCCTGACTGCATTCATAGACAACGCTACCCATCCAGAAACAAGTCGTCGTTTTTCTTCCGCAGCCGAAGCATTGGCTGCTCTCACGACACCGCTGCCATCGGTGGAACCACCGGAGGAGGAACAACCCCGGGAATTGACGTTGACGGAAATGAAACCTTCCGGATTACAACATCTTCGAGAGCACAGGATAGAGTGGTTGCGATCACTGCTTCAGTCTTATCCGGGTTCGCGATGGGGTAACCGCGAGACGCGAGGTCTAGACACACCATTTGCAGCGCAGACCTACGTTGAGACTCGGCTCGAAGAGACATTAGAAAGAGATGTCTGTGAGCGGCGCGTCCGGTTGGTGATCCTGTGCGGGAACGCAGGTGACGGGAAAACAGCATTGCTTCAACACCTCGCGACACGACTTGGGTTTGGCGAGCACCTGTCGTCAGAGCGTATTATCGAAAGCAAGATGAAGGACGGGCTGATTGTCCGCATGAATCTCGATGGCTCGGCTGCGTGGAGCAGACGCTCTTCTGACGAGATTCTTGACGAATTCTTTGCCCCTTTTCAGGAAGGACCTCCCACCGAGGACATTGTGCATCTGCTAGCGATCAATGACGGCCGGTTGTTGGAGTGGATCGAAAGAGTAGAGCAGCGAAATGGAGGAAATGCAACGGCACTCACCAAGGAATTGTACAACCTTCTGCAAACTGAAGCGGAAGAACGAGAATCTCACATCCGGTTCATTGATCTCAACAGGAGATCGCTTGTAGGTGGCGTTACGCCTGACCGGAATGCCATCCGGACCGATTTCCTTGAGCGGTTGCTGAATCAACTTTATGGAGGCGACAAAGCGTCCGACATCTGGGGCGTATGCCAGTCGTGTTCAGCGAAGGAACGCTGTGAAGTATATCGGGCAAGTCGTATTTTCGGACCGGATGGCGTGCCGGAGCCCGTGGACCCGAACATTCGCCAACAAGCCCGTCATCGACTTTTCGAAGCGTTGCAGGCAGTGCATTTGTGCGGAGATACCCACATCACGATTCGCGAATTACGGGCGGCGTTGGTTTATATTCTATTCGGTACGCATTTTTGCGATGATTACCATGATGGTCTCGACATTGCTCCATTGCCATATTGGGATCGGGCGTTTGCGCCAGATTCCCCTGGGCGACAAGGGGAAGTCCTCCGAGAGTTAGCACGATTCGATCCTGCTCTTGAGGCCCACCCACAAATCGATCGCTATCTATTAAGCAAACCATTTGTAGGGAGCACCAGGATGGCGCCGCGCTATGAACAACTTTCGCTGCAATCAGCGCGCCGCCGGGCTTTCTTTGAGTGGACAGAAGAACATATCGAGCGAATTGCTGGCAACTCTGAGGCGCTGGGCTTAGCCCGGGGGAGGCACTTGAGACTGTTCCGCAACCTAGCCCTTGTGCAAGAGGCCGACGAATTGCGGACCTTGCGCGATCGTCTCTGCGACGGCATCTCACGTCTGGAAGATCTTCCCCCACAAGCCCTGGATCGAGAAGGGGTTGTTCCTCTGCGTATTACTCCTCGAACCCCCACCGAAACAGCATTCTGGGTTGAGAAACCGCTCGACGCTTTCCGTATTGAAGCCGACTTGCCACCCAAAGTAGAGGGTGTTGATCGACTACATCGACACGCATTTCTAATCTATCGCTATCGTGACGGCAGGGAAGAACGTCTTCGGTTGGGGGCTGAGTTATTCCACCTCCTTTTAGAACTAAGTGATGGATATCAACTGGGAGACGTATCAACAGATGATACGTTCGCCAACCTTTCCATTTTCATCCAGCGGCTCGTGCGTGAGGACGAACGCGAATTGCTCGCATGGAATCCCATGCGAGATGAGATCATTTACAGGATCTATGCCAAAATCGATGAGCGGTCTGACGGTCCGCGGCAGCAAATTGTCCTCGAACCGCTTACATCAGGAGGTCACCCGTGAGTTCCGCCATCACTGCCCGCGCTATCGTCGATGATGTGTTTGGGCGTGGCATGACGCGTGGAATATGGACAGGCAACTACGAAAAAGCATTACCTGTGTCGGTCCAGGACTTTGATCTCTCAGCCGTACTGCCTGCTGTGTTTTACATGTTTCGTTTTGCCCAGCGACGGGGTAAGGGAAGGTTCTTGGAAGTATTTGGAGGAACCGAAGGAACGCCCCGAGAACGTCGGCGGGCGGCAACGATCGAACGCGTAGCGAATAAACTGGTGGCAGCGGATACTTTCAAGGGGTTTGATGGTGAAACCGAACGGGCCATTCTCGGCGATCTATTACTTGCTTTCTGCCTCGAAAATGCTAAACGCGCCCTTGGCAGGACGGAAAAGGTCCAACGCGTTGCCCCAGCTCATTACATGGCTAGTTGGGTAGATCTGCCAGAATCCGTAGCACACCTCCGCTACGTTCCAGAAATGATTGTGGCGATTTTGGCTAACCAGGATGGGGACTATGTGCTGCAGAATCAAGATGGAGATCGCACGTGGTTCGCGGTAGGCCGAGGGTTTGAAGCCAACGTATTACTACGTGCCTTTCATCAAGGCATGATTCGACGAGGTGAAATAGGTAGTCGCACATCTGATCGTTTCGTGGAGGAAACGCCTGTTGGCCTGGACCAGCTGCTTATGATTCGCTTGGCGCAACAATTGGGTGCGGCTCCTGACAAATTGCGAGGTAAAGGAGGGGATAGGATATCGAATCAACGACCGATTGCTGAGCGCGCAGCCAGAGATTTCTCCGAGGATCTCCGGAATTTCGTCCGTGCCTATTCGATGCTGATTCCTCGCCATAGTTTCGTGGAACTATTGGAATCGTGCATGACGGTGGGATTGACTACAATCTTAACCAGCACAATCGAGCTTCTTTCTGATTGGGCGAACACTGGCGAGATACGAAAGAAATATGACCAGGCTCCAACCTTACTCTTTGTGGACTGCTCCAATGGTGTGGACCGAGCTTTAAGAAAGCTTGCAGAGCAATCTATGGATGATTTTATGCGCCGCATTGAGCGCTTCCCTGTTGTTCTGACGGCACTTCGCCTGCTCGATCGCTGGGCACGCTACGATTCGAAGATCAAGAAGTTCGATGTTCGCACCCGGCCGTATGCGACAGAGTGGTTGAACCTGCTGGGAGATCTGCTCCACGAACGCCGCGAGGAAGCCGGACCCCTTCTGTATGATTTGGGCCGTAAGGCCGCAGAACTGGCTGAACGATTGGAAGAGGATTATCCCGAATACTCACAATTACTACGAAACGAAGACGTCCAGCCTAATCCAGTTTGGCGCCTTGCCGAAGCTCTAACGGCATTGCGGGGGCGGAAGAACACACATGCGAGGTTGATCACAATGATCGACTCAGCACTGCTGGTGGGACGTCCAAATGGGTTGGCGGCGAAGAGACGCACTACGCGATCTGTAGGCGGGACTGGAACGAGAAGGAGTAGGGAGGTTCGCTCGCTTGTCTTTACAGATTCGGTTTTGGACTATTTAGTTCATCGGCACGTGTTGCGCAAAGGTAAGAAGCTTGGAATCAGGCCACTGGCATTTAAAAGCTTCTTAGAGGTGCTTCATGAACGCTATGGTTTCTGTGTCGATAAGGCCCCAGTAGGAATGGCGATTTCAAATGAAATGTTGCAACGAAACAGGGTTGTTCTGGAACGTCGTTTGCGGGATCTGGGGCTTCTTGTTGGTGTCAATGATGCCGAGGCTATGAAGTGTCTACGTCCTCGCTTCGAGCCAGCGACGGAGGACAGCGATGCAGTGGTGTGAACTACATGCAGCGATCCTTGCACAAGCCTTTGAGAAGGTGCTTGGCAGACCCGAAGAGGGGACAATGGCGTTTGTACGTTGCTTGACGCCCGATGTCACAAAGGCTCTTGCGGCAGATTATTGCTTTACCCCTTCGGGTTGGCGAATTTGGCGTGTAGCCGACGTGTGTGATCTGACGGAGCGCACCATCACAGCCGACCGGGCCGTGGAGATCCGTGAGGCCAAGCAGGATGCGATACTCTTGCTTGTTGATACGTCTCTGGCTGGCGCGGGGATAGATGGTATCTATAGTGCAGCGCGTGAGGTGGACGAATCGTCTCTGTTTCGGGAAGCGTTGCGCTTAGCGCGAAGGGAGGTAACGCGTCGTCTATCGCCTGAGGCGCGGTTTTACGCCGAGCAAGCAGTCAAGAAAGCCCGTGGATACGGTCATCGCTTTAGCATTTCGTTTTGGACTGAGTTCGACTTCCTTATTCGAGTGGCTTCTGAAAAGAAGCCCCCAGGGAAATATTTGTATTTGCTCGGTCTCTGGCCGGTTCAGTGTACTAGAGATTCACGTGCTGAAGATGATTTGAATCTGTCAAGGACGTTCGTCGATCACCTCTTGGGAACAGCGGCCTCTCAAGTATCTCCCGCCCAGAGAATTAAGACTTTGAAACTCTTGAACCCTTCGGAAGAACAGGTCAGGGATCTGGAGCGTTTTCTGCGATCGGCCGCTACCAAGCCACTGTTACTAGCGTTGGCTGAGCTGGAGGACAAGGAGCATCTGTGGGTGAACGCTTTGCGGGTCGAAGGGGGTGTTCAAGAGATTCAGGGTATCGAATTGTCTTCATGGAGGACTAGGACAGGGAAGGTTGCAAAATGGTCCGGACTAATTGAAGAAGGTGACACTGGCGGACCGCCCGTACTGGTCCTGGAGCCTGACGCGGAACAGACCGGGCATTATTCAAGGCTTGAAGTACGGTGGAAGGCACGGCCGGACAATTTAGAAAAGGACGCCGTTCAATATCGTGCCGCGATCGTAACCGATATGGATGAGGAATTGGCCTTCCGGGAAGTGCCCCATTCCGCCAAGAAGGAAGAAAAGTGCCGCTTCACCAATGACGATTTTTCTGAACTCAGTGAGGATGCGCTCATCTCAGCCAAAGTGGTTGTTTCGGTGATCGGCAACAATGCGGTAGAGGTTCAGGAGACGGAGGAGTTCCTGATTCGCTTTGGTCAACCACCCGAACGGGAACGAGGAGGCGTCGGCAAAAAAGTGCGTACGTTCAGCGAAGGGGTAATCGAACTAGATGGCCGAGAAGTGGTCTCAGGCCTTGCTTCTGCGACAGAAGACCTGCCCGTTGATTCCAAAGGGTTTGTATTGTTGCGGACTCCACAGAGAGGTAAAAGTTTCCGCGTATATCGACCGCCGCTGATCGCTGAAGTGGAGAGGCAATGGATCGAGCGAGGTGGTGAAATTGGGCGTTGGCGAGTCAAAGTACGAGCCTCTGGCTCGCGAGCAGGTGTGGCAGAGTTTGTCCCTATATCTCCTGCTGGAGGCTCATTAGAGGTATCCTGGGAATCACTTTGGGAACGAATGACAAACGCGAGTCGCCGAATGGCTGAGCGCTTTGCGACTTGTGGTGGCGGCGTCGGCCAGATATATGACCAGCATTCCAAGGTATTTGATACCGTTAAAGAGTATTTGCTTGCCTGGGCCGCCATGCTGGAAAAAGGTGCCCCATCACTTGCCTTAGCTAATACAGTTGAGGTACAGTCTCTTTCTGGCCGTACAATTGGCCTAATTGTACTTCCAAGCCATCCGATCCGAGTAGCGTGGCACGTGGCATATGACAATTTAGTACTTTATACTGCCTTTGAACAGAATATGCCTCCCAAGGATGTACGTAAGGAGCTATCAGCTTTAGACGGAGCTATGTTCCCAGCGTTTCTGCCCGGCTTAGAGAATGGCAGCTGCTTTGTCTTCGCGGATACATTGGGTTTTCATGCCGTGGGTATGATCCCGGAAACCGATAAGGAGCCAAAAGCTACCGTGGCGATCCTGGCCAGGGCTTTAGGGGACAACCAAACGACCGAAACAGTTCCTACGGTTGGAAGGCACAGCGCGCAAGTTCTGGGAAACGAGATTGTCAAGTATATCGAATGTCATAACACGTCACGGTTGCTGCACATTCACGCCCTGAGACCCGGTGACGGACTCACGGTGACCCGAGCCCTCGGACGTGTTTATGAGCATTATCGCCAAAGGTGGGAAGAGGAAGAAGACTTTGAAGACAGGACGCAAGCACAGCCGCCAGCATTTGTGCTAGAGCTGTATCCGTCTGAGCAACAGCGGGGTGTGGCCGGCCGCTTCATCGGAGAAGTACGTGAGAAACGGCGTAGTGGTGCAGGAACATTAGCTCTTGAGGATCACTGGATGCTAGAGTCTATAAGTCTGCCAGGCGGCGTGAATTTGCCCCGGCTTCGCTGGGCACGGAAAAACGAACAGAACCCCCAAACGGCCGCTCATCTCGCTGTGGCATTTGATACGTTTGAGTCACGCGTTGTACTGGAACCGAACACGGATAGCTCAAGATCTAGACCGTATTATGCCTTCGGATTGTTGTCGTTCTTTGAACGCGAGTACGCCAGTGCCCCATTTCCCAATTGGCGCAGCGCACTCATCAGCCCAACGGATGGTGAAAAGCACCCTTCAGACCGAACACACACGGAGCGTCTCCTGCGCCTACAGCACGTCATACAGCGTTGTGTTGCCAGAAGCATCAGCACAGAAAGTGAGCTACCAGTTATACGAACTGATATTCCGCCTGACAAAGCGCAAAGCCTTCGTGAGCTTCACCAGCTGTGCGACTGGGTCATTACATTGGATCGCAACGCAGGCATAGAGTACTTCGATTCGCCTCGTGATAATAAAGAAATCTACGATACTTACGTAATTGATTGTGTGCCCGAACGCGAAGACCTAGGTTGTCTCCAGTTGGTTACTTCAACCAGCAATGTCGAAGAGGTCAGGAACCTTTTAGGTGGTGCACTTGATCAGATGGCGCTTAGCCACAGTCGCCGAAACGCCGAATTTCTGATGGAACACCTCAAGGCACTCAGCGGCCGTTTGGCCATACGTCTCACAGGTCAAAAAGCACCGACTTCCGAACTCATCGCGCTAGCTCTCTCTCATGCGAATTGTCGCTACATTCCCGACAATACCGATTGCTGGCTATCCCTTAACGAAGGTTTCTTTATTCCTATTGATGATGTCCGTGACCTACTCCCACCGGCTTCGGCAAGCGATGACGGCAACGAGGTTAAGAGGGCGCGGCCAGATTTGATCTACGTAACGACTGTATCGCGTAAAGGACTTGTGTTTCAATTCGTGGAAGTGAAGTATCGTCGACATTTACGCGCCGCTCGGAGCCCAGAAGTCGTGGAGAGTATTCGCCAGCAGATAAAATCCCTCCGCGAGCGTTGGGAGAACTGGTATTCCCACGAGGATGTTTGCTCGGCATTCAGGGCGATTCGGCGGGCCAAGCTTGCTCGTGTACTCCATTTTTACGCGGATAAGGCGTATCGGCATTACCTGCCATTGAAACGATATAGGGAGATTTTTTCGGAAATTGACCGTATGGTCAAAAAGGGCGGGACGTATGCCTTTGCTAGGATATCGCGAGGCGACCGTGGGTGGGTGTTTTGTCCTGAGTATAGGGGAACTCGTCCACTGGAGATAACTCCTGGAGCATGGGATACGCGGATATTCTTATTTGGTCCAGGGCTTCTGCCCGATTCGCAGTTCCGCCGCGAGTCGGTTGCCTCACACAACCTTATAGAGACGCGGCCACCGGTCGTTGCGTCCACGTTAGAAGAAAGCAGAGCTTCAGAGGTGCCCAGCGGTCCCAACGCTGTAAAAGTACAACCGGACGTTCCAAACGACAGCACTCGTCAGGAACCAGCGCCTTCGGCTAAAGGTATTGAAAGAGCCATCGAACCTCGCGTTTGCTTAGGGACAGATCTGTTAACGGGCGGGGAAGTGAACTGGTTACTAACGGTCAAAGGGAACCCACACCTTCTGATCGCAGGGCTACCCGGAATGGGTAAGACTACTTGCCTGTTAAACTTGTGTACGCAGATGCTTGATGCTAGCATACGGCCCATTGTGTTTTCGTATCATCAAGATATCGACGATGAGCTCCAACGTCTTGTAGACTCGATTCGATTTGTTGATTTTCGCGGATTGGGTTTTAATCCGCTGCAGGTTTTGGATAGAAGTTCACGGGTAGCTTATTTGGATGTAGCCGGCGCGTTACGAGATATTTTCGTTGCGATCTACCCCGAGCTTGGAGATATCCAGGGGGAACACATCCGTAGAGCTATCAAGAAAAGCTTTATTGAAAAAGGCTGGGGAGATCCAAACATCGATCAGGGTGGTTTGGAAGAACCTGATTTTGGCCGCTTTGTGGCAATTCTGCGGGACACGCTGAAGCCTGACCGCGGGCTGAGAAGCTTGCTAGTGCGTTTGGAGGAGCTGGCCGACTATGGCTTTTTCGATCTAACCGATTCGCAGGGGAGTCTTTGGGAAAGTGGCGAGCCCGTAGTAATCCGAATTCACAAGACGCAGAATGACAACCTACAAAAAGCCTTTGCTTCGCTCCTCTTTTATGGACTCTATAAGGACATGTTCCGACGCGGCGTCCAGAGCCGCATTACCCACGCTGTTATTTTCGATGAGGCTCACCGAGCAGCCAAACTCACATTAATCCCGATGATGGCCAAAGAGTGCCGGAAGTATGGTATATCGCTTGTACTTGCTTCGCAGGGAGCAAAGGACTTTAACGTTTCGCTGTTCTCGGCGATCGCGAATTACCTAGTGTTACGGTTAACCGAGGCCGACGCGAAGGCCTTGGTTCGCAATGTTGCGAGTTCTGACCAAGAGCGAATGCTGATTGATAGAATAAAACAGATGGAACGGTTCAAAGCTCTCTATTTTTCCGAAGCTCGAAAGAAACCCTCTCGGATAGCATTAACGCCTCCTTCCAAAGTGCGTGGCTCGAGTAAGTAATCAACCAAAATAGAACCCTGATTCTATTTTGAGGCCGATGCACAATTGAGGTGATTGATTTTTTGGGGTTGTTTTTCCTGGTTTTGCTATGAAGATTCTGGTGTGGGTATTTCCCTCGGCCGCTGGTCAGGCCCTTTTGGCCCGTTGGGAGGCGGTTTTCACCTCCCAGGCACACTACCCCACCATGAGCACCGCCTTCTTGAGATTGAAGGCCATGGCGTTAAGGAGAAATTCCAGTCTCACCTTGGCGCATCCCAGGTAACGTGCCCGATGGAATCCATAGTCCCGCTTCAAGGTGCCGAAGGCCCTCTCCACCTTGCCCCGAAGCCGGAAGATCACCCGGTTCATGAGCCGCCTCAGCTTCCGACAACTTCTTGCCTCGACCCGCCTTGTACATGATGCCGTCGGTGAGGCCTCGCGTCTCCAGCGCCGCTCGGTTCTCCGCGCTGGTGTAACCCTTGTCGGCGAAAACCATGGCGCCCTTGGGAATGCCCGATTCCTTCACCACCTCCAGCAACTCCTTGGTATCGGAGCGATTGGCCGAGGTCACATGCCCACCTATGATGAACCCATGCTCGGCATCCGTGGCCATGTGCAGCTTGAAGCCATAGTAGGGCCTCTTGCCCTTGACCGTCCAGGCCGCCTCCACGTCGTCTGAGTAGCGGGTGGTCACCTGGTAGCCGCAGTCCTCACCCTCACGATCCTCTCGCACCTCTGTGTCGTACTCGAAGGAAAAGCCCGCAAACCGCCGAAAGGATATGCGGTCGGCCAAGGCGTCGTCCATCCCCTGGTCGCTCAGGTTGTACCAGCGCTGCAGCAACAGCACCTTGAACATGCCCAGTGCAGGATAGGCAGGATTGTAATGACCCCCTAATTTTTATACAGATCAGGCTGCTTTTTTTCCTGCTGTGGTGTTTGGTATCCTAGGGCCTGATGAGGCCTTTGGGTGTTGTAGTAGCGAATCCAGTCAGCAATCACCCGGTGCGCATGGTTGAGCGATTCGAAGCGGTGCTGTCAGATGCTCGCCGACGCCCCTTAGGCCGATAGTACAGACTCCGCCTCGATATCCCACAAACCAGCGGCAGAACTGGGCCAATGACACCCGATCACCCTTGGCCTGAAGCACCGCTGGTAGGCCTGTTACGTCACCCCCATGCGCCGCGCCGCGGCCAGCCGGGTGAGCCCCTTCCGCTCGCGCCACCACCGGAGGAGATAGGCCATGCGCACCTCGGGGTCCAGGCGCACGAAAACCACCCGGTCACCCTGCCTCGCCCGGGGCTTCCTGCCCGGGGGAGGCAGCTTCACGTTCCGTTCGAAATCCATCTCCAGGGCGACGTTGAGGGCCTCACGCGCCATCTCCTGGGCCTCCTCCCAGTCGCGGCCGTAGGTGATTACCCCGGGGAGGGCGGGGAACCGTACACCAATGGTCTTGCTCTCTGGTTCCCTGAACAGAACCGCGTAATAGCCTTCGGGCACGCGCATCCCGGCCTCCCTGGCCATCTTGTCGCTTGAGGGCCCTTTGGGCCTGTTTCTGGATCGTTCTGGCAAGAAGTCTGGCTTGCCTTTCTGGCTTGGATGGCGATAATGACAAAGCCAAGCCTTGTTTCATTTGGGCGGACAAAGAACATCTTTTTCTGCGTTGTCGTTTTCGTTAAAATAGCGCATGGGAAGGAAGACCCAGGGTGTGATGGAGGACTCATGCCAACAACGTCCCGTTTTTGTGTCCAAAATGTAAACGCCTTCTTTCCCTGATGCTATTGGATACCTTCCGTTGCCCCAACCAAAATAGTCCAAAACAAAAAGAACAATAAGAACTACAAACAGAACAAGGGCAAAAATGCTGGTGATTCCTCCCTCTTTATTGTTATCGTTTTCCATAA
>JGI24020J35080_1001728_pt1 | contig 10980 bp, 11 predicted proteins | sample Deesub1362A_J573_FD_35080 | JGI IMG/M metagenome (IMG submission 35080) | reverse complement strand
TTAAATGGGAATTCAGATGGGAATTTGAATACGCCTTTACTCCCCATTTCACCTTTGCTCTTTATATAAATCAGAAAAGGGAATATAAGGTAACAGATACTTATATTTACGATAAATTCAAGTTCTCTACTATATCCTTGGCGTTCTTCTACAGAATATGGAGTCCTGCGGAAAAACCTGTAGGACTTGGCCTTTATTTTGAACCGATTTTCGGGGGTCATGAAACCAAATTTGAGGAAAAGCTCATTATTTCAAAATGGTTCGGAGAAAAGATAAATACCGCCTTAAATATTGTTCTTGAGCAGGAAATGGAAGATGAATGGGAAATTGAGAATGGAGAAACAGAGCTTCACAAAGAAAAAGAAGCAGTTTTAAATCTAACAGGGGGAATTGTATATAAGGTAAATCCCTTTATTTCCCTGGGACTTGAATTTTTCACCCATTCAGAATGGAATGATGTCCTCTTTTCCTCAGGAAATACAGAATATACCGCCTTTTTCATAGGTCCCAATATTCACCTTTCTTCTGCAAAATACTGGATTACCTTCATCTTTTTACCCCAGGTCACAAATGTTCTTGATGAACACGAAAGATTTGAAGCAAGAACCATAATGGGACTTATATTTTGAAATGTTTGAATTATTTTTGATATTAAACATAATAGGGGAAGGGGAGTTAAAGCTCCTCTTCCCCTCTTCTACAAGAATAGAAACCTTAAAATATAACAAAAAGGAGTTTGAAGAAATTTTAAAGGAAAACAAACTCCCCCCTTTTAAAAGAAAAGAGATCATTTTTTACAGATTTTATAAAGAAGACTCCTTGCTGGGAACGGTTTTAATAGATGATATAATAGGAAAACATTTACCCATAACCTTTATGGTTATTATAAAACCTGAAGAAAAAATAAAAAGGGTTGAAATTCTGAAATATAGAGAACCTTACGGAGGGGAAATTCAAAATACCTTTTTTTAAAAACAGTTTGAAAATAAGGTATTGGAAGACCCTTTAAAAATGGGTAAAGATATAAAAAATATAGCAGGAGCAACAATATCGGTAAGACAAATAACAAAGGGAGTAAAAAGAGCTCTTTTTATTTACAAATATTTATTTTTAAAAAAATGAATATAAATTCAAAAAATCTAAAAAATTTTCCCTTTTTAATAAAATTTTCTTATACTCTTTATTTTTTATTTGTTATTATGGGCTTTGTTTTTGCAGGAATTATAATTGAAATAAAAATAGGAAGAACCCCTTATGAAATACTTTCCTATTATAAGGGAAATGAAGAAATTTTAAGATACAGAAAATCCCTTTTAGAACTGGCAGAAACAGCCCATTTCCATTCCTTTATATCCTCTGCCATTCTTCTATTACTATCCCTATTCTTTTCTTTTACCTCTATAAGCAAAACTAAAAAAATAATTACAGTTCTCTCTGCCTTTACAGGAATTTTTATGCTTGTAATAGGTCCCTTTCTTTATACCTACGGTTCTTCTTTTTTTATATTTTTAAAATACATCGGCTCTTTTTTAATGCTTTTTTCAATTATTTATATGGGCTATAGAACCCTTAAGGAGATGTGGTTCTCTTAATTTTAATTTCAAAATTATTCTTCATATCCAGGGGTTTTTTATCCTTTGGAACGATATTTGAATTAAAAGTTTTTACCTCAGATTCTTCTAAAACTCTTTTTATAATAGATTCTGCTTTCAATTATGTTTCATATCTTGATTCAATATGGAGAAGATATTGGGAAGGTTATGTTTTTAAGGGAGAAACACTTTCTGTTCCTGAAGAAACCGATTCCCTTCTTGTGCTTTCCCTTTACTGGGCCAAAAAAACAAAGGGAATTTTTCCTGAAAGAATTAAAAAAAGAAAATGGTTTTTTCCTGAAGGAGCTATCTTTGACCCCGGAGGAATTGCAAAGGGTTTTGTCCTTGATCTTGTGAAAAAATTTTTTGAAAGAAAATTTATAAAAAAATATCTTTTAAATTTCGGGGGAAGTAGTCTTTATGCGAAAGGAGAATTTATTATAGAAATTTACGGAAAGAAGTATAAAATTAAGGATGAATTCATATCTGTTTCCCATTACAAAAAAAGAAACAAAAAAAACCTCATATTTATGATCCTTTAAGGGAAAAATTTATTAAAAGAAATTTTCTTTATATTGTAAAAGGCAAAGAGGGAACAGGAACAGATGTTTTATCCACCTTTTATTTTATTTCTGATAGTATCATAAATTTTGAAGGTTATAAAGCATTAAAATTAAAAATCAATGATTTTTAATCTCCCCGGTTTTTTATTTTTTATATTTTACTTTTGTATTACCTATGCTGTTTTATAAGTTTAAACTGCCCTAATTCTCTTTTGTCAGATAAAACCGAAAGGAAATAAATACCGGTCGGTAACTTTTCTATATCTCTACCTTTTAGTTTCAATAAGGAATAAGAAACATTAGGATAAACTCTTTTAAAAACTTTCTTTCCGTAAAGGTTGTAAAGAACCAACTTTAATAAACCTCCTGAAAATCCTCTAAATCCTAAAATAATCTCCTTGTTAAAAAAAAGTGAAGTGAAAAATACCGAATTTCTTTCCTTCTTATACAAATCCAGCTCTACTATCCCTACTTCTGACTCAAGTTTTATTAAATAAACATTAAGACCATCTCCACCAAAGGAACTGGTAAATCCTGCAACTATATAACCCCCATCTAAAGTTTGCTGAACTGAGTAACCGAAAATTTAATATAAAATCAAAAAAATAAAAAGTTTTCAAAAATTAGTTTAAATTCACTTTAAAAATGAAGGAAACAAATTTAATTTATGCAATAAAGTCGCTTTTCATAAAATCTTTTACTTTGATTTTATTAAAGGATAGAGGGTATTATTTAATATGGAATTTTTCGGATTTGTTATTGCGGTTTTAACTGCACTATTGGGATTTATAACATACAGAAACGGAAAATGGATGAAACAGACACACACGGATACCTTAACATTGCTTGCAAAGATGAATGAACAACTGATAAAAATGGATGAGCACTTAAAAAAGATGGATGAAAACATGCAAAAGAACGAGGAGAGAGCGGAACAAAGGCACAAAGAAACCCTTGAAATTCTCAGGGAAATTGCCCATCTCATTCATGGGGAAGGAGAAAAAACAAGAAATATGCTGAAGAAATGAATACAACCCATATAATTATAAAATTTCTAACTATCCTCCCAGTTTCCTCATTATAACATAAGGATTAAATATTTTCCCAAAATCTATAAACTTATCTTTTAATTCCTTAAAACCAGGGGGCTTCAATTTTATTGTTCTATAAAGAAAATCAATAAGTTCCTTTTCCTTTATTTGAGGTCTCAAAAATTTTTTTATATCATATCCCTTTTTGTCAAATAAACACAAAACAATTTTTCCATCGGATGTTATTCTTAATCTTGAACAGATATTGCAGAAAGGATTTGAAATTGTTGATATGAATCCTATTTGTGCGATAAATCGCACCGCCCCATTCTTATCATATACCTTATAATTTTTTGCTATTGCTTCATTTTTATAAGACATAATTTCATATTTTTTTCTTATTATCTCCCTTATCTCCTCCTCTGAAATAAAATAATTCTTCCAATCACCATTACCTGATAAGGGCATAAATTCTATAAATCTGATGGGGATATTTCTTTCTCCAGCAAAGTTGATTAAATCACATATCTCATCATCATTTATACCTTTTAGAACAACAGTATTTATTTTTAAAGGAATTTTTAATGAAATAGCATAATCTATTCCTTCTATAACATTTTTAAGGGAATAAAAACCCGTTATCTTTCTGAATTCTTCTTCTTTAAGGGTATCAAGGCTTACATTAACTTTAATATTATTATCCTTTAAAAATTTTACCTTTTCTTTCAACAGAACTCCGTTTGTTGTTATATTTAAATCAACATCTGGCACATGTTTTCTTATATTTTTTATCAGATCTTCAAATCCTCTTCTTAAAAGAGGCTCTCCTCCTGTAAATCTTATCTTGTTAATTCCGAAATTTTTATTAAAAAAATATACCAGGTATTCTATTTCTTCTAAGACAAGAATCTCTTTTCTATCAAATAGTTTAATTCCCTTTTCTGGCATACAATAGAAACACCTTAAATTACATCTATCGGTAAGGGAAATTCTCAAGTAATCAAAAGTTCTGCCAAAAGAATCCTCAAGTTTCATATCAGGTCTTCCTTTGTATTGATATTTTTAAGATACTCTTCAGGATTTCCAAAAGTCAGAAGTTCTTTTTCCGGAATGAAATAAATTCTGTCAGGATAATTTTCTTTGATTAATTTAACAAACCTTTTTATTGAACTCTGATTTTTTAAATAATTTTCAAGTTCTGAAATAAAAAAAGAATTTATAAAAAGGGGTAAGGGTTTTTCTTCTGATATTAAAATCATATATAGCGATTTGGAAATCGCTCCTACAAAATATTTCATAAATTCAATAGGTAAATAAGGCATGTCACAGGGTATAAAAAAGCCGGATTTTTTATCTGTTTTTTCAAAAAAGGAATAGATACCTGTAAGGGGTCCCTTATATTTTTCACTATCCTCTATTATTAGGATATTATAAATTGAAATGATATTTTCTAATTTTTTTCTTATAAAATTTTCATCATCACAGATTATACAAACCTCATCAAAAACCTTTTTTAATTTTTCTATAGAGATCTCCATTAAAGTTTTACCTTTAAACTTAAAAAATCTTTTATCTTCTCTAAATCTTAGAGATCTTCCTCCTGCTAAAAGGCAACCAGAAACTTTCAAGAGCTATTTATTATTAAAATCCAGATTCTTTTCAACATCCTTTTTTACATCTTCTAGTTCATCAAAGGAATTTCTGAATTCTTTAACCGCTTTTCCCATTCCCCTTGCAAGTTCAGGGAGTTTCTTGGCACCGAAAAGTAGCATAATTATAAAAAATATCAAAAGAATTTCCTGAAAACCCAAATTCATCCTATTCCTCCTTAAAATTTAAAAATAGGGGAATTGAACCCCTTTAATTTTTCACTCTGTTTTTGCAACAGGAGCATGACACTGGACACAATCATATTTCATTCCTACAACCTTTTTCTCTTGCCTTTCTCCAGTATACTCGTTTACAAAATGAAAATCAGAAAGTCTTGTTGCAACATGTTCTTCAGAAATCTTCACTCCTTCCAGATGACAGTCTAAACAATCATTTTGTTCCCTATTAATAACAAAATCCTTTATTGAATGGGGAATTAAAGGAGGAGCAATTTCATAAGCCCTTTCCAAAGGTTCTGACTCACCCGGTTCAGGTAAATCCCATACATTCATTCCTGGAGAACCCTTTGCAAGAAGAGAAGGTTTTTTCTTTACAAAACTCCCTTCCTTTTTACCACATCCTAAAAATAAAGAAATGAAAATTAAAAATAAATATCTCATTCTTCCCTCCTTATATTTTTACAATTTTTACAGCACATTTTTTAAAGTCAGGCTCTTTTGAAATAGGACAATAAGCATCAAGGGTAAGTTTATTTATCATAACATCCTCATCAAAAAAGGGCACAAATACATGACCCTTCTGGGGAATAAACCTGCCTCCCACTTCAGCATAAACCCCTATCTTTCCCCTTCTTGAAACAAGCTTTATTTTGTCACCATTTTTTATACCCAGTTTTTTGGCATCCTCAGGATGAACAAAAGCTGTTGCATAAGGATAAGCCTTATAAAGCTCCTTTACCCTCCTTGTCATGGTTCCTGTATGCCAGTGTTCAAGAACCCTTCCTGTGGAAAGCCAGAAAGGATATTCTTCATCGGGTTTTTCAGGAGGCTCCTCATAGGGCCTTAACCATATCACTGCTTTTCCATCATGTTTTTTATTTCCGTAAAAATAAACCTTTTTACCCTTAGGCACATAAGGGTCATATCCTTCCCTGTATCTTATTTTTGTTTCTTTTCCGTTTACAACAGGCCATCTCAATCCCCTTGTTTTGTGATAAACTTCAAATTCCTCAAGGTCATGCCCCTTTCCCAACCCGAACCTTCTGTATTCTTCCCACAATGCTTTTTCAATATAAAATTCCATCAAAAGTGACGCATCAGAAGGTTTATAATCCTTAGGAAGAGGATATCTTTCCTTGGGATAATCAAAAAAATAAGAAAGTCCCATCTTTTTTGCAAACATAAGGAATTGCCATAAATCGGATTTTGCTTCTCCTGGCGGTTCTATAATTTTTTTAAAAAACTGAGTTCTTCTTTCAGAATTGCCAAAAGCTCCTTCCTTTTCAATCCACATTGCGGAAGGCAAAACCACATCCGCCACTTCTGTTGAACGAGTAAGGTAAACCTCAGAAACAACAATAAACCTATCCTCTTTTAAAGCCCCTTTCCTGTATCTAACCAAATTGGGTAGAGATTGAAAGGGATTTGTAGTATTTACCCACATAAAAAGAACATCACCCCTGTCAAGGGCCCTCATCATTTCAACCGCATGATAGGTTGGTTTATCAGGAATCGTCCCTTCGGGTAATCCCCATATTTTTTCTGTTTTTCTTCTGTGCTCCGGATTCATAACCACCATATCAGCAGGTAATCTATGAGTAAATGTCCCAACTTCCCTACATGTTCCACAGGCAGAAGGCTGACCTGTTAAGGAAAAAGGAGAATTTCCTGGTTCTGCTATTTTTCCTGTTAAAAGATGTAAATTGTAAATGAGATTGTTCATCCAAGTACCCCTTGTATGCTGATTTACTCCCATTGTCCAGAAAGACATAACTTTATATTTTGGATTTCCGTAAAGTTCTGCAAGATATTCAAGGTTTTCCTTTGAAACACCGCTTATTCTTTCCACATATTCAGGAGTGTATTTTGATACAAATTCTTTATAATCTTCAAAATTTACAACTTCAGGCTTATCTTTAAATTTAAAATTATCTCCAAGTCCGTATCCTATATTGAATTTTCCTTTTTTGAAAATTACATGATTTTTAACAAAATCTTCATTTACATATCCCTTTCTAATAATAAGATTTGCAATACCATTTGCAATAGCGAGGTCTGTTTGGGGATTAAATAAAATCTCCTTCTCGGCATATTCAGAGGTTTTGTTAGAAATAGTAGTAAGGTTTATAAGCCTTGAATTTTGGTTTTTCCTTAATCTCTCTATGATTCTTGAATACAAAACAGGATGCTGTTCTGCTATATTTGCACCCCAGGAAACAAACACATCAGCATACTCAATATCATCATAATTTCCCATTGGTTCATCCATTCCAAAAGTGGTCATAAATCCTGCAACCGCAGATGCCATACATAACCTTGCATTCACATCAATAGTATTTGACCTTAATCCTCCTTTCCATATTTTAACAATTGCATAACCTTCCCATATTGTCCACTGACCCGAACCATACATTGCAACTGCCGAAGGCCCCTTCTTATCAAGAATTTCCTTAACCTTTGAAACAATTAAATCAAAGGCTTCATTCCAAGAAGAAGGAGTCAACTCCCCCTCAGGATGATATTTTCCGTTCTTTTTTCTTATAAGAGGAACTCTTAATCTATCCTTATGAGACATTATAAAGGGCAGAGCATAACCTTTTATACATAAAATTCCTCTATTTACAGGAGATTTTGGATCACCCTTTACCGCCATTATTTTCCCGTTCTTAACCCCTACCAGAACAGAACACCCTGTACCACATAATCTACAGGGAGCTTTATCCCAAAAAAGTTCTTTTTCAGGATCCCCAGCAAAAAGTTCAAAAGGATTAAGGGATAAAAGCCCGGAGGCAGTAGGGATTAAAACAAGCATTTTTCTTAAAAATTCACGCCTTGATAAATCAACCATAACTTTGCCTCCTTTTTAATCAGGTTTTTGAAATCTCTCTTATATTCATTTTTTCATCTCTTTTTCAAGCATTTTCCATCCTTTTTCAGCAAGTCTTGAAGCTTCACCCAAGGTTATAAAGGCTTCATCAGGATCATGAAATCCATCACTGTTTTCCGCTGTCCACCATTCCCATAAAATATGTGCCTTTGAATGCAAAATCCTTGCAGAATCAATAATTTCTTTTTTTACACCCATTTTATCCGTAAGGGAAATCGTATTTACAAGTCTTGAAAGATGAAATTCTGCATCCCTCATTTTTCCTCTTATGTATTCCTGAATTCCCTCCATTACATAAAGAGCCTCTTCTTTATTCCATTCTTTATGGCAATTAAGACATGTTTTCTCAATACCTATTACTTTCGGGCTCATAGGAGAATGAAATTTATCTGGCATATGACAGTCTATACAATCCACCCCTGCTCTTTCATGTTTCGACTCCCACCATACCTCTGTTTCAGGATGTTGTACCTTTATAAGTCTTGCTCCTGAAATCTTATGTTTAAAGGTATATATTCCAAGAGTCTTTGTATAATATTCGTACGCATCATAAATATTTCCCCAGGGAAATACATTGGTCCTGGGATCCTTAAACCCTATTTTCTTATCTGTTTTTATATCACTTACAGGATTACATTCATACTCCACATGACACTGAGCACAGGTAAGCCAGTTTAAATCCTTATTTTTATCCTTATCCCATGCAAAAATTTCCCTGTATTTTTTCTTCGCTTCCGGAAAAGCGATAAGTTTAAGCCCTTTTCTTGCCTTCTCATTTTTATTCTCATCATAGGGATAAGGACCCTTTTCCTTAAGAGCTTCTATAAGGGCATCCCTTATAACCCTCATTTTTGTAAGATGAGGGTCATGACAGTGAGTACAGTTAAGGGAAAACTTTACAACACCTTTAGTAATATCCTCAGCAGCTACATCATTTCCCGCTCTTACAAATCTACCATAACCGGTTTTGTTTCCACCCTTTGAAATTGTTTCCCATCCTACAGAATAATCAGAAGTTTTACAATTTAAACAAACCCTGTTTCCTGCTCCAAAAGCAAAAGGTTTTGATAGTCTCGAATCTTTTTTTTCCTCCCAGGATGCTTTCTCCTTTTTTGTATCTATTATAAGGGGTGTTATATTTCCATCCCAACCCTTCGGAGGTATAAATAGTTTATAATCCTTCAACCTGAACCTTGCCTTATATCCCCTGTCCACAATCACATGGTCCAGAAGCATAAAAACATGGGACCTTGGCTCTGAATGTTCAAAAACAAAACCATACCTATGCAGTAAAAGATCAAAAGCAGGAGCCCTTCCCTTAGGAGAAGCTTTTTCTATTTTGGGTATTGACTTTAAATTTACATGTTTATATTCCTCAAATTCCTTTTCATGACAGTTTCCGCAAAAAGAAGGTCCCTCTTTGAGGGGCTTCATATAAGGTCTAACTTTTGAAGGAGATTTAATATGAGAGGAAAGTTCCTTATCGCTTTTTCCGTGACAATCACTGCAATCAAAATCCCTGTGTTTACCCTGATTTAGAAAACTCACCATATCAGAATGACAGGTTTTACACCTTTCTTTAAACTCCTTTGCATATACCAGGGAAAATGACAAGGTTATGATTATTATACCTGTCATTATTTCTTTCATGATAATCCCTCCTTTTTAAATTTTAAAAATTTAAAATTGTTTGAAAATAAAAGAATTCTCCCGAATCAGCAGAACCGGTCTCTTTTAAATAATTTCCCGGGTAGAAGTGGGAAATACCCAAAAGAAACTTTAAATTCTCTGTTAATGAAAACTTTGAAATAAAATCAAAGTTTATACCAACAAATTTTGAAAACCTCTTCCTGAGTTGAAACACCCTTATAGGCTTCTGATTTGCCGCATATAAGGCATCAAGGAGCTCGTTTATGTTCAATAAATGAACATCTGTCTGAATGAAAAGCTTTTCAAGAGGTTTGAAGGAAAACCTGAATTTTATATTCATTAAATTCTTCAAACTTGCCCTGTCCATATATCCGTAGAACTTGTGATTCGTGGGATACAGATTATCAAAAGTTTTTATTGTGCTATCATTCGGATTATCATCTCCTGAACCGTAATCAAATTCAAATTCAAAATAAGGGGAAAGGGGAAGGTTAAATTTATAACCCAAAACCAGGGCAAGGGCATAAGCGGAAATTGAATAAGGTTCTTTTCCCCAAAACTGATAAGCGGATTCCAGAAGATAATTCAAATTGCCCTTTTTCCCTTTTATCCTTGTGCCCAGTGTATTCTCAGAAAGAGCTTCCCTGAAAAAATAATAAAGATCTATATCTGCAAATCTGAAAAATTTCAATGTTCCATATGCTCCGTAAAAATTATCCTCTTCATTCCATTTGTTGAATTTTTTATTTTCAATTTTAACAACTCTTGCAAAGAAAAAATCAAGACTGAATTTATCTCCGAATATACTTCCCTTTACAGCATCAAAGCTTCTTGCAATATTTGACCAGTTAAATCCACCAATTAATCTTTCATCCCCGTATGAGAGTTCCTGTCTTCCTATCTTTAAGGAAAAGGGGGATTTTTTAATAAATATATAACCCTGTCTTAAATCAAGTTCATCTTCAAAAGGAGCTCTTTTTAAAGGATCCTGGGACTCAAATTCAAGTAATCTTGAATCCTGAAGCTGGATAAAGAATTTAAGAAAATCTCCATGGGAATAGAAAAGATTTATTCTTGTTCTCAGGAGATGGAATAGGAGTTTATCATCATTTTGGGCATTGAAATCAAAATTATCCCTTCCTTCAAATCTGTGCCTTACCTGGAGGGAAAAATCAAATTTTCCCTCCCCTGACAGCATACTTACACCTATTATAGTTATTGTTACCAGTATTTTAATTACTTTCATCATTATTTTTTAATTTTTACTTCAGGATTTGAACCTCTCCTTTATTTAGTATTTAGGAATCCTACTATTTTGGATTATAATCCAAATCCTTATATAAAATCAAAAAAATCTAAAAATTTTTGGGAATTCGGATTGAATAGGGAAGAAATCTTAAGAGAGAATTGTAATTATATATTAAATCT
>JGI24020J35080_1001719_pt1 | contig 11021 bp, 8 predicted proteins | sample Deesub1362A_J573_FD_35080 | JGI IMG/M metagenome (IMG submission 35080) | reverse complement strand
ATATCAGATTGAAGTGGCGGATTTCTCCGGGAAATGTCATCTATCTGGTCTACAATTCCACTTGGGAAAGACGTTGGGATCCCCTGAGTCGGTTTGTGCCGTTGGAGTCGCGGGGAGTTTTTAAAATCACCTTCAGCTGGCGGCCTTGAAAGAGTAATATTCTGGCCAGAGGGAAGAGTCTTCTTTTTTGACTTATGTGGTCAAGCCGGGGAAGTCACCTAGTTGATCTTTGACGATAAGCCGGGGAGGATCTCTTAGAGACGATTTTGGGGGCCGAAAATCGCGTTAGAAATCGTGTTATAGGGCTTATTTTGGGTTGAAAAAATGGTTTTTACTAATTGATAATAAAGTAAATATGAGGTCCGGCCCCAAAGGAAGGGTAAAGGAACAAAGGACAAGGCAAAAGAACAAAGGAAAAAAAGGAAAAATCAAAAATTGGGAAAAAATTTAGTTAATAATACTTGTTATTTAAGAATGTTTGTTGGAAAGAAAAAAATTTAATCCCTTGGAAAGGAGACCTGGTGAAAAAAACAATTAATTTTGTTGGTGTAATAAGTTTGGTTTTCTTGATGGCTCTGGCTATAAGTGTGATGACGAGCTGTACCCGAGGTGAGAAGGAAGGGCCGGCGGAAATGATTTCTTCGGGTGGCGAGGTAGCTTTATCTAAATTGGAGCTTTTAGGAAAGAAAATTTTCTTTGACGATAATCTTTCCACTCCACCCGGACAAGCTTGTGCTAGTTGTCATGATCCTGGAGTCGGCTGGAGTGGGCCTACGGAGGAATTTAATAGAAGTGGGGCGGTTTATGAGGGGGCTTTAGCCGGCCGTTTTGGTAATCGGAAACCACCGACGGCCGCCTATGCCGGATTTAATCCGGTCCTCCACCGCAATGAAGACGGAGATTTTGTCGGCGGTATGTTCTGGGATGGACGGGCCACTGGCTGGGAGATAGGCGATCCTTTAGCTGAACAAGCCATGGGGCCTTTTCTTAATCCTCTGGAACATAATAATCCTGATAAAAAAAGTGTGGTCCTTAAAGTCATGGAATCAGATTATGTTGATTTGTTTAAAGAAGTTTGGGGAAACGAGGCACTGAGTGTCGAAAATGAAGAAGCTATTGAAAAATCTTTCGAACTAATTGCCCGTTCTGTGGCTGCTTTCGAACGTTCCCGAGAGGTTAATCCTTTTAATTCCAAATTTGACTATTTCTGGCGGCGGGCCAAAGAGGCGGGGCGAGATGTAACTCAGATCAATGAGAAGAATTGGCGAGAGTATTTAGGGCTAGGGCTGACTGAAGAAGAAGTAGAAGGGTTGATGATCTTTGTGGATAAAGCTCTCTGTGTGAATTGTCATGTTTTAGATGAAGGGCCCCATGGTGAGCCTCCCGTTTTTACTGATTTCACCTATGACAATCTGGGGGTGCCTCGTAATCCTGAGAATCCCTTTTATCAGCAGCCGGCTGAATTTAATCCTGATGGTGCCAACTGGATTGATAAGGGCTTGGTGGGTTTTCTCGAAACTACGGAGAAATATGCTCAATATGCCCAAGAAAACTACGGCAAACATAAAGTACCGACCCTGCGGAATGTGGATTTAAGACCTTCACCTGGTTTTGTCAAAGCTTACCTCCATAATGGCTTTTTCAAGACTCTCAAAGAAGTAGTCCATTTCTATAACACCCGCGATGTAAAGGAATGGCCACCTCCTGAAGTAAGTGAAAATATTAATCGCGACGAAATGGGTGACCTTGGGCTGGGTGATCGAGAAGAGGATTTGCTGGTGCTTTTTATGAAGACTCTCTCAGATGGCTTTCAGCTTGAGAAAAACATAAGAGAGCCAAAAAGCTCAGAGAAGTAACCTGATTCATTTAATAGCCTGAATAAGTCCCTCCAGGGGGGAGTAAACACATACTATTTTGTTTCTCTGGAGCCACTTTCTAGTTTTCTCAAACTGTTCTCCCACAATAAAATCTATCTGTCTAGATAAGTTTTACTGGGGAAATCCCCGTTTTCTCCATTCCCTAGCGTCAATTTTTAATCTTTAGACAAAAGACAAAAAATTTAGCGTTTTCTCTTGACAGAAACAACTTGAGCTTATAATATAAGTTAAAGAATAAATACTTATATAATTAGCAGGAGGAGAAAAACTATGTTGCCTAATTGGCTTAATAAAAGATATGAAATTCTGTGGGAAGTATTTCATTCTTCTTCGTTCCGGGTTGAGGAAGCGGCTCGGGTTCTTAGAGAAAAAATTGACGATAGTGAAGAACAAATTAATGTCATATTATCAGAATTGAGAAAAGAGGGGATGCTTAAAGTAAGATTTGATCCAAATGATGCTAGAAAAAGAATTTATCAACTCTTAAGTAGAGAAGAAGTCATCTCCAAGCAACTGTCTCTTAAAAATAAACAATTGACCAGAGGTGATCTTGAGGCCCTTTTAAAAGCAGCTGCCGATCTCATAAGAACAAGGGTCGATTATACTTTTATCCTTGTTCTTCTTTTTTATAAAAGGATCAGTGATAAATGGGAGATAGAATTTGAGGCTGCCTATAAAGAAGCTCTGGCCGATGGATTAACTGCAGAAGAAGCAGAAAAAGAGGCAAGAAATGCTATATATCACGATTTTGACATTTCTGAGGAGTTCCTCTGGGAAAATATAAGAAAAGAGCCTGCGAGATTGCCTGAGAATTTTTCTAAGGCGATGAAAATTCTGGCCGAAAGGAATCCAGGCCTGAAGGATGTCTTTGAGAATGTAGATTTTGTTCAATTCACCACCAATAGAGAAAATGCAGAGATATTGAGACAATTGGTTGAACTTTTCAGCAGTCATGCGCTTCATCGTGTCTCCCCCGATATTCTTGGAGATGCCTATGAATGGATTTTAAGATATTTTGCTCCTCAGAAAGCTAAAGAAGGCGAAGTTTACACTCCCAAAGAGGTTATCAATCTAATTATTAGCATGGTGGAGCCGAAACCTGGTGAAAGTGTTTATGACCCTGCTTGTGGTTCGGGCGGCATGCTTATTGCTTCTTACAAGCGAATTGAGAAAAGTTACAGCCGAAGCGAAGCAGATAGGATTTTCCTTTTTGGCCAGGAATACAATCATAAGACTCTTGCTCTGGCTAAAATGAACCTTTACATTCACGATATCAGAAATGGCCAACTTGCTCTGGGGGACACATTGCTTTATCCCAAGTTCAAGGAAGGTGAGAGACTGCAAAAGTTTGATGTGGTTATAGCTAATCCCCCCTGGAATCAGGATGGATATAGTGAGGAGATTCTTAAAAAAGGTGAGTATTGGAGAGAAAGATTTGGCTTCGGGTTTACACCAAAACAATCAGCCGACTGGGCGTGGATTCAGCATATGTTGTTCTCTGCCAATGATGAGACCGGCCGGGTGGGAGTGGTGATAGACAATGGGTGTCTTTTTAGAGGGGGGAGGGAAAAAGCCATAAGAACAAGCATAATTAAGGCTGATCTAATAGAGACAGTGATCCTCCTTCCTGAGAAGCTCTTTTATAACACTGGAGCACCAGGAGCCATTATTGTTCTCAATAAAAATAAACCTCAATCCAGACAAGGGAAGATCTTATTTATAAATGCTAGTCAGGAGTATGAGAAACATCCGGATGTTAGAAAACTTAATCGTCTGGGAGACAAGCACATAGAAAAGATAGCCAAGACCTACAAAGAGTTCAAAGACTCTGAGGGATTTTCAAGGGTTGTCGAGATTGAGAAGATAAAAGAGAACGACTATAACCTGAATGTTACACTTTATGTCTTCCCGGAAGAAGAGATTGAAGATATTGATGTGGCTAAAGAATGGAAAGAAGTGTTGTCCCTAGATACGCAGATTAAAGACATAACAGAAAAAATAGAAGATTATTTAAGGGAACTTGAGTATGAGGAATGATTCTGAAATTAAAAAGCTTCCTAAACACTCGCAACCAGTTGTCCCAGTAGAAGTGATTGAAAAGAAGATTTATTTGATTCGTGCTCATAAAGTGATGCTCAGCACAGATCTTGCCAAATTATATGGTGTGGAGGTCAGGGTATTAGTCCAAGCAGTTAAGCGTAATATTGAAAGGTTTCCAGAAGATTTTATGTTTCAATTAAGCAAAGATGAATACGAAAACTTGAAATCACAAATTGTGACTTCAAGTTGGGGAGGCCCAAGACGTTCTCGTCCGTATGCCTTTACCGAACAAGGTGTGGCTATGCTCTCCAGTGTCTTGAGGAGTGAAAGGGCAATTCAGGTCAACATTGCCATAATGCGGGCATTTGTGAGATTAAGGCAGATTTTATCATCTCATCAAGAGCTTGCCTATAAATTAGCTGAATTAGAAAGAAAAGAAGAAAGACATGATGAGGAAATAAAAGCAATTTTTGAGGCGATCAGACAACTTATGATGCCCCCGAAAAAACCCAGGAGAAAGATAGGATTCAATGTGAAGGGTAATGAAGCAGGAAACAGAAAATAGAAAATCCGGAGGAAAGACATGGCTAAAAGTAGACATGACCAGATTGCAGAAAATTTAGCAAAGAAATTTGGGACAAAATATAAGAAGCACAAAGGGATTGATATTGTAACCAAGAAAAGAGTAATTGAAGTGGAGACGACGAAGGAAGGGATATATCAGGGAATAAATCAAGTCAAGAGATCCCAAAAACCCGGATATATTGCTGTTAATAATAAAAATCTTATGAATGCGATATGGGCAACTAAAGGGACAGGGATAGGGGTGATGGATGAGAAAGGGAGGATATTGAAGAGAGCACATAGGAATAAGAAAAAATGAATAAAATCATAGAAAGTGATGTAGTTGTATACCATGATGAAACAGAAATTGATGGCAAAATCAAGGGACATGTTTTACTATTTGTTCCTATAATCACGACTGTTAAAGAAAAAGAAGGATTATTCGGAGACCATCAGTTTCAGGTTAACCCTTTAAATAATCTTTTCCGAGAAATTGAGAACATTAGGGGTGAATTTAAAACTGATCATAAATTTCATTTTTCAGAAATATCTGGTAAAAAATGGGCAAAAAGAAATTATGCAGATAAAAAATTAGTAGAAACAGGGGTAAGATATTTAAGACAGAATATAGGCTACTGTAAATTAGGGATAATCTTTTATGAGAATCCAAGTCCCCGTCAAATTGAAAATTATGGTGGTAAAGATAAAAGAGAAAAAGAATTGAGATTTGGAGAAACCGTATTGAGAATGTTGCTGAAAGGAAGTGTTCATTATCTCTATAATAATGATCACCGAGTAAGAATTTTAAAAATTGTTACTGATGGACAACCATATCATAGGAAGTTGGATGAATTTAGAATATTAGAAAAACTTATGGAAGAAATTCGCGACTATGTAGAAATTTCTCCCGATGCCGAATTAATACATCTATTCTCTAATCATAGAAAATACGATAAAGATTCAGAGAAATATATACATGCTAATTTGCTTCAGTTGGCAGATATGTTGCTTGGATGTTCGATTCATGCTTGTTTTAAGGATGCAGAAGTTAGCAATGCAAATCCGCGTATAAATGATGTTATAAAAGACAAAAAAGGAATCATCGCTTATCCTGTAAAAGAAATGCTTGATAAACGAAAACGGGGAAGAGGATTTAGAATTAGTAGCCATTATAAAGCATTCACTATTTCGAAAGCGTATCTTAATGACACTGGATGGGAATTCGAAAATATTATGACTAAGGAAGTTAATATTTCAAATACAGGGCAATTGATACTTCTGACATTGAGGAAAGTCTATGATTAAGCAAAGGGAATATAAACAGACAGAGATCGGCAGGATACCGAGGGAGTGGGAAGTGGTGAGGTTAAGAGAGATTTCTTTAGACTTAATAGGAGGGGGTACACCGTCTACATCAAACCAAGATTACTGGAATGGAAAGATAGCGTGGATGACGAGTGCTCATATTGATGGTAGAGAAATTAAAATTGGTCAGAAATATATTACAGATGAAGGATTACAAAACAGTACTACTAATATAGTTCCTAAAAATAATCTAATTGTTGCAACAAGGGTTGGTATTGGGAAAGCTGCCGTTAATAGAATCGATATTGCGATAAGCCAGGATTTAACAGGAATTGTAATTGATAAACAGAAATCTATTCCTGATTTTGTATATTGGTATATAACTAACAATAAAAATAGATTAAAATCAATGGCTCAAGGAAGCACTATAAAAGGAATTTTAAGAAATGAATTAGGAAATCTAAAACTCCCTCTCCCCCCTTTCCCTGAACAACAAAAAATCGCTGAGATTCTTTCAACAGTGGATAAGGCAATTGAAAAAGTAGATATGGCCATAGCCAAAACCCAGCGACTCAAAAAAGGACTCATGCAGGAGCTTCTAAGCAAAGGTATTGGGCATGAAGAGTTTAAGGATACAGAGATCGGCAGAATACCGAAGGAGTGGGAGGTGGTGAGGCTGGAAGAAGTTTTCCATATTCGTGCTGGTGGAGATATATATAAATTGAATTTTTCAAGAGTAAAAAATGACAGATATAAATTTCCTATATACTCAAATTCATTGGAAAACAATGGATTATACGGATATGCTGATACTTATGAATATTCAGAAAATTGTATAACTGTAACAGGAAGAGGGACTTTAGGACGAGCTATCCCCCGTTTTGAAAAGTTCAACGCTATTATAAGACTATTGGTCTTAGTTCCTAGAGTAAATATCAATATCGTCTTTGTTTCAGAGTACATAAATGCTAAGATTGGCTTCAGAATCGAAAAAACAAGCATTCCTCAACTAACAGCTCCAAAACTTGCTAAGTATAAACTCCCTCTCCCCCCTCTCCCTGAACAACAAAGAATCGCTGAGATCCTGTCAACTGTTGATAAAAGACTGGAACTTTTAAGGAATAAAAGAGATAAACTGGAAAGGATAAAGAAAGGCTTGATGAATGATTTGCTAACCGGCAGACGCAGAGTAAAGATGTTGGGGAGTTAGTACGTTAAGACGTTGAGTGGTTGAGAAAGATTGAAAGATTTGAGTTAATTAAACTCAAATAGATAGATTTGGATATTGGAAATATTTGCAGTTTAGGGCAAATAATAATGGAATTATTTGCAATAAGATAATGGAATGATAAAAGAGTCCCTCTTACAACAGGTACTAGTAGAACAAAAAGAGTTGGTCAAACCTTCTCATAATTAAGTGGAGACGGAGATTGGGGTATGTTTGATGAGAAACATCTTATAGAAAATTATCTTATTAAAAGACTCCAACAAATAGGCTGGAAATTTGTGCCTGCTTCTGCTCTTGAAAGGGAGAGTCTGGATGAGCCTTTACTGATACCAACTCTGGTCAGGGCCCTGAAGAGAATAAACAGAGAATCCGGTATTGGGGACGAAGAGACAAAGAAAGTTTTGAATGAACTTAAACTTACCGGCACAGGTATAGAAGGAGCTAAACGCATTCTTAACTACTACAAGTTTGGTCTTCCGGTGAAATTTGAGAAGGAGAAGGTGGTCAAGTATGTCAGACTTTTTGATTTTCATGATATTGAAAATAATGAATTCATAGTCTCAAGGCAGGTTTATTATTACGGCCGGGAAAATATCAGAACTGACATTATGCTTTATATAAACGGTATTCCTCTCGTAAATATTGAATGCAAAAACCCAACAAGTTTGGCTGAAAGTTGGCACCATGCCTTCAGGCAGATCAAGGATTATGAAAGGCTTGTACCCGAACTCTATAAATATGTTCAAATAGGGGTAGGGGCAGAAAGCATTGCCCGATATTTTCCGATCGTTCCCTGGCAGGACGAACCTATAACCCACGAGTGGCAGGCTGAGGGAAAGGATTCAATTGATTCTACAGTGGAGATGCTGAGGAGAGATGTTCTTCTTGATATTATCAGAAACTATCTCTTTTTCAGGGTTGAATTGGGCAATGCTACTAAAGTCATAACCAGATATATGCAATATAGAGCCGCTAATAAAATAGTAAATAGAGTTGTCGGAAATCTTAAGAGAGAAGAAGCGAAAAATAAAGGTCTCGTATGGCATTGGCAGGGAAGTGGTAAGACCTTGACCATGATTTTTGCGGCCAATAAACTTTACTACACAGAAGAACTCGAGAACCCAACAATATTTTTTATTGTCGATAGAATTGAGCTGGAGAACCAGCTATATAAGGAATTCTATTCCTTGGATATTGTGGCTCCTGAGATTGTTGGTTCAGTAGAAAAATTGAAGAAGATTCTCCAGTTTGATGACTATCGGGGTAAGCGAGGAGTATTTATTACCCTTATTCATAAATTCAGACCAGAAGAACTAAGAGAACTTTATAATGAACTCCAGGAGGTCACTAAATATAAAGAAACAATTATGAACCGGAAGAATGTGGTGGTTTTTGTTGATGAGGGGCATAGGACTCAATATGGACTTTTAGCTGCTCAAATGAGAAGTATTCTTCAAAATGCCTTTTTCTTTGCTCTGACTGGAACGCCTATCTCAAAAAAGGGAAGAGATACTTATCTGGAATTCAGCTATCCACCGGAGGAGGTTTATCTTGATCGATATTTCATTACAGATTCCATCAAGGATGGCTTTACCGTCAAAATTGCTTATCAGCCAAGGCTGGAAGATAAGGTCCGATTAAAGAAAGATTTGCTGGAGGCTTTTTTAGAAACAGAGTTTGAAGAACTCCCTGAAGAAATAAGAGGAGAAATAGAAGATAGAGTTAAAAGGAGATTAGATGCTATAAAAGTAGTACTTGAGAATCCAGAACGGATCAAGCTGATAGCCGAGGATATAGCAGAACATTTTAAAGAAAATGTTGATGGGAAGTTTAAAGCCATGGTTGTTGCCGGGAGTAGGCAGGCCTGTCATATTTATAAACAAGAACTAGATAAACATTTGCCTCCGGAATATTCAGAAATAGTCATGACTTACAGCCGGGATGATGAGCCAGCCCTTCTATTACGAGCTGCTGAAACGAGAGCTAGATATGGCTACAGAGATATCGCTGAGGTAAGAAGAGATGTCGTCGAAAAATTTAGAGAGGAAACCTTTCCCAAAATACTTATTGTTACTAATATGCTTCTTACAGGATTTGATGCTCCCGTCCTGCAAGTTATGTATCTTGACAAACCCCTTAAAGAGCACAGGCTTCTCCAGGCGGTGGCCAGGACGAATAGACCATATAAAGATTTAAAGGAAGCCGGTCTTATAGTTGATTATGTAGGAATACTCAAAGAACTTAAGAGAGCTCTTGAAATGTATAGTGAAGAAGACATTAAGCTGGCGCTGACCAGCTTTGAGGCTCTTAGAGAAGAATTTGTCCTCATTATTAAGGAGATTCTGGCGATACTTAAAGAAATGCCCAGAAATTATGAAAGAGAAACATTATTGAAAGCTATAGAGGTTCTGACCACAGAGAAGGAGAGAGAAAAAGAATTCATTGAAAAATATAAGAATTTAAGAAAGATTTTTGAACTCCTTGGACCTGACAATATTAAGCTTGAATATTTTGAAGATTATAAATGGATTTCTGCAATTTACACCTACTACATGAAAATAGTGATCCAGAAACCGCCGGTTGAAGGATATGTAGAAAAGTATTTTAAAAAAACTTTAAGATTCATCCATAAATCTACAGAGATAGAAAAGTTGGAAACCGACCTGCCAATAGTAACTTTTGACGCCAAGTATCTTGCCGCCTTGGAAGAGAAGGTGAAAAGTAGAAAGGAGAAAGCGGCTAATATTCTTTTTACCCTCAATAGGTTAGTTCTTGTTGAAAGGCATAGAAATCCTATTTACGAGTCTTTATTGGACAAGGTTGAAAGGTTACTTGAACTATGGCAAGAGAAAACCAAGGATTATGAAAGAATATATAAAGAGGGTGTATCTGTTATCAACGAAATCCGGTCTCTTTCCGTAAGACAAAAATCGCTGGGTTTTTCCAACCTTGAATATTCGCTGTTACTTACTCTTGAAGATAGATTGGGCAAGAATGAGGACTTGGTGAATGAAGTAAAAGATATATCAGGGAGGCTTAAAAATTACATGTTTCCTGGTTGGTTTAATCAGCCTACCGTAGAAAAAAAAGTAGAAAGGGAAGTCAGAAAGTTTGCCAGAATGCTTAAGGGCAAATACAACATGACCTTAGAAGAAATGGATGAGCTATATAAAAGACTTATTGAGAGAGTAAAAAACTATGGCGCTATTTAAGATCTAGAGATGTGGGATTTGGAGATGGGGACGAAGAACATAAAAAATTATAAAAATCTTGTGTCTTCCCCTCTCCCCATCCCTTACAATGTTTCTTATAGAGATGTGAAGTATCCCCGATTAGAGTTTAAAACTGGAGAACTCCTTGTTGTTCTTCCTCATGGCCATACGCCTGAGATTATTTTAGATAAATATAGAAATTGGATTGTTCAGAAATTTGATTTCATAAAAAAATGTATGGAAGAGGCAAAAAACAAGGAGTTGGCCACAAGATCTGAAGAAGAATTCAGAAAACTTATTCACGCTCTCACGGAGGAGGCTTCCAAAGACTTGAAAGTTGAATTGAGTCATATTTATTTCAGAAAAATGAGAACAAAGTGGGCGTCTTTGAGTTCAGCGAAAAATCTAACAGTTAACAATTTAATGAAGTATTTGCCAGAGGATTTAATAAAATATGTGATTTTCCATGAGCTGGCTCATCTTATAGAGAAGAGACACAACGATAAATTCTGGGAGATAATCTTGCGGAAATATGAGCATTATCAAGAAATGGAGAGAGATATGTTCATATATTGGTTTTTGGTTTCTAGTAAGGAGAAGAATAAAAGCGGCGTGTGAGAATTATTAAAAACTAAGTTCTCTGCCTTTTTCAGGGAGGATGGCCTTTTTTCGTGGCCAACCTCCCTTTTTCTATTTAATTCCCAACTTGTTAAAAAAATTGCGTTTCGCCGGCTGGTGGTGACGTCTTTTCTCCTGGGAAGCAAAATTTTAATTAAAAGTTGTTGAATTATGGTT
>JGI24020J35080_1001706_pt1 | contig 11081 bp, 8 predicted proteins | sample Deesub1362A_J573_FD_35080 | JGI IMG/M metagenome (IMG submission 35080) | reverse complement strand
AGTAGGGTTTTGAACAGAGGGGTCTTTTTGAGCTACAAAAAGCAATTCCTTATTCCTTTCCCTCATGGATAATAGTAGAGCCTTCTTTGAGAAATCTCTACTTAAAACCAGGGGATAAATAGAATTTGGGAATATAACTACCTCTCGCAACGGAATTACATAAAATTTTTTCTTTTCCATACCTATAAATTTTACATTTTGAAATCAATATTTTCAAGACAAAAAAATAATACCCTTGAAAAAATAAAAAAATCAAGTTATTATATAAGTAAAGATGATAAATACTTATCTTTTTTCAAGGAGATTGATAAGTGAACTTACCGAAATGGCTTGAAAGAAGGTATGATATTTTATGGGAGAGTTTTAGAGATTCTCCCTTCTCGTTTGAAAAAGCAGCAAAAGTTCTCAAGGAAAAAAATGATGACTCTGCAGATCAGGTAAATGTAATTCTTAATGAATTAAAGAAAAAAGGATGGTTGAAAGTTATTCCTCATAAAAAAGACGCAAGAAAGAAAATCTACACTCTTATAAGCCGGGAAAAAGCAATTTCTGATCTGTTCTCAGAAGTAAAGCAGAAAGAATCTCTAACCCGTTCGGAACTTGAATCTCTTTTAAAAAGAGCAGCTGATTTGATAAGAACAAGGGTTGATTATACATTTATTCTTGTTCTCCTCTTTTACAAAAGAATAAGTGATAAATGGAGAATGGAATATGAAAAAGCCTACAAAGAAGCAATTGAGGATGGTTTAACTCCAGAAGAAGCCGAAAAAGAAGCTAAAAATGCTATTCATCACGATTTTGATATTCCCGAAGAATTCTTATGGGATAACATAAGAAAAAATCCGGCAAAATTAACAGAAAATTTTTCAAAAGCAATGAAGGTTCTTGCTGAGAGAAATTCTGAAGTAAGAGATATTTTTGAGAATGTTGATTTTATTCAATTTACAAGAAACAGAGAAAATGAGGAATTACTAAGACAGCTTGTAGAACTTTTCAGTGCAAGGTCTTTACATGATGTCTCTCCTGATATTCTCGGAGATGCTTATGAATGGATTTTAAGATATTTTGCTCCACAGAAAGCAAAGGAAGGCGAGGTATATACTCCCAGGGAGGTTATTAAATTAATGATTGAAATTCTTGACCCAAAACCCGGTGAAAAAATTTATGACCCTGCCTGTGGTTCAGGTGGAATGCTGATTATCGGATACAAACATGTTGAAAACGAATATGGACCCCTTGAAGCAAATAAACTTTTCCTCTACGGTCAGGAAGCGAATTATAAAACACTTGCTCTTGCAAGAATGAATTTTTATATTCATGATATAAGAAATATTCAGCTGGCTTATGGTGATACTCTGTTAAGTCCTAAATTCAAAGAAGGTGAAAAGCCTCAAAAATTTGAAATTGCGATTACAAATCCTCCTTGGAATCAGGATGGATACGGAGAAGATACTTTAAAAAAGGCAGAATTTTATAAAGAAAGGTTTCCTTTCGGCTCCCCTACAAAGCAATCAGCAGACTGGGCATGGATTCAGCATTTGATTTATTCAATTGATGATAAAAAGGGAAGAGCGGGAATTGTGATGGATAACGGCTGTCTTTTTAGGGGTGGAAGAGAAAAAAATATTAGAAAAGAATTTATAGAAAAAGGATGGATTGAGACAGTGATTTTATTACCTGAAAAACTCTTTTATAACACAGGGGCCCCTGGAGCGATAATGATTTTCAGGAAGAATAGAGAAGGGAGGATGAGGGATGAGGAAGGAGGGAGAGGGGTTAACAAACACAAAATCCTTTTCATAAATGCAAGCAAGGAGTATAAACAGCATCCAGAAGTAAGAAAACTGAATATATTGAGTGATGAGAACATTAAAAAAATAGTAGACACATATAAAAATTTTAAAGAAATTGAAGGATTTTCAAGGGTTGTTGATATTGAGGAAATAAGAGAAAATGATTACAATCTCAATGTCACCCTTTATGTATTTCCTGAAGAGGAAACCGAACATATAGATGTTGCAAAAGAATGGAAAGAACTAATGGAAATTGAAAAGGAGATTGATAAAATTGAAGAAAAGATAAAGGGATATTTAAAGGAGCTGGAATATGAAGTGTGAGAAGAGATGGAGGATGAGGGATGGATAAAAAAGAATTGCAATTAATTTTACGGAGAAAAGAAAGTTATAAAATAGAATTTAAGGAAAACATAAGTGGTATTGATAAAGACATCGTTGCATTTGCGAATGCTTCTGGGGGAAAAATTTTGGTCGGAGTATCTGATGAAGGTAAAATAAGAGGAGTAAAAATAACGAATAAATTAAAATCTCAAATTCAGGATATAGCGAATAATTGTGACCCCAAAATACCTGTAACTTTTGAGGAATTTGAGAACATTCTTATAGTGAATGTGCCTGAGGGCAAAGATAAGCCTTATATGTGCAGTAAAGGGTTCTTTTTAAGAATCGGTCCTAACAGTCAGAAATTAACAAGGGATGAAATAATAAAATTCGCAATCAGGGAAGGTAAAATAAGATATGATGAACAGATAAATTTTAAATTTAATTTTAGGGAAGATTTTGACGAAAAAAGATTTATTAACTTTCTAAAAAGAGCAGAAATAACTGTAAATTTGCCATATCAAAATATTTTATATAATCTGGGACTTGCTGAAAAAGATGGTAATGAATATTATTATAAAAATGTAGTTCATCTTTTCTTCTCTAAATCAATAAAAAAATTCAATCGTTCCGCTTACACTACTTGTATTCTATTTAAAGGTAAAGACAGGAGTTATATTATAGATAGAAAAGACTTTGACGGGAATTTAATTGAACAGGTGGAAGATACTGTTAGATTTATTCAAAAAAACACGATGCTTACTTATAAAATTAAGGGTATTGAAAGAGAAGAAATTCCTCAATACCCTATTGAGGCTATCAGAGAAGGGGTTGTAAATGCCATAATGCATAGAGATTATTTCGAAACAGGAAGTAATGTGTTTGTTTACATATACGATGATTTCATTGAAATAATAAATCCCGGAGGTTTATTCGGGATAAAAAAAGAAGACCTGGGTAAGATATGTGCAAGGAGAAATGAGCTAATTGCGGATGTGTTTCATATGATTGGCTTTGTAGAAAAAGCAGGAACAGGAATTCAAAGGATGAAAGACGCGATGAAAAAAGCAGGTCTTAAAGAGCCAAAAATTGAAGTATCGGAAAACTTTTTTATAGTAACTTTTTATGGGCACAAAAAGGAAGAACTCGCTGAAATATCAGAAAGAGAACAATTGATAAAAATCAACGAGAGACAAAAAAGAGCTATTGAATTTATAAGAAAAAAAGGCAAAATTACAAACCTTGAATATCAAAAATTGAATAACGTCTCAAGAGAAACTGCAAAGCTTGATCTTGCAAAAATGGTTGATTTAGGAATACTTCAAAGAGTAGGGAGAGGTAGGAACACCTATTATAAGTTAATGGGTAAATGGGTAAAAATGGGTAAAAATGGGTAATACCCAATTTGGAGGATGAAGGATGAGGGATGGAGGATGAGAGATGTGGTTTTCTGAAAGACACGGGTATAATAAAATGTTACCAGAAATGTTAAAAGAGTTCTTACCCGTAAGTGTAAGAAATAGGTTATGGAATATATTTTCAGAAAAAATTTTTTACTTAATTAAAAATCCTTTTGTATTTGATTCAATATTTTTAAATCATACAAAAACATTTAATCCTCACACTATAGACTTCTTGAAATGTTGCTGGGACAAGTTTTTAAAATTCAGTATTGATGAATTTTCTACTTATAATATATTAAAGCTAAAGGAATTATTTAAGAAACTATTTATAAAGCATTGGGAATGGTACAGAATTTATGACTTTATCGAATTCTTTGCTAAGTATTATCCTGATAAAGAAATCAAAAGTTATGTCTTAGAACAAATAAACACGGTACTGGAAGAAGAAAAAGTCCCTTACCGGATAATCCACGGAATAGTAACTCCTCTCTTTCAAAAAGAAGAAATAAAAGAAATTGAAAGAGTGTTTGATTTACCTGAAAAATATAAACCTGTAATGGAACATCTTGAAAAAGCTTTAAGACTTTACGCAGATAGAAAAAAACCTGATTATGAAAATTCAATAAAAGAATCAATAAGTGCAGCGGAATCCTTGGCTCAGATAGTCTTAGGAAAAGAGGGCACACTCGGTGACCTTGTAAAATCTTTTAATATCCATCCTGCTTTAAAAAAGGCTTTAAGCTATCTCTATGGCTGGACATCCGACGAAGAAGGTATAAGACATGCAAAAACCGGAGAACCCTTATCCGCAGGACCCGAAGAAGCAAGATTCATGTTGGTAACAGCATCGGCATTTATAAATTATGTAGTGGGAAAATATAAAAAATCGCGACAATGAGTTTTTACATAGGGTTCCAATCCCTTTTTAAAAACAAAATTTAAAAATGAATTTCAAAGTATTTATAAGTCACAGCACACGAGACAAAGAATTGGTCGAAACTCTAGCTTATTTTTTACAACAAACAGGTATAAAAGTATATGTTGCAGAATGGTATCTATCCCCTGGGGTTGCTTTGGATAAAAAAGTATTCTCACAGATAGAGGCCTCAGACTGTGTTATTGTTTTGTTAACTAAAAATGGAGTACGCTCAAACTGGGTTCATCAAGAAATTGGCTATGCGATTAAAACTAAGAAGTTTATTATTCCAATAGTGGAGAAAGGAATAGATTCTAAAGCTCTCGGAGCTTTACAAGGTAAAGAATACATTAAATACGACCCTTTAAAACCTATGGAGGCTATTAAAAAAATAGTATTATATGTAAAGAAATTAAAACTTAAAAAAGAAGAAAAAAATAAAGAATTCCTCCTAGCCGCTGGTATTATTGCCTTCTTATTCTTTCTCGCTAACAAATAAGAAAATGGCTATAAAAAGGTGGAAAGAAACGAAAATAAATGTACTTTTCACATTAAAGAACGGTAAACGCCCATCTTTTTCTTATAAAGGCAAATTCCCGGTATATGGAGCAAACGGGATAATGGGACAAACGGAGAAATTTTTAGTAAATAATGATTTTATTCTCATATTTGGTAGAGTAGGCGCTTCTGGAGAAATCCACTTAGCTAAAGGTAAAATCTGGGTAAGTGATAATGCTATTTATACAGAAAAATACGATGCAATAAAAATTTACCCTCCTTTCGCGTTTTATTTTTTAAAATGGAAGAATTTAAAGCAATATGCTACTAAGACGACACATCCAATAATCACTCAAAGTTTTATTAATTCTCTCAAAATCCCCCTTCCCCCTCTCCCCATCCAGAAAAAAATTGCTGAGATTTTAAGTACGGTGGATGAAGGGATTGAGAAAACTGATAAGGCAACCCTTAAAGCAGAAAGAATTAAAAAAGGATTGATGGAAAGGCTGTTTAGAGAGGGGGCATATAAAGGCAAAAGAAAATTAAAGAAGACTGAAATTGGGGGCATTCCAGAGGAGTGGGAGGTGGTTAGGTTGGGAGAAGTTGGAGAATTTAAAAATGGAATAAATTTCGGTAAAAATAAAAAAGGAGACAAAGGAATATTGACAATAGATGTGCTAAACATGTATGGAGACAATATAAGTATTAGTACAGAGAGTCTTTATAGAGTTAATATAGATTTAGGGAACAAAAAGGAGTATTTATTAAAAAAGGGGGATATTTTATTTGTCCGTTCATCGTTAAAGAGAGAGGGTACCGGATGGGCATCTTTATTTAAAGGACACAATGAACCTGTAACTTTTTGTGGGTTCATCATAAGGTTCAGATTAAGAAAGTCTTATATTTTACCTGAATTTCTGACATATTTTCTCCGGACTAACAGACTAAGAAAAATGTTAATGTCTGGTTCAGGTCAAGTAGCTATTACGAATATAACCCAAGAGACTCTAAAATCCATTAAAATCCCTGTTCCCTCTATTTCCGAACAGAAAGAAATAATAAAAATTTTGGAAAATATTGATAAAACAATAGGCTTATTAAAAAAGAGAAAAAAACAACTTCAAAGTATTAAAAAAGCGCTAATGGAGGACCTTCTAACCGGTAAAAAGGAGGTTAAGGTATGAGTTCAAATTTAGCAAAAGTACTATTAAAGATTGCAGAAAAAGATTTAGAAGCCTCAAAAGTTCTCTATGAAAACAAATTATATCCTCAATGTGTTTTTTATTTACAGCAGAGTGTTGAGAAGATGGGAAAGAGTTTTATGTGTTTAGTAAAAAATATTGTGAACATGGAAGAAGTTTTAAAAAAACAAATCAGTCATAAAACTCTTTCAATTTTTGAAATAATACTGAAATCCTGCTACCCTGAAGATATGCCACTAATTTTATTTTCACAATCACAACAAAAAGAAATAATCGAAGAAAAAAAATCATTTTATCAATATGTAAATTATCTAAAAGAATTAGAAAAAGATAATCCTGAGAAACTTTTAAACGAACTTGATATAGATTATACAAGAAAAACTATAACTAAATTGATTGAGAATAAAGAATTATTTTTTAATAGAATAAAAGAAAGTATATACATCTATGCAATTAGAGAGATTTATCCTAAAATAAAAAATTTACCAGAGGATAAACAAAAAGAGCAAATACTGAAAATCATTGACAAATTAGAACGTAAGTTAAACATTATATTGAAAAAAATAACAGATGTGGATTTAGTGACTAATCTGGGAATTGCATTTTTAGAGCTATTTATACTTGCATTCATAACATATTCTCATTCCTCTAAATCCAGGTATCCGGAAAATAACTTTAATCCATTGAAGTTTTATACAGATCAGCACTTTATTATAAAACATTTTAAATACATTTATGATGTGTCTTCCTATACCTTATATAATTTAAAAGAAACAATCCATAAGTTTTACAAACTGAAAAATGAACTTTTCTGAGAAGAAACTTGTTGAAGATTACATAATTCAAAAACTCACAGAATTTGGCTGGAAATATGTGCCACCTGACGAACTTGAAAGAGAAAGTCTTGATGAACCGCTTTTGGTTTTTAATCTTATTGAAAATGTTAAAAAGATTAATGAAGAAGAACTCGGTGACGAAGAAATTAAAAATCTTTTAAATGAATTAAGATTTGCGGGAACAGGTCATGAAGGTGCAAAGAGAATCCTTAATTTCTTTAAATTCGGAATCCCTGTAAAATTTGAAAAGGATAAGGTTTTAAGATACATAAAACTTTTTGATTACGAAAATATAGAAAACAATGAATTTATTGTTACAAACCAGATAAGTTTTAAAGGAAAAGAAAAAATAAGAAATGACATTATCCTCTTTGTTAACGGAATCCCACTCGTAAATATTGAATGCAAAGACCCTACAAAACCAGGGGTATCATGGGTTAATGCATACAGACAAATAAAAACGTATGAAAATGGTGTGCCTGAACTCTATAAATATATTCAAATAGGAGTAGCAGCAGAAAGAATTTTTAAATATTTCCCTGTCGTTCCTTGGCAGGATGATGTAAATGTATATGAGTGGAAAGATGAGGAAGGAAGCTCCATTCTCCATCCTTCGCTCTCCTTTCTCCATCCATCAATACTTCTGGATATTTTGAAAAATTTCTTATTTTTCAGAATTGAACACGGAAATGCAACAAAAGTTATTGCAAGATATATGCAGTACAGAGCAGCAAATAAAATTGTTCAAAGAGTTAAAGAAAATCTCTCCCCCTCATCCTCCATCCCTCATCCTCCCTCCCCCATTCCCCATCCTCCATCCCTCAAAACTCGGGGTCTTATCTGGCACTGGCAAGGTTCAGGAAAAACACTTACCATGATTTTTGCAGCACATAAACTTTATTATGAGGAAACTCTCGAAAATCCGACAATATTTTTTATTGTTGACAGAATTGAACTTGAAGAACAATTATTGAGAGAATTCAACGCACTTGATATTAAAAAACCGGAAGTTATTGATTCTATTAAATCACTAAAAGATGTTTTAAGGTTTGATAATTACAAAGGTAGGAGAGACATATTCATAACACTTATTCATAAATTCAGGAAAAATGAATTATCAGAAGTTGAGAAAGAGATGAAAAGAGTTTCTTTAACCCAGGAAACTTTAATGACAAGAAAAAATGTTATATGTTTCATTGATGAAGGACATAGAACTCAATACGGTATTCTTGCAGCAGAAATGAAAAATATCCTTAAAAATGCTTTCTTTTTCGCTTTTACAGGAACTCCACTTTCAAAAAAAGATAGAAATACATATATGGAATTCAGTTATCCCCCGGAAGAACTTTACCTTGATAGATATTTTATTGTTGACTCCATAAATGATGGTTTTACAGTTAAAATTGTTTATAAGCCAAGACTTGAAAAGGAAGTTCACTTAAAGAAAGAAGAACTTGAGACTTTCCTTAAATTAGAGCAAGAAGAAATACCGGAGGATTTAAAACAGATTGTTGATAAGAAGGTTAGAAAAAGAATTTCAAAAATCAAGGTTTTTTTCGAAAATCCAGAAAGAATAGAAAAAATTGCAAAAGATATTGCTGAACATTTCAAAGAAAATGTGGATAGTAAATTTAAGGCAATGGTTGTTGCGGGAAGCAGAAAGGCATGCTGGCTATATTTTACAGAACTTTTAAAATATCTTCCTGAAGATTATATTGAAGTAGTCATGACCGCCTCTGAGACTGAAAACAAAAAATATATAAGAGATTATGTTAATCTTATAAGAGATAAATATCCCGGGCAGGATATAAGAGATAAATTGAAAGAGATTATAACAAGATTCAAAGAGGAGGAAAAACCGAAAATTTTAATTGTAACTGATATGCTTTTAACCGGTTTTGATGCTCCTATCTTACAGGTTATGTATCTTGACAAACCTCTAAAAGAACACAGATTATTACAGGCAATTGCAAGAACGAACAGACCTTATAGAGATTTAAAAGAAGCAGGAATAATTATTGATTATGTCGGGATTTTGAAAGAATTTAAGAAAGCTTTTGAAATTTACAGTAAAGAAGATATCAAAGGTGCCATTCTTGATTATGAATCCCTTGAGGAAGAATTTGAAAAAATTCTAAATGAAATTTTCAAGATTTTTAAAGATGTTCCAAAGAATTTTGAAAGAGAAACACTTTTAAAAGCAATTGAAGTTATTACCCTTTCTAAAAAGATAGAAGAAGAATTTGTGAAAAAATACAGAAAATTAAGAAAACTTTATGAAATTCTGGGTTCAAGGGAGATAAAACTTAAGTATCTTGAGGAATATAAATGGCTTTCAGGTGTTTACACTTATTATATAAAAATGGTCCGCAGGGAATCAGAAGTCACCCCTTATGTTAAAAAATATTTTGAAAAGACAATTAAATTAATTCATGAAACAATAGAGATAGAAGAAATAGATAAGACTCTACCGGTTTTTGAATTTGGTGCAGAGTTTTTAAAAAAACTTGAAGAAAAAGTAAAAAGTAAAAAAGAAAAGGCAGCTAATATTCTTTTTACACTTCAAAAACTGATTCTTGTTGAGAAACATAAAAATCCGGTATATGAATCTCTTGTTGATAGAGTTGAAAGACTTGTCAAAATGTGGAGACAGAAGAAAAAAGATTATGAGAGACTCTCAATCGAAGGTGAACAAATCTGGAAAGATATGAATAAACTCTTTGAAAGAAGAGAATCTCTGGGTATGGATAATATGGAATATGCTATGTTGCTTTATCTGGAAGAGAGAATGAGGAAGGGGGGATGGGGAAGGAAGGATGAGGAAGGGGGAATGGAGAAGGAGGGGATTGTAAATGAAATAAAAAAACTTTCTGACAAAATCAAAAAAATTACATTTCCCGGTTGGGTAAATCAGATAACAATTAAAAAAGAAGTTGGTAGAGAGGTCAGAAGATTTGTAAGAAAACTGAAGGCAAAATACGGATTTACCATGGAAGAAATGGAAAAGATTTATGAAGAATTATTCAGAAGGATTGTGGAGTATGAGGGATGAGGAAGGGGGAATGAGGGAGGGAGGATGGGGGATGAGATACAGGGTGATTTTCAGGAATATTAAACATCCCAGGATAGAACTTAAAACAGGTGAAGTAGTTGTAATTGTTCCTTATGGAGAAAAACCTGAGGATGTGATTAAAAGGCATGAAATATGGATAAAAAATAAAATAAAATTCATTGAGGAATGTTTAAAGCGTGCAGATAAAGTAAAACTTTTTAAAAGAGAAAAATCTGAATTTGAAAAAATTATAAACTCTTTAACAGAAACTCTGGGTAAAGAGTTAAAAGTAAAAATAAACAAAATAATAATCAGAAAAATGAAAACAAAATGGGCAAGTTTGAGTAAAAACAGAAATTTAACTCTTAATTCATTAATGATATACTTGCCGCTTCGTCTAATAAAGTATATAATTTATCATGAGCTTGCTCATATTTTTTACAGAAGGCACGACAGTAATTTCTGGAAACTTATTTCCAAGAAATATAAAAACTATGAGAGATACGAAAAAGAACTCTTTACTTATTGGTTTTTAATATGTAAAAAGACAAATGAAAACACATAAACTTTTTAGAATAATAGGTGGATAAATCAGACCTTAGAAAATAAAAAAATGTCCTCAAAATTCATAAAATTCAGAACCCCTCACCCTCACATAAAAATTTCACTTTTGCGAAATAGTGAAAAATTGATTTGTTCAAAAAATTTCAAAATCATAGATCAAGCATCAGGTTACAAAATAAAGAAATAATTCAATTACTTAAAACATAAAATTTAAACATTGTATCAATCACTACTCTTAAAACTACCCAAAAAGACAAACCCAAAATGGTCACTTTTTTACCTCACTCTAAATACTTAAAATTCAATGACTCAAAAATTTCACTTTTGCGAAATAGTGAAAAATTGAAATTAAAAGTTTAGATTTTTTAAAATAAAAATATAATAGGAGGCTAAAGATGGATTATCTTTTACAATTACTTAAAGCTGTTTCTAATGAAAGAAGGATAAAAATACTTGAATACCTTATTGAAGAAGGAGAGAAAGAACTTGAAGA
>JGI24020J35080_1001699_pt1 | contig 11118 bp, 14 predicted proteins | sample Deesub1362A_J573_FD_35080 | JGI IMG/M metagenome (IMG submission 35080) | reverse complement strand
CCACCCCTGACCCGCGGCCAAAAGTTTGGCCGCCACTGTACTCGCCAAACTCCCCGAGTACAGAACCAGGGCTCGGGGCAATCGCACCTCCTCAGTCGATGATGATCATGCCGTACCGCCCATTTCCCAAATGGAAGAGGACCGCCGGAGTATCTCCTTCTTCACGGTTATAGAAGACCACAAAAGACTTCCCAGAGCTCTCGAGTTCCATCACCGCTTCCTCAGGGGTCATGGGTTTTTTGAGCTCGGGCTCCATACGGATTATGCGAAGTCCGGGTTGGGAAGGATCTTCCGAGGGTTCGGGGAGATCACGGCGCGGCTCCTCTTTCAGGATCTCCTTATAGCGCACGAGCTGGCGCTGGAGTTTGTCGAGCGCTTGATCGATGGACGCGTACATATCCTCGGTCTCGGCCACCGCTTTCACGACCTTCCGATTCACCAAATGTCCAATGAGCTCTGCTCGATGGCGTTCCTTTTCCACCGAGAGGATCACGTCAAGGCTGATGATCTTATCGAAGTAACGATTCAGGTGCTCCGCCTTCTTCTTCACATACTCCCGCAAGGCACCCGAACCAGATATATAACGTTCTTGTATCCTAATTTGCATCCAAATCCACCTCTTTCAAAGGATAACTTAGCGTGGGGGGGAAGTTGTGTCAACCCTGTAAGGATTTTGCAGAAATGGTCTAAGCTATTTCCTAACCGGGAAGCCTCTCCGACGCCATGGACACCGTCGGTATCCCCCTGGAATGGCCCTGTCACGGGTTGTCCTAGAATTTGAGGGGATGGGAATAATAAAAGCGAAAATCTTCCAGAAAGCAGAGCTATTGTACCACGCTGTACTCGTGCTTACAGCAAAAATGTTAGGGGTCCAGATCAAATCTGGGCACCGAGAATTCCCCTAGCGGGAAGTGGTCGAGCTCCCCGAAAAAGACCTCGTAGGGGAGATCAAGAATGTCATCGCCGTTGGCATCGGGTGCGGAAAAACCGCGCCAGAAGTTGCCCCGCTGGCCATCGTCCCAGGAATTTCCTCCCTCGCTTCGTACATGAATGCGCGAGAAGAAACCGTTTCCGGTGAAAAGGTTGTCGTTCGATCCGAGCTCGAGGAGAACTCCCAAGTCCGCGGCGATGTAGGAAGAGAGGACGCGGGAACCGGTGGTGCCGGTGAACCAGATCCCCACTGTACATTTCTCGATAAAGACCTCCTCCAGGTGAAGTCTCTTTGAGAAGAGGGCCCTCACGGCGTCACTGCAGTCCCGAAATTTTACACGTCGTACCCAGATATCACGGCTCAGAGTGACCATAAGGCCAGTGGGAGAACCTCTGAGGATTACCCCTTCAATACGACCATTCTTGGAAGTCTCGATCTTGATCGCTGCCACCCTGGCTCCACAGACCTCCACGTCTCGGATCACAAAAGGACGGCTTACCCCTCGGATGTGAATCGCGTAGGGGGCATCCACCATGTCTATCTTCCAGCCAGCAATGATGAAGGGATCATCTGGTGTACCACTTCCGGCAACGACCCCATTCGCGGGGGTAAAGTCGGAATCGGATAGGATCACAATTGGGCCGCGCTCTTCTCGGGCAACCACAAGCCCCCCGGCGAGCAAGGTCGATAATATCATGATCAGGAAAAATTTTCGCATGATCATTGCGGGGACAACTTAAACTAGGACGGAGCTGAAGGAGAGGTCTTTTGTCCCTCGGAGAAGTAACGTTCATAACCCCGGACTCCTCTCATCTCCGCCACAGGGTGAAGATAAGGCTCAGGACCACGGAAAGAATGAGCATAGAGGTTACGGGAATATAGATCACGTAGTGTTCTCGTTCGATGCGGATGTCCCCTGGGAGCCTCCCCAGGAAAGGGACCTTTCCCATGAGGAGGAGGCCCACCACGATGAGCGTAATTCCCAGGACCACGAGAAGCTTTCCTAGCGGAGAAAAGACCCCCATCGCTATAATGGTAGCACAAATGGAGCAAAGGAGGGCGGGATGAACGAGGTACTGCGTGCCATTCGTGAACGGCGTTCGATCCGGATGTTCAAGGCCGATACCGTCGAACCCGAGAAGATCGAAGCCGTCCTGGAAGCCGGTCGTTGGGCCCCTTCGGGGAGGAACACCCAGCCCTGGCGGTTCGTCGTGGTGGAATCCAGGGAAAAGAGGGAGGAACTGGGGCGGTTGGTGACCCAGATGGACATGGTGCGCACGGCGCCAGTAACGATAGCGGTCCTTTTGGACACCACTGCTGGGTACGACCGGGTAAAAGATCTCCAGGCGATCGGTGCCTGCGCCCAGAACATGCTCCTCGCCGCCCACTCCTTGGGGCTGGGGGCCTGCTGGATCGGAAGGGTCAAGGACGACCAAGTGGAGAAGGTGCTCGGTGCAAAGGAACACGAAGAGCTCATGATGCTGATCCCAATTGGCTATCCCGCCGAGCGTCCGCCCGAACGCGATAGACTTCCCCTGGATTCACTGGTACGCCGAGTCTGAACGTTCGCGGGGGAGACGTGTATTCTTCAGTTCTAAGGGCCCTCGAACCCAGAGCCCTTCTTTTGTGGACCTGGCAATACGGCCAAAACATTCGGGAAATTACGGACGAATTCCCTTTCACAATCATGGCATTCCCCGGATAACGGGACAGACAGCAACCGTGTTGAAGGGCAATTTGCAGTAAGTTTAGGGACCAAAGGGGGCCGCTCGTCACAACGGCGTTGAGGACACCTGGAGCTTCGCATACGCGCTGCCAGGGTGACCTCCGCAGGTTTCTCGGCCACCAAATGCCCATGGTAAACCGTCCGCAGCACTGGGTTGTGCTGCACCCCAGTAACTACTGCCATGTACAACACCGCTCACGCCTCCCCCTCCCTTCCCGGCCTTCCCCGAGGTCTACCCCTGTCTCTTTATTGAAATTGAACGGGGCCACCCCGGGAACGGTCTCCCGAAGCTCTCGCTTCTTTCAGAAATGGCGGACCTGGATAATTTTTTCCTCAAGCCTCGAGGTTTTTTTCCTCCACGAAGAAACGTGCTCCTCGATCCCGCACCGCAAATGGATCGAAACCTGCCGAAGCCGGTTTCCTTAGACGGCCGGCTTCTCCAACGATCGCTTCCCCCGGTTGGCGGGTCAGTCAACTGATGGACCTTCTCATTCAGAACCGACGGGGCCTGGGTTGCACGGCTTGAGCAAAGTGCGCCAGGATCTCGGCATCTATCCGATCGGTCTTTGCCAATCTCCCCCTGGCGAAGTCTCGCGCCCGCTCAGGGTTTGACGACGCCGGTGGGTGGCCCACGTTTGGGTCAAGGAACGAATTGCTTCATGTTCCAAACCTCGGTGACCTCAACGGTCACCGAGATCGACCTGAGTTTGTTAGTTCGTGTGCAAGCTCCCGCCTCACGGGGCATTGGGGACGACGTAAGCTGAAGCTGGACCTTCGGGGCACACAGCTCCGGTCAGGGAGTCTCCGGCCACATCTATCCCCGCAAAACGATCAGTCACAACGAACCTCCTTTATATCGCTTCCCAAGCGCGAGCCTTGTGATGCGGGCTCATGCCTTTTCAACCGTAAGGACACTCTGGGAGAAGGCCGGACGACCCCGGCTTTCCGACGTCCTCTCCGACCAGGGGCAATACGATCAATTCCGTAGGGGAGGACCTGCATGCCTTTGGTTAGATACACTCAGCGTGGAATTGCCAAAAGAATGCTCAACATTTCTCCCACCTCATTATTATTCAGCGCTGACTTCTTGACCCATAGATCGAAAAGTATTGAGGCCGAGACGATGGAAACCTTTCCTGCCCCCTTGTTTGAAACACGGCCTTTTCTAGTGCCAAGTGATCATCCGATCATTGCAACTAAATATCGCCGCGGATAACATTCGGGGAATTCTTCCAAAGGGGTTCGCAGTCGGCTAAAGGAGCGGGCCCGATAAGGGGAAACCAAACACGAGGGGTGATCGGTAATGGCAGAGCGGATTAGGATGGAGGACGCGCTCGACCTGAGCGACGTCCGAGTCTTCGCCCGTGGCGACACGGTCAAGGGGGTGGTCGTCGGGGAGACGGACACCGAGTACCTGGTGGACATCGGTTACAAGTCCGAAGCTATCCTCCGAAAGTCCGAGCTCGCTCCGTTCCGCGAGACGGCGGAGGAGGGGGAAGAGCTCGAGGTCCTCGTCACCTACATCGACGAGGAAAATGGGACGGTCTTCGTCTCCGAGAAACAGGCGTTCCTCAACCGGCGGTTTGCCGAGCTCGAGCAGGCGTATCGCAATCGCGTCCCGGTAAAGGGGAAGATCTACGAAGAGGTCAAGGGGGCGGGTTACAACGTAAACTTGGACGGGATCAAGGCTTTCCTCCCTGGTTCTCACTTGGGACCAGGGATCTCCGGCAAGTTCGAGCGCTTGAAGGGCAAAGAGCTCAACTTTCTCATCATCGAGTTCTCGCGCCGCAATCGCAATATCGTCGTCTCGCGCAAAGAATACCTCCGCTATATGGAGGAGAAGAAGAAGGATGAGCTCTTCGCCTCGCTAGAGTCGGGGAAGGTCATCGAGGGGAAGATAAAGTCCATCGTGGACTTCGGCATATTCGTCGACGTAGGCGGGGTCGACGGCCTCGTCCATCGCACCGAAATCTGTTGGAAGGATATCCCGGTCCCGCCTCCGGGTAAATTCCGCGTGGGCCAACGTATCAAGGTGATGGTCCTCGAGGCGGACCGGGGAGAAGAGAGGATATCCCTTTCCATAAAGCGCTTACGGGAAGATCCCTGGAAGGGGATAGCGGAACGCTATCCCGTGGGCTCAAGGGTAACGGGAAAGGTGGTCTCCGTCACTGACTTCGGGGCCTTTGTGGAGCTCGAAGAGGATGTAGAGGGACTGGTTCACGTCTCCGAGCTGACCTGGGGACGACCTAAGCACCCCAAGGAGGTGGTCCAGGAGGGCGATGAGGTCGAGGTGGTGGTCCTCGGGGTGGACGAGGAACGCCGCCGCATCTCGCTGTCGCTTCGGCGGGCCCTGCCCGATCCTTGGGAAGACGTCGAACACCGCTATCCCAACGGGGCCCTCGTAGAGGGCAAAGTGACCAAGATCACCGATTTCGGTGCCTTCGTGGAGCTAGAGGAAGGGATCGAGGGGCTGATCCACGTCTCAGAGCTCTCGTGGGAGCGTGTGAGCCATCCCTCCGAGGTCCTCAAAGAAGGGGACCACGTGAAGGCCATCGTCCTCAAGGCGAGTTCCAGAGAGCGCAAGATCAGCCTTTCCCTCAAGGCCCTCTCCAAGGACCCGTGGGAGGAGTTCCTCGAGCGCTATAGCGTCGGCGACATCGTTCAGGGTAGCGTCTCCCAGCTCAAAGACTTCGGCGCGTTTGTGAAGATCACGCCCACTGTGGAGGGATTGATCCACGTCTCTGAGATCGCCGAGGAGCGGATCACCCATCCCTCCGAGGTCCTGAAGGTGGGACAAGAGGTGACGGCGAGGATCATCGGGATCAACGAGGCCAAGCGCCAAGTGCGCCTCTCCATCAAGAAGCTCCAGGAGGAGGCAACCAAGGAAGAGCGAGAGGCCTACATCGCCCAACCTGGCCGGGAGACGATAAAGCTCGCCGAGCGGCTCAGGGAGCTGGCTCAGGAATGATCGCCACTGCGACGGCGATCCCCCTCGTGTGAGATAGGCTCAGAGGATAAAGGCGCCCCTGCCAGAGGAGGTGGGGGCGCCCGTTTTCGTCGTGTGTTACCACGATCTCCCGAAAGGACACGGGATATCCCAGCGCTTTGATGAAGGCCTCCTTGGCGGCGAACCGGGCCGCAAGCCTCTCTTCTCTGAGAGGGGATCTCGCGATGAAAGCATAAGAGATCTCCTGCTCCGTGAAGATCCTCCGCAGGAACCTCTCCCCCCGCCGCGCGAGGATCCTCCGGAAGCGCTCCACCTCTACGATGTCCACGCCTACCCGGACCATCTGACGAGTCGCCGCCGCTCGGCCCGGACGATGCAGAGGATCTCCTCCACCGCCCCCTCGAGCACGGCGTTCACCACGAGATAGTGGAATTCGGGGATCAGTTGGACTTCCTCCCGGGCGATCCTGAGCCGCTCGGTCAGGGCCTCGGGGGGTTCTGTCCCCCGGGCTTCGATACGGCGCACGAGCTCCTCCCAACTCGGGGGGACGAGGAAAATGAGGACCACCGGGTGTTGGATCCCGGCTCGGGCGATGGCCAGAGCCCCCCGTACCTCCACGTTCAGGACGAGGTCTTTTCCCGTGGTGAGCTTCCGTTCCACCTCTTCACGGGGGGTGCCGTAGAAATGTCCCTGGTACTCGGTCCACTCGAGGAGTTTTCCCTCGTCCCGCAGCCGAAGAAAATCTTGTTGAGATACGAAGTAGTAGTCGCGGCCGTGGACCTCGTCCGGGCGCTTGGGGCGGGTGGTGGCGGAGACGGAGAAAGTGAGCCGGGGATCACGTCGTAAAAGCTCGTTGATCACTGAGGATTTTCCTGCCCCCGAAGGCCCGGTGATCACGAATGCGATCCCCCTCTCTCCCTGAACTCCCCATCCGGGGGGCAGAAACTCCCTCATTCCAGGTTCCTCGCCTGTTCCCGTATCCTGTCGGCGCAGAGCTTCAGCTCCAACGCCAGCTCCCCTAAGGGCACCCCCCGAGATTTGGCGGCGAGGGTATTCGCCTCGCGCCCGATCTCCTGTGCCAGGAACTCCAATTCTCGGCCCACAGGCCCCTCGGCTGGGAGGAGCTCTTCCAAGCGTAAGAGGTGTGCCCGCACCCGGTCGAGTTCCTCCCGGACGTCGGTCCGCTCGGCCCACAGGCTCACTTCCAACGAGATCCGCGACTCGTCGAGGACACCGATCTCCACGAGCCGCTCGCGGATCCTCCGGGCGAAGGTTTCCTTGGCCCGGGCCACCTCCTCCTCGGCCCGCACGAGCAGTTTTCGGAGGTTGTCAGTCTCCCGCCGCAGAACTTCCGCGAGTTTTTCTCCCTCGCGCTCCCGAAACGCGGCGACCTCGGCGAGAGCTCCCTCCATAGCTTCTGCGAGCGCGGGCCAAATCTCTTCCTCCGATACCGTTTCCTCCAGAAGAACACCCAAGGGAAGCAGGGCCTCGAGGCGCGGAGGTGCCTCAACCCCCAACTCCCGGGCGAGGGACCGGAGCTCTCCCCATAGCCGTTTGGCCGCTTCACGATTGATGGCCCGTGGTCTCCTGAACCCGCCGAAGTCCAACATCACGTTCACGTCGAAGCTTCCTCGGGCGAACCGCTCCTTAACGAGCTCCTCACACCGCATCATGAGTGCCGGGAGATCCAAGAGCCCTCGCACCCGCACTTCTAAGAATCGGTGGTTCAAGCTCCGGACGTCTACTTGAACACTGAATCCTTCTCCCTCAGCGCGTCCACGACCGAAGCCGGTCATGCTCCTCATTTCTTACCCCCGGAAGAGGACCGCCGCGTATCCCACTACTTCGGCGGTGTACCCCGAGACTTCGCCCGAGGTGCGATAGGCGACGAGCTCGGCGCCCATGAGGCCGAGGGCCCGGACCGTGGCGATCGCGATCCCGATCGTTCCTACACCACAGATGCTGATATCCCTCTCACGTACGACCGCGAGGAACCCCTCGAGATCCAGGGAAAGGATCCGCTCCAAAGCAGCCCTGTCCTTCTCCACAGCCATCCGATGGGGCTCGTAGTGGGTGAAGTCGCTGGAAGCGATAACCCAAACACTCTTTCCCCGGATGAGTTCGGCAAGGCCGGCGGCGAAGCTTTCGATGAGCCGGGGATCGTGGGCGAGGATCACGGCGGGGACAAACGGGACACTTCCTCCGAATAGGTACTGTAAGAAGGGGAGCTGGACCTCCACTGAGTGCTCCCGCACAAACGCCCTCCGATCCCGAGCGACCCCGGGGAGCCGCTCGATCTCGCGGAGGAGATCCGCCGCCACCGGGACCTCCCCGAGAGGGGTGACCCAGGGCTCGGGGTCCCCCACGGTTATCGGGCCCCCGTACCCGGTATGGTTGGTGCCGAGGATAATTATGGCCTCCGGGAGGCCGAGGCGGGCCGCCGCGCGGTAGCCCGCCGCCGCCACCGCTCCAGAGTAGATATAGCCCGCGTGCGGGATGACGAGTCCCAAAGGCCCCGATGGTCTTTTGTCTTCTGGAAGGATCTTCTCCGGAAGGGCACCAAATAGTTCCCGGAGCTCCTCCTCCAAGGCCCCCCGCGTCCCCGGGTAGAAGGTTCCCGCCACCGCCGGGTAGCGCATCCCTCTCCCTTCAGGTGAGCTTCGGCGGGAGGACGATCTTCCCATAGTTCTTTTCGTACTTCTCGATATTCTCCCCGATGGCCTGGTGGAGTCGCTTCATGTGCCCCGGGGAGAGGATCACCCGTGACACCAATAGCGCCTGTCCCCCCTTGGGGGTTTGGGTGCGGGGGTCCAGGAAGAGGAAGTCGATCACGAACTCCTCTTTTTGGTGAGAGACAACAGCGAGGTTCGCGTAGACCCCTTTTCTGAGCGCCGGTTCAGCGATGACCTGCATTTCGCGCTGCATCGTCCCATCACCCCCTTCGAATCCATCTTAACGGTTGTGGCCCCCAGCGCAATTCCGCGGGGGGTGGAGCATTACGACATCGGGGAGATTGACCATGACTTTAGAGCGCGCTAGAATCGGACGACGTCGTGCAGCACGTCCCAAGCAAAAGGAGGGCAGATATGGAAATCCTCAAAGTCGCTTCCACCTCCAATCCCAATGCTGTTGCCGGTGCGATTGCCGGTGCGTTGGAGAATGACGGGATCGTCGAGGCCCACGCCATCGGTGCGGGCGCGGTGAACCAGGCCGTCAAAGCCATCGCCATTGCCCGCCGTCTCATCGAGCGCGAGGGCGAGACGGAGATCAAGGTCATTCCCGGTTTCATCGACGTCGAGATCGGCGGCGAGCTCAAAACCGGGATGCGCTTTATCATCGAGAAATAGGGAGGATGCGCCTTGAGGCCCTGGCCAGGGCCGCCATTGCCGATGCCCTAAGGAGGCTCTCCTTTCCCTCACCATCCGGGGAAATCCCGCTGGAGAGGCCGGAGAAGGCCGAATACGGGGATATCTCGTCGCGCGTTGCCTTCCTTCTGGCGAAGGAGTTGAAGCGGCCACCCCAGGAGATCGCGGGGGACCTGGCGGCGGCCTTCTCCCATCCCGCCTTTTCTCATGTCGAAGCTGTGGGGGGTTTTCTGAACCTGACCCTGCGGCCCGAGGCCATTCGAGAGGTCCTCCGCCAGATCCTCGCGGAGGGGGAGCGGTACGGAGAGTGGGAGCTCGGGAAGAGGAGACCGCTTCAAGTGGAATTTGTCTCCTCCAACCCCACCGGCCCCCTCACCGTGGGCCACGGCCGCCAGGCCGCCCTGGGGGACGCCCTTGCCAACCTCTTCTCTGCCCTCGGCTGGGAGGTCACCCGCGAGTACTACTTGAACGACGAGGGCCGCCAGATCGAGCTTTTGGCCCAGTCTCTCTGGGCCCGGTACCGCCAAGCCCTGGGGGCGGACGTCCCGGTCCCCGAAGACGGTTATCACGGCGACTACCTGGTCGCCATCGGAGAAGAGCTCGCTAGTGAGTGGGGCGACCGCTACCCTGAGTGGACCCCCGAGGCGGTGGAGGCCTTCCGGGGGGTGGCTGTGAAGCGGATGATGGGGATGATCCACGAGGACCTCGCGGCCATCGGGGTCTCCTTCGATGTCTGGACCAGGGAGGGAGACCTGCATCGGCGGGGCTTGGTGCGGGAAGTCTTCGAGGCTCTTAAAGACCGAGGCGTCGTCTACGAGAAGGACGGCGCCCACTGGATGAAATCGACCGAGTTCGGCCTCGCCCGTGACCCGGTCCTCATCCGCTCCGATGGCACCCCTACCTACCTCATGGTGGACATCGCCTATCACGTGGATAAGTACCGCCGCGGCTTCGTGCGGGTGGTGGACGTCCAGGGCGCGGACCACATCGAGGAACAACAGCAGGTGAAATTGGCGCTACGAATCCTCGGCTACCCTGAAGAATTCCTCCATTATTGTGTACACCAGTTCGTGACGCTGAAGGGCCGCGAGGGCATCGAACGGATGTCCACCCGGGCAGGGCGGTTCCTGCGCCTCAAAGACTTGATCGAGGAGCTCGGCCGGGACGTGGTGCGTTACTTCATGGTGCGGCGAAAGCCCGAGGCGCACCTCATCTTCGACATGGAGCTCGCCAAGAAGACCTCCGTAGAGAACCCCGTTTATTATGTGCAATACGCCCACACCCGCATCGCCTCTATCTTCCGCGAGGCAGAGAAAGCCGGCGAACCCGTCACGCGTCACGCGTTACGCGTCACGGATCTTTCGCCCCTCACTGATCGGGACGAGCTCGCGCTCATAAAAGAACTCGATCGCTTCCCGGACGTGGTGCGCCGAGCGGCGGAGAGCTATGGGCCGCACCTCCTCTGTGAGTACATGGAGGAGCTCGCCGGAATGTTTCATCCCTACTACAACCGGGTGCGGATCCTGGGCCAGGGAGGGGCGACCCCGGCGCGATTGGCCCTCCTTTACGCCCTGAGGGCGGTCCTGCAGAAGGGGCTATCGTTGCTCGGGGTCACGGCCCCAGAGGTGATGTGATGGCCTTGTGGGAAAAGCTCCGCTTCGGTTTACAGAAGACCCGCGAGGCTCTCCTCTCCCCCCTCGAGGAGACCCTTAGGGGAAAGAAAAGCCTCGACGATGACCTCCTCTACGAACTCGAAGAGCTCCTCCTGTTGGCCGATGTGGGTCCCGAGCTTGCGGAGGAGATCGTGGAAAAGCTCGCCGAGAAACACACCGATTCCCTCTCGCTGGAGGAGCTCGAGGCGGCCCTGGAGGAGGAGATCTTTTCGATCCTGAAAGACGCGGAGAGGGAGTTTTCCCCTCCCCCGGAGAGACCTTGTGTGTTCTTGATCGTTGGGGTGAACGGTTCCGGGAAGACGACCACCGTGGCCAAGCTCGCTCATAAGTTCAGGACATGCGGCGCGAAGGTGTTACTCGCGGCCGCCGACACCTTCCGCGCTGCAGCCATCGAGCAGTTGGAACACCTGGGCGAGCGGGCCAACGTGGAGGTGATCGCCCACCGGCCCGGGGCCGATCCCGGGGCGGTCGTCCAC
>JGI24020J35080_1001680_pt1 | contig 11201 bp, 14 predicted proteins | sample Deesub1362A_J573_FD_35080 | JGI IMG/M metagenome (IMG submission 35080) | reverse complement strand
AAAATGTCTCTTCACCATCATATCGTTTCAACAACTCTGAATAATCGAGATTGAAAATCTTGACGCCTCGAAGACGCTTTTTCACAATTTCATAATTCGAAAAGTCAGGCTTAACGGATTTTCCTTGATAAAAAGAATTATAGCCTTGGCGATTATTTCCATAACTTGCTCTTATAACATATAGAAACTGATAATACCTTTCAGCCCGAGATTTCGGTTTAATCTTGCCGTCTCTGAATTTTTCGAAAAGCGAGCGTTTTGAAATCCAATCAAATCGTTCAAGCTGTTTAAGTTCGTCTTTTGTAAAAGTTTGAAGAAATCGAAAAGCAAACGCAATTTCAGGATCTTTGTCATTCAGCACCTCAATTTCTGATGGCTCTTTTGCCCAGAATACTGCAGCACCGCCTGCAAATGGCTCAGCATATATCTTATGCTCGGGTATATAACTAATTATCTCTTTTGCAAGAAAGTGTTTTCCCCCCGATGAGCCGAATGGCTGACGAATGCCCTTTTCAAAATGCACTCGTGCCTCATCGAGAGGTCTTAGAACAAGCGAGTAGATAGGAAGATAACCACCAGTTAACTCGTCGCATTCAGTAATAGTGAAATTTCTCTCTTTGAAAATCTGAGCAAGCTTAGTCGAGATGACGTCGAATGAGATGCCCTTGACAATGAGTTCAACTTCCTCTGAACTACGTGGATTTTCAACTACATCGCCAACAAGCGAGGCGAAACGCTCATCAACTACAATTTCAGGAAGAGAGTCAAAGTCCCAAAGACGATTTTTCATTATGATTCTATCAAGCGCAGTTTTTCTGAATACTCCTAAGTCTCTCTTCTCGATCTCCTGAATCAATAATGAGTACTTCCGTAAAAAATCATCACGTCGAAGTCCTTTTGCTTCGACAAGTCGAGTGTTTTTGAAATATTTTTCAAAAAATTGAATGCATCGATTTCTAAGATCATAGAGAGTTTCATTTGAAGCATGTTTGAGTGCTTCTTTTGAGATTTCTTCAATTCTCATCGTAGTACCTCCCTGAAGAGTTCTCGCAGTTCATATGGTGCACTTTCGTCTAATTCGAAAACAATATTCGTTTTTTGCGTTTTGAAGGGTCTTTCATGGAAACTTTCGCCGAAAAGAATTTCCTTCGGAAAATTGCCGTCGGGAAACGCACGACAGTACGGCAAACCACGTCTATCTCGGCGCAAATGCTTGCAAATCAAACAAATCGGTATTACTGTCATCGTCATTAGCCTCCTTTCTTCACTGACTCTAATAACTCTTCAATCAGTTTCCGAATCTCCCTGTCCTTCAAATCGCCAGTGTAGTAATAAGCAAAAAGTGATGCCCAGATTTCTTCCCTGTCCCAGTCGGGATATGCACCGATAACGTCTCGCATAGATTTCCCGAGTTTTTCGAGAGTATTAGAGAGTTTGTTCCAGAAACTTGTCTTTTTTGCGATATTATATTCAAAGCTAACTATATGACCGTACTCATGGAGGATGATATGTTCGGGTTTTGCTGACTTGAAAAAACCAGTCTTAAAATTGCGTTCAACAATTTTTTGAAAGAAACTTTTCTTGCCGAAATAATTCTCCTTCAATAGTATTCCATTCTTAAGACCTGTGGCTAATGACGGCTTAATGCCTGCGGCTATGACTTGAGGTCTTAGAAACGTCAATGCATAGTAATTTCTCACTTCTTTGAAAATATCAGGCGGTAGTATTCTCTTCATATAATTCAGAAAGCCTGAGAGAGTGCCAATATAGTCGAAACGCACACCCCACTGATTATAAGCTCGAATGACGCTCTTGTTGATGAGATTCACAAGCTCGATGTCAAGACCCCTGAAATCTACACTACCAAGCTCTCTTAAGTAGTTTTCGAGTGCAAATTTCTCAGCTTCACTCAACGCTAATAGTGTTTTCGGCGAAATTATCTCTTCAAGTCTTAGCGGTCGTCGCCATCCACAGCGGCAGTGCGGGTGAACAGGGATCATGCCTCGAGCACGAGAGAGACGATAAACACCCCTCTTTGCAAGACATTTTGAACAAGCGCCGGGTGTTGCGAAAAACTCAACCTCATCAATTTTGTATTTCTTATAGCGAAGAAGCGCTGCTTCAGCTCTTGAGCGTGCAATCTCAGTACGTGCTATCATCTCTCTACGATAACGTAATAGTTTTCTTCTATAGCGCTCGATAAGTAGTCGTTTCATTTTCTCTGATAGCTCAGGATTCGCCATTATCTCACGAGCTCGCTTTTCAAATGCATGAGCAAGACGAAAGTTAAGACCGACAATATCTTTGAGAAGGCGTGCAGCTTTGAATGGATGTATGCCCGCTTCAATTGATGAGCTTATAATCGATGCTATTGCTTTTTGAGTTTCTTTTGTAACTTCTTTCACAAGTTTTGAAGATTTTTTCGCTGCCCAGTCAACTGCAGCTTTGTCGAGAACACCGCCAGCAATGACTGCTGATTTTTCTATTAATGCATTTCGAAAGACATCGCAGTACATTGCGAAAAAGATTTCTTCACCGAGTGAACGAATTTTCTTCCAATCGATTTCTCGCTCAATTCGACGAAGTTCTTTTGTATGCTTAAGCCCTGCACGCTTGAGTTTGAATTCAATATCTTTTCTTAGCAGTTTGAACCATTCATTGAGGGATTTTTCGAATTTTCTCTCTAAACGCAAAGCGTGCTCTAAGATGCGTCGTTCAAGTAATTTTCGATAATTCGCAGCAATAAGTAGCGTAGTCAAAAGCGAATAGAGTCGCTTAAGATTCTCTTTCTTCAATTTCTTCATTGAGAAGCCTCCTTACCTCATCTCTTAGTGCTTCAACTGTGTCAAGAAACTCTTCACTCTTTTCAATCTCCGCCTCTTCGATAGGCATATAGTTCTTGCTTATGTAGTAGCGATCACCACCCTCGTAAGGCTCGCCAATTCCAAGTCGTTGACGAATCTGATTCGGTGAGATTGCACCGACAGAAAAGAGCTTCACACAGCGATTAACTTCAGCATCCAAATCCCTTACATCGATTTTTTCAAATTTGAAGACATAGTTTTTGATTTGTCTTTCTTCAAGTAGAGAATTGATAATTCCTTCAGCTAACTTTTGATGATGTCTTATAACTGTCTGGACGTAGACTTTTGTTGCTTCTTGAGCAGTAGTGCCGCCAAGTGAGCCGACCTCAGCAATACCAATACGATAGGGAGGCATTGAGTACGCTGTGAGAACTTCGTCTCTTAGAGTTTTATGAAGAATTCTGAACGAGCCTTCTTTGACTTCGTTTTCAATCGGAATCCACTTAATTTCAGAAGACTCATCAACTGAACACACGACAGTCTTATGCGCTTTCTCAGACCCCTTAATTTGAGTGTCAATGAATTCTCGTATGCGTTGCTCTGAGCCTTCTTCCCACTCGCCTTTCAATACAACAAGCGCTGCGGGTATGCCGTAATTTTCAAAGAATGCAAGATTGAAGTCACGAATACCAATAAGACCGATTACAGAGCCGACAGCAGAGAGAATTGGCGGAGCGCCATAATATGATGAGCGTGAATAGTAGTTTCGCTTGAAAATAAGTTCATTTGCTCGTTCTTCAATGTCAAAAGTGCCTTCTTCGCCAGTTGTTTTTGAAATATCGCCTTCTTCTTTGAATGCTTTGAACCAGACTTCACGTGTGTTTCGACGCTGAAGAAATTTTTTGCCTGACTTGTGAACTTTGAGCGTATGAGCAGGCACATGGTATATCTCTTCTGGCTCGTTTTGGAGATTCCTCACAACTTCAATTGCAAGCCAGCCTATTGAGAGGTAGTCAACAAGCGAAGCGATAAGAATCTCTTCTAATGACGGCTTTTGTGTGAGAAGAAACTTTTCTGCTTTTTCCCGCTCTGCTTCGTTTTCTTTTTCACCTTCCTTGAGTGCTAAGTGCCAGCCGAGGCCACATGCGTCTTCAGCTATTCGTCTTACACAACGGTCAAAATATACATTATTCTCAAGCAGATTCAAAAACGACTCGGGCGGAAATGGCGGACTTACAATTCCACGCTCGCTGTAGAGTATTTCTTCTTGTTTGATTTGTTTTGAGTCTTTCTTAATTTCATACTTCTTAAGTTCTTCTGCTTTTATGAGTCTCCTCTCCGAGGTGTAGACAAAGACTCTTGCTTTCTTTTGTGGTCGATAATCACTATACATAGACATAGCTTTTCCTCCTTCTCGTTTCACGAGTCTCAGCGAAAGCATAGATTATCGCTTCAGCCCTGTCCGGCGAGCGGCCAAGTCGCTTTTTGATTTCTTCTTTTGGGATGATTTCAATCTGACCAGTCGAATTGATATTGTAGGTGATTGCCATGAATTGAGCGAGTAGCTCATGGTCATTTGGTATTGAAATAAGCGGAAGCACTTCTCTTAGACCCCAGTGAATCTCAGCTCTCAGATTTCGAAATTGTGCAGGCGCTGAGGCTCTCGCTGAGCCGTGTATTTCGATGATTTTGATATTGACGTTGAGCATCTGCTCTTTTTCGCTTTTTTGCTCTTTGAGACGGTCGACGACACCAGCGCCGAGACCGTCAGCATCAACTTTCACTGTAAATTGAGAAAGTGCTCGTCCCCAGTGTGGAATGAGAAACTCATAGACACAGCGCCAGACTTCGCCGACCGTTCGCATTGTGTCATGACCTCGTGTAATTGAGAAAATTTCAGCTTTGAGTCCCTCACGCACTGCAATGACTGTCTCATCACTACCAGAGCGAGCAACGTCAACGCCGATCGAGATAGGTCGTCCTCTCTCAACTTCTCTCGACATTGCTTCTCTCAAGAACGTGTAGTCGTAGACATGATTTTTTGCCTCTGAGAGTGCACTCCAGTCGCCTTTGAGGAATGCACGCTGCAGATTTTCAGGCAATGTATTTTTCATTTTCTCAATATAGTCAGGCGGAAGATTCGCTCGATTGTCCTCAGGCAATGAAGGTATGAAAATATGATCTTCAAGATTTCTTTCAATGAAACGTTCTTTGAGCCACCCTTCTGATGGATTACAAGTCATAAGAAAATAATGACGAATGTTCGGCAGCTTAAGTCTCAGACGAGTAGAGAGCATATTGATCTCTTCCTCTGTGAACTCCTCAACTTGATCAATAGCAATGAAGCCATACTCGCCTGACATGAATTTTTTCCAGTCTTGTTTTGGATTATCGCCGAGTCCGCCATAACGAATTCGAGATTTGTTTTTGAGAGTGATGATTTTTTCTGTTTGATTCCATTTCTCAACAAGCTCGAGAGGCAAGAATTTTTCAAATTGCGGCAGCACAGTGTCTCTGAATGATGGCCAAGTTTTTCTCAGGAGAAGACCGAAATTATTTGGATAATCGAGCGAAAGTTGAATTGCTTCATTTATGAGTGCTGCGGTCTTGCCACCGCCCATAGCACCGCCAAAAAGTTTGTAGCGGTGAGGTGCCTTGTGAAACATCAATTGTTTCAGATTCCGTGTTGGATCATATACACGCCTCAAATCAACTACTATCTCTTTCATTTTCTTCTTCTTTCGGTCTCGGCACGGCTGAAATAACTTTCACAACTGTAACTTCGCCAGAGTGTTCGACTTCAGTTCGTTCTGTGTAGCCACGGTGTTTGCCCCGAGTGCGTAAGAAGAATGTAATAGCGCCGAGATTTTTCTCATTGATAAGACTTATAAGTTTGTGCTCTGCAAAATCGAGCAGCGCTTCTTGTTCTCGTTCAAGCGCTTTTCTGAAGCGGGAGTCGTTTTTGAGCCATTTGTAGAAAATTGTGCGAGATATGCCGATTTTCTCGCAGATTAGTGAGACATTACCGCCGCACTCAAAGTATAATTCAATGAAACGTTTTTTCAGTTTTTCTGTGCGACGCCTTCTGAGCAATGCACGATTCGTGTCAATTTTGTTAATTTTGGCCAAATGCTCCTTATTTGTCTTTTCAGTCTTCTTGTTTTCGCTCATGGCTCTCTATTATTCAGAATTTGTTTGAACTCTTTTGCTTTGATTGATTTTTTTCCTTCCATACCGAGAAGCTTTTGAATTTCAAAAAGCTCTTCTTCGTCTTCACAAATGATAGTTATGAGTTTTCTTGATTCTGANGATTTGGAAGGCCCAAACTCCTCAAGGATAGCACTTAAGGAGATAGGTTCTTCAATATCAACTTTGAAATCCTCAATCTGAATCTCATCCTTGAATGGATATACAAGTTCAGCAAGTTGTTGATCTTGATAGAAACCGACTCTATCGTTGTCGGAGAGGGAATATTCGATTTTCTCTTTCTCTGTAGGTGCATCGACGATTGAAACTTCAACCTCATGAAAACCAAGCTCCTTGAGTGCAAGAAGTCGAACATTACCACCGAGAACAATATATTTTCCCTGCTCTTCTGTAACAATGAGAGGCTTATAGAAGCCGAATCGACGAATTTGACGCTTGAGTCGCTCAAAATCTCGCTCTTTTACGGCTCGGGGATTTTTCTCCCAGCATTCGAGTAAATTGATATTAACTTTTTTGATTTTCATTTCTCGCTAAACCAGAAGACAACTATCATAGTGTAGAGCCAGACAAGCACTATAAGTGGAAGACCACCGATGAGAATTGCAATACGCTCTCCCTTTGAAAAGTGAATCTTANTGCCGAGCGTTGAAAGAAATAGAATGAAGGCGATTGCGAAATGAACTATAAGAATCCACACGCAGACTGACATCGCTAACTCCGTAAGATTAGGGAGATGAGAGCACCGACAAGCCCGAGTAGAGCTGTGATAATGATCCTAAGAATCCACTCGACTCGTCTCACTAAGTGCGCAAATTCATTTTCTTTGAAATCCNTGAAGTCATCTCTTAAGTCTTCGACCTTTTGATTGACTTCTCTGAGTGTAACTCGACTGCAATCTCGTCGCTTTGTCATCGCTGCCTCCTCTTAGAACTGTGATAATAGTAATAAGAGTTTCAATTATAGTTTTCGCTTTTCTTAATGTTTTCAATATATCGATTCTCATCGCTTGAACTCCTTTTGAGCGAAATATTTTCGCCCATCGATGAGATTCACTGCTTTTGTAAGAAAAAGATATTTCTTTCCCTTGAAAAGACCCTTCACATAGAGAGTCTGGATCATCTTGTCTTTTTTGATGATCTTTTCATCATCAGGAAGTTCGACTCTATACTCTTTCGCAGTTGCGTAGAGTCGCTTTCCATCACGCATACGAAAGATGTAATATTCAGAGCTCAGAAGTAAGAGAAGCTTAGTTTCGCCCTCTTCAACGATTACCCGAAACGTGAAGTCTTTGAATTTGAATTTCACAATCCAGACGACTCTGTCTCTCTCACGCTTAATTTTCATGTCAAGCTTTCTATACTCAACAAGCTCTCTCGGACTCCAACGAATGAGCCCCTCTTGAATCGCCTTTGCTATGGCTGAAATCATTGAGACTGAATCTTTCCAGAGTCGAAAAGTGTTCGTGAACCGAGAAGTGTAGGGTGCAAGACTTGAGTAATCTTCAACAAAGTAGAGAGTAAGCACTTGATAGCCCGCAATTTGATAGTAATAGAAAATGTAATAACGTACTCGTCGGCCGTGAAATGGACTCCAGAATGGATCAGAGGTGAATAACTCGCCAGTTCGGGGGTCTTCTGATGCTGTAGTATTATCGTAGAACTCTATGTCATTCGGAATTCCTAAAAGTCTTACAACATAGCCTCTATCTGTTTTCCAGCCGGGTACGCCTTCGCCTCTGAAATAGCGATTTGCAAATGCTACTCGAGAGAAATATTCACGAGATGCTTGTTCACCGCCACGAATGTCCCAGAACGAATGCCAAAACTCCTTTCGCTCTGAAAAAGGAAGATTGAAATAGACTTTACGTTCGAATTTTGTCATGATCGGGTACACGATCTCAAAGTATTCTCGTTCTCGCTCGTTTTGAAATTTCTTTGCTTCAAAACTCAGCGAGAACAAAAGAAGAACGATTAAGAAAATTAAAATAATTCTTTTCATTCTCTTTCAATAGAAAGTGAATAGCAATTTCAATCATTGTTTTTCAGCACTAAAAACGGATCACAGAACCATGCTTGACCCCTTCGTGAAGCAATTGGACGCAATCTTACATATGCATTTTGGCGAATTGCGTCTTCTCGATCGAGAGTTGTGCGACCGCCTCCGCCCGCCTCAATCATAAATTTCTCGTCTATACAGAAAGCAACATGAGTTTTTCTTCGCTCAGTGCCCCAGAATGCAAGACAGCCGAGATAAGGGCTTTCGACTGAATATTCTTCAAATTTTCGATATAGTGCGTCTGATGTATAATCTTCATGCTCACTTAAAATGCCGACGCTTTTGAGAATCTCGATAACTAAGCCTGAGCAGTCCCAGCCTGACGGATCATCACCGCCCCACTTATAGAATGAGAAAAGAAGCTGGAACGCTATGTCTCTTGCAAGTTTTCGTTCTTTGTAAGGCTCGGTAATTTCGTAAAATTTGACTTCATACATTATCGGAGCGCTCCAGATTAATAATTTAGGAAAATTAGACCTCAAGTGCTAAAGTTTTAGGGAAATTTTCAGATTTGATGTAATTTTGGCGGGAAAACTATGTCATTCTTTCAAGATTCTATCGATTTCGGGGTCTCGACGACTTAAGGGCCATATGACTTTCGCCAGGGGCTTTTGAGCACCCGGCTCATAGACCCAAAGCTCGAGATTGATATTTTCAGGAAGATGTTTTGCATATCTATCAAGTCTATGTATAAGCTCAGTCCAATAAGTTTTATATACTATTTTGATGATAAGACAGTGACCATGACGCTTTGCATCAAGACTTACAAGATCAGACTTAAACTCGATGACTTGATAGCCCATCGACTTAAGAAGTCTTTCTGCTCGTTTAATAGCATTTCGTATATTCCGCTTGATCTTTAGCTCAGTCATCGTGTTTATTATAACTTATTGAAAACAAAAGAGTAAAGTTATAATTCTAAATATTTTAAAATCAAGTAATTAGAGAAATTTTGATTAAAATAAAAAAATCCCCCCAAGTCTATCATCAGACTTGAGGGACTTCCCCGTGGAAATTAGGTGAGTTTGAAGTACTTTCGGAGAGCGAGTCGAACAATATCAGCTTTTGTTAATCCTAATCTTTTTGCCTCTTTTTCAACGAGCTCGAGAAGCCAGTCCTCGATTTTGAGCTGCCATGTGACTTTCTTTTCGGTTTGGAGTTCGACGTCTTTTTTGACTTCCCGCAAAAGTTTTCTGTCTTTCTTGAGAACTGCTTGAGCAAGTTCATAATGCCATCTATCTCTGCTCTTATACTTGAGACCATCCTCAAGTTCAGCTGCCATTATCTGAATTTTTTTCTCTTTCGAGATTTCCTCTGGAAGTAAGACGCCTGCTCCTCGAGTGAGCAGGTAATAGACGAGCTCATAGATGTGACTGTTTTCTCTCAGAATTTTTTCTATTTTCTCTCTCATTATCCACCTCTTTCAAAAAGCATTCCTCTTTCCTGACATCATGAAAATCAGGAAAGAGGAATGGACAAAAAAATTTTCAATTCTGGAAAAGCTTCTCTCTGAAGCTTATGGTATAGACAATTAAGACACTGCTTTGGTACTTTGCGATAACGGAATATTCTCTCTCTCATGATAATTTCTCCTCGAAATATCCGGCTGGAGGAAGAGTAAGATTATCTTCGAGCTTAGAGTCCTTGTCGAGGAGAGCCCATATAAGCTTCCCTTCCTTATCGACAGAAGCCCAAATCCTTTTCCGTTTGGGTTCATATGACTCTGGGAGCTTGAGTAAGATTCTCATAGCAGTAGTCGAAATTTCGATATAAAATTTTTCATCTTGCATTTTTGAGATATATCTCCATTTGATGCCGCAAGAAGTTAATATCTCTAAAAGAGCGGCAATGCGGTAAACTTCTAGTAAGGGAGTAGAAAAATCAGCCGCAAAACTTTGAAATCGAAGATTATAGTTTCGCCTGGAATCCTCGTTTTCCCATTCGAAAATTTCAACAAAAGAGGGTAAGACTCTAAATGCAAGAATCTCATCTCTCAGTCTCGCTGCTCTTTCTTCAAGTTCTTCATCATAGCTGTTTCCCATCTCGATTAAAAGCGATATGCGCTCGAGGGTAGCGTGGAGTTCAAACTTCAAATTTCTAATTAATTCTTCCTTTGAGATTCTTTTCATTCTTCTCCTCCCAAAAAAAGAGGAGGAGATTGCCTCCTCCTCAAATCCTGCCTATTATCTTCCCTGAAGGGAAGATATAAACAGGATCATTTGGCGTTGGGTAAATAACTTTAGCTTTCTCGCCGGGTTTTATGCCCAACGCCAAGCCCACTTGGCTGACAGGACCCGGTAGAAACCTGCCCCCCTCGTCCCTCAATCGCAACGAAGCGATAAGTGAGAGACGCTCACGAGTTGCGACTTTGACTTTTCTCATATGCACCTCCTTCTAAATTCTCTTAATAATTTAATCCAAAACCGTTTGCTTGGTTTTGAATATCACGACTTTGAAATTTTTCTAAGTGCTTCAAAAAATACCTCGCAACCATACTTAGACTTTAACTGCTCAAGTTCTTTAAGGCAGAGTTCAGTTTTATCTACTTTTTTGCCTTCGATGAGTAGCTCCTTAATCGATTTTTTCAAAAGACGAATATCTTCTCTGAAATCAACTTTGGAAAGTTTTTCTTCAAGTTTTCCATTTTTAATTAGAAAAACATAAGCATATTGTCTATGATATTGATTTGAACCTATATCTTGAATAACCAGAATAACGTCTCCTTCTTCTACCTCATTCTCTTTGAGAATTAGCTTTTTCCCTTTCGCCATATACAGAAATGTACCCTCAAAAGCATAACCATTATTTTTCGAATCATCTACTCCCGTAACTTTTTTTGCCCAAGACCTGCTTTCCCAGCGGATGTCTGCTGAGGAAAGCACTAAATATTTTTCGTCACGTAATTGAATCCATCTTTCCATTTTTTTTTCCTCCTTTTTTTTCTTTTTTTTCATTCTATTAATAATATAATACTTTTGTAATCACTTGTCAAGTCCCAGTAGTTCAGGATTATAGCGACGTCACTCGGTTTAGGAGAAAAATTTTTTTGAATTATTTTTTTGAAAAATTTAGGAAATTCTAAATTCTATAATATTCCTATTTTTGCAGTATGCATATCAAAATTAAACAAATCGA
>JGI24020J35080_1001674_pt1 | contig 11218 bp, 16 predicted proteins | sample Deesub1362A_J573_FD_35080 | JGI IMG/M metagenome (IMG submission 35080) | reverse complement strand
GCATTATCAAATCCCGACAGCGTTCGCAGGGGCATTGGTCCGGTTTGTGCCAGAAACATACGAACTGGTGATATTAAAGACGGTCAAAGAATACGCATTGAAAGACTCAGGATGGAAATGGCTCGGAAACATCACAGACATCTGAAAGAGTATCCAGAACTCAAAGAAGGCGAGGTTCGATGCAAGAACTGTGGGATGCCAGTGCATTACGATGTGGATGACGGATGTCCCGGACCTTATTGCTGTTCTCCATGTTGTCAGTATGCCACTACGAGTCCGTGTCCAAGAGAGCTGAAGATGGGGGGTGTGATGGATAGTATTGCCAGAGTTCACAATTCTACCCAACATCAACAGATAACTCTGGAAACTTTGGCAGCTGGACAGAGGTGATGCTCATGATCTCTCCAATAAGCGTCCCAATAACAGGCAAATTTATCCAAGATGCATCCTACTATGCGAGCAGGGTAGTCTTCTCTTCTCTTGATAGTGGAATGAGATCGAGGTTCGGTAACGGTGGCCTGATTAAACATTTGCTTGGCAAGATGGGGGAACTCGCCTTCTATCGATTCTGTATGGATAACGTAATACCTGTGAGACATACACCCTTCCGAGACGATTATACGAATCTAAACGACAAGGATGACTTCCAGTTAATCTTGAGAGGAAAGCTTGCAGTGGTTGAAGTAAAAACAGCCACATTGAAAGATCCGCTGAAAATTCCCAACAATCAGGTTGTTTTCTACAATAAAAAACAGTATAACGGGAAAACGGACCATAGATATATCGTAGTCTTTGCTGCTGCTAACTCTGAGATGACTCAGATCGTTCTGCTTGGGTGGATATCTGCTCCAAAGATAGCTGATCATTCAATCAGAACTGACATAAAAAGTCCAGCATACGCCATTCCTGTGAGAGAATTGAGGTCAATGGAAACATTTCTGGAAGTGAGGTGATGGCGTGATGTCTAGTGAACCTGTAGACAACTGTTCATCATGTAAATACCATGGAATGGCAAACATCAATGGTGACAGAGATGTATGTCTCTCCACGGGTGATATCTTATTCCTGGAAGAACTTCAACAATGCCCGCTGGACTCGCAAGAAGTCGAGAAGACCCTAACCAACGAAGAGATAGCCAAATACGCATCACTCATCGAAGAGTCTGTCGAAGTTCTGAAGAAGATTAGCTCTTCCTTCGTTTCTATAGAATCCTCCTTCGACCGTAACGACCTCGAAGCATTCTTGCATGGAAAGACGAAGCTTGCGAAGAGAACGATCAGGGCCGTTCTTGATGCAATAGAGAGGGCGAGGTCTGCGGATGAAAAACATGCGTTGAGGAAGTTCATCGCCACTATGGGCAATGTGAGGTCCAGGGATGTTGTCATTGTCATCGATGAAATCGAGAGGCTCAGGAGAAAATACGGGAGAGAGGAACAATGATCAAGCTTTTCTTCATTGTCCTAATAGGGTATCTTTTACTTGGATTTCTCATTGGTCTGGATGCTTCTCGAACACTTCCAGGAAGTGACAGAGCCATAGTTATTCTGGTTGCAGTGTTCCTCGGGCTACCCCTTCTTGGCTCAGTTCTATTGGAGGCGAGAAGACCATGACCTGGATAAAAACGGGAAGGCTATACATCAGAGCTGATGAGGTCAGGGAGATGTACTTCCGCCCAACTGAAGATAGGAATGAAGGGAGGGGGTACGAATTCTTTGCGATGACTGGGAGAAAAAAACCACGTCTCGGATTTTTCAAACTTAACAGCGAAAAACAGGCAGAGAGGGTAATGGAGCTAGTACTCAACAAATTGAGCTATGGTGGCATTATAGACTTCGATACAATTGTGGAGGAGGCAAGGAGGCTGGAGCAATGAACATCACTTGTAAAGCAGAGATCCTTAAAACAGCCATTGAAGCTTTAAGGGCTCTTGTCAGTGAGACAAGGATGGGATTTAGCGATGGAGGTATGCATGCAGGAGCTGTTGACTCATCAAACGTAGCAATGGTTTTTGTTGAAATTCTTCCGAATTCTTTTAAGTCCTATGATGTTGACAAAGAAACAACGATAGGAGTTGACATAGCCAAGATAGGTGGCATAATCAAACCAATCAAGAAAGACGAACTCATCGACATAATCTGTGAAGATAACAGAATAAGGATTCAAAGTGGGAACCTAATCTATACTCTTGCGACCATAGATCCATCAGCCATCAGAAGAGATCCTAAGGTCCCAGACTTGGATCTCCCAGCAAAAATTGCTTTTGATGCAAGAGAGCTTAAAAAGTCGGTTCTTGCGGCCAAAAAGATTTCAGATTTTATCATCTTCAGAAGTGACGAATCAGGATTTCACATCGAAGCAAATGGCGATTACGATAGACTCACATTCCATCTGAGCGAGAGCGAGCTCACGGAGTTCAATAGAGCTCAAGCAAAAAGCATGTTTAGCATAGAATATCTCGAAGGATTCACCAAAGTAGCCTCTTCTGGCAACTTAACCATTCATCTCGGCGATGATTATCCTGCAAGACTTCAGTTCGAGCTTGTAGATGGCAATGTGGCTGTAGAGTATATTCTAGCTCCAAGAATTGAGGTGGAGGAATAGCCATGTATGTAACCCTTCGAAGCCTCGGAGTGGAAGATTCAATGAAGAAGCGCACGTTCAAGGCTAAGCTGAAGAACAACAATGACGACCTCGATGTTACCATCGCCATCAAAGCAGAATCGAAGAAAGACCTCAACAACTTCCTTAAAATCCTCAAGAAAGGGGCTGTTTTTGAGTTGAAGCTTGAACCACTACATAGAATTAACGATCGCAGCCTAGATGATTTCATCGAGGTTGAGGAGGCCTGAATGATACCAACTCGTGAAGTTTACTTTCACGCCATAGCGAAGTGGGATTATGATGCTCAACCAAAGGTGATTGGATGAAGGTTCTCAAGCTAACCCCGCTTTTCCTGGACATTGAAACCACAGGCTTATCTCCAATCGAACATGAGATTGTCATGATTGGCATTGCTACCCTGAAGGATCTTGACCCAGGGGCCATTGAAGTCAGATACTTTTCCAGGGATAGGATGGATGAAGAGGATCTAATTTTCAAGGCGATATATGAACTCCTCTCTAGAGATAGTAACTGTCTTGTGGGATACAACATTTTAAACTTCGATCTGCCATTTCTCTCGGCAAGAGCTCATAAACATGAGTTGGGAACATCTTTACCCTCTCGTATTCGCCAGCTATACCGTATAGACCTCATGCATGTTGTAACAAGGTATCTCCTTACCAGTAATCGCCACATAAAACTCAAGGATATCGCAGGATTCCTCAACATCCCTTACGATACTGAATTCTCAGGCTCTGACATCCCTAAACTGTACCAAGAAAGAAATCTTCAAGCGATAATGCATCACTGCAGGAAAGATATCGAGACTCTTCACAACCTCTTCTTCACGCTGAAAGATTTTTGCAAGCACAACTTACAGCGGAGATATAACTTAGATTGCAACATCGAGTTTGAGGGATATGAGAAGAAGACAATCGGTACACTCCGGGAAGCTGATGCCTGATGGATCCCCTTGGTGCGGTAAAACGGGAGATTGCCTTCTATGAGAGGCAAGTCAGGGAGTGTACAAAATGCATAATCCCCTGCAGGATCTGTCCCCTTGGCTTGAACAGTACTCACTTCTCGAATAAGCTAAATGAGCTAAGAGGAAGACTGATTATCTACGAGATATGGTTTGGTGAGCGTTCTTCGATTTATTCAGGCGTGAATCTAAGATCGAAGATGATGAGAGACGTGTCGACAACAATCAGGAATTATGTCGACACTTTTTGTCCACACTTGTGTCCACATGTCGACACTCTTCGAAGGAGAGTAGTATGTACGGGCTTTCTTAAGTCATTCAAGGAGGTGATAAAAAACTATAGATTTTATCTCTCTAATTTATTTAGTAGTATAAAATTTATTAATTTGAGATAAATCTTTCGCTAATTAAAAAATAAAAAATAAAAAATTAGCGAGGAGATAGAGAGGTGGGTTAGTTTGGGAAATGGAAATAATCTCAGAAAAGAGAAGAAAGAGGTTGACATCACCTTCGGAGAAAGTGTCGACATGTCGACAAAACCAAGAAAAAGTGTCGACACCATGAAAAATAAAGAATATCCAAGAGTAAGAATAAGAATAGATCAGAAAGAACGTTGTGAATGGTTATTGGTAAAACATGGTAGAAGATCTTTTAATCAGCTCCTTGATTTGTTCCTATCTTGTCATGATATTTGTGTTGGGATCTGTGAAAGAATGGGCGTTTCACTTGAGGATGTAAATAAAGTCTTTGAGTATCTCCCTGAGACTGAAGAGGATGTGAAAATAGAGAAGATGAGAGAGTTCATTGAAGGAATTGAAAAGCATATCAAAGATGAAAGATTCATTGGAGTCCTTCCAGGTTTTTTGAGGATGGCCCTTCTCGAAGAAGATGCTCAATGGCTACTGGATGCGTTAGCTCTCAAGGGTATCAAAGCTGGTCAGAATAGGGTTGAAGAGGAAGAAATCGAGTAAATATGACGCTAATGTCATGATACTTGGAAGATAGTTTCCCTGAGAGATTAATTGAGAGATCCTAACTTTTCTTACCTCTTTCTTTTTTTACTTTCTCGATGTATTTTAAGATTATATCCTCCATCTCAGAAAGACCACCATAATATACTCTGTTCAATTCTTTTCCAAAATCGAATATTTTCCAAAACCACAAAACCACTATGAAAATCAAGATAAGGAAAAGCCAATAAAGTACAGACACCCTTGAAACTGAAAAAAACCAAAAAGATTCGGTTGGGTTCAGACTTGCATAAATTCCAGCTCCAAACACGAGAATTAATAGAAATAACATCGATTTTCCAATGTTGTATATATCATCCTCTTTTTTCATTAGCAATGAAATAGCCTCACTTTTGAGAGACCAATCATCAAAATAATTTGTTAACGTCTCCAAAGCTTTAGATGTATCTTTTTCTTCTTTTAAGATCTTTTGGATCCTTGCAAGTATCTTTCTTGATTCATCTTCCCCATATTTTTTTAATCTCATCTTAAACTCAGCCACTTTTTCTGAGAGATCTCTCTGAAGGAATATCAGCCAAATAGCTGTAATAGCTGGAACAAGCCATGAGGTAATTGCCAATACCTCATACGGGCCAATTTCCCCCATGATAAATTGGATATTAATTTTATTATTAAAATTTTTCTTGAATTTTCGATATAGTATATTAGCATCGTCTATGCTCATTTTTATCTATATAACAAAGATACTACTATCAATCCTATAAAAAAGCTAAAAAACATAATTGGTGGCAAAACTACAATAGCTCCAACCATTGTTGATATAGAATCTCCCCCCATCATTCTGCTTGCAAACGATGCGACGATACCTCCATAAAGTCCAGCAAAAAAACTTATAGCAAATGGCTCAAATATTCTGTCGTTTAATGATTTTTTTACAAGAAATCGATAGAGCAAAAATGACACAAACACAAAAAACCACAAAAGTCCTGCTATTAATAGCAAAGAGAGCATCTCATAGGAAGGTTTCAGGAAATAAACGATCAATACAATGAGAAAAGCTAATGGTATAACCAAAACTCTTTTCTCCATGATTCTACTTTTAACCATTATAATTAATAAATATTTTTCAATGCTTATCTTCCAAATTTAAAGTATACCTCTACAAACTCTATTCATGTTTGAGAAAGTAAGGCAAAAAATAACTTCATCTGGAAGTCTGACCCACTCTTTTAAACTCAATTCGCATTAATTCGCTTTAATGGCAATAAATCGAATTATTAAGTTAGGGCTTGAAGAGGAGGCAAACGCTCTCAAATCTCAGGGTATGTCAGACTACCAAATCGCAAAAGAGCTCTCAGAACGTTCAGGGCAGAGAATAACTCAATCCACAGTCTGGAGGTACTTCAACAAGAACAAGGATCCGGTTATAAATCGGATTAAACAGAGGGAAGGGATCCTAACTAAAGCGGTTAATGGAAGAATTAATTCATTGGAGCAACTCATTACAATCAATGAGGAGACGATCACAATACTCCAGGAAGCTAAAATAGCAGGTGAGTTAAGAACCGCATTGAAGGCAATTGAACGAATAGAGAAACAACTCGAATTGCAAGCCAAGTTGTTGGGTGATATCTCCAACCAGCCGATCATCAACATAAATCTGATCCAGAACCAGTTTAACGAATTCAAGCAGCTCATCTTGGAAGTGATGTGTAGTGAATGCAGGAGCAAACTCGAGACAAAACTACATCAAATCATGGGCCAGTAATCTCTTGCTTTCTGTTGATTACAGAACCCTTGCAGAATTTCTAGGTTACAAGATAGCTCCCCATCATACAAAAATCTTCGACCATTATTTGACCCATAAAAAGACCCTCGACCTTGCGCCCAGGGGATGTGGTAAATCAACAGTAGGGGCAGTTCTATATCCCCTCCATAGACTATTGCAGAACCCTGACCTGAGAATACTGATCGTGTCAGACACCGCATCAATGGCTGAAGGCTTTCTCTCGGAGATCAAACAGCACCTCGAATCTGAAAGATGGATTGAAAAGTTTGGTGATTGGAGAGGCTCAAAGTGGACAGATTCAGAGATAAAAATTGCTACGAGAAGAAAGATAAGTAAAGAGCCAAACATTCAAGCTTTAGGAGCGAGGGGTTCAGTCACATCGAGACATGTGGACATAATCATCGCCGATGATCTCGTTGATTTTGAAAACGCAAGAACTGAAACCCAGAGGGTGAAGCTCAAGAACTGGTTCAAGACTACGTTGGTCCCTGTTTTGGAACCATGGGGAGAAATCCACATCAATGGAACTCGTTACCACCCTTACGATCTATACCACGATCTAATACGTAGTGGAGAGTATCATGTCCAGATGCAGAGAGCTTTGGAGAACAATCAAAGTATTTGGGAAGAGAAGTGGAGCGTTGAAGATCTGTTAAAACTCAAGGAGGAACTTGGATCCATTATATTCAACATGCAGTATCAGAACGATGTCGAACTGGCGAAAGAAGGCAATATCTTCAAGTATGAGTGGTTGCGATTCTATAATTCCGAAGAGGTCCCGAAAGATCTCAAAGTCTATATGGGGATAGATTTAGCCATCAGCCAGAAAGAAACAGCCGATTATTTCACCATCTGCACGATAGGGGTGGATTTGGAAAACAATGTTTATGTTCTCGATGTTTACAGAGGGAGACACACCTTCACCCAGCAGGTAAACATTATTGAAGCGAAAGAAAAAGAATGGAAGCCAATTCGTATCGGAGTTGAATCTAATCAGTATCAGAGAGCTATGGCTGAAGTTTTGAAGAAGAAGTGGCTGCCCGTAAAGGAACTGGTGACCACCAAAGACAAGGTTACAAGGGCTCAAATCAGATCCGCTATATTTGAGTCTGGCAAGGTCTTCATCAGACGATCGATGCATGAGTTCATAGATGAAATCGTTCTGTTCCCAGACGCAAAGCATGACGATCAGTTTGATGCTTTTGATTTTGCATGCGAGGTGGCGATAAGTTCCTTGCCTGATGAAACTGAATGGGACTTCTTTTGAAATTTAATAAAAAATAAAAAGAGTTAATTTCGTCCTCTCTGGTTATATTTTGGTAATCTCCCATATTCTCTTTCGAATTCAGCAAGTAGGGCGTTTTGTCTTTGAGTAGCTCTCAATTTACTCCCAGTTAGTTCGTATCTAAAATAGGAGACCCCTGGCGTTGGATCCTGTCCATCTGCAAAGTGGGACAGAAGCCTGCTTCTTATTCTCCCTTCACCTATGTAAACAACCTCTCGTGAGGAATTTGCCAGCTCGTATACTCCATAATAGTCTTCAAGTTCTCTGACTTTATCTTTAGTATATCTCGACCACCTCTTATAAATTGGCAAATTCTCACCCATTAATAATTAAGTTTAAATTTATATATAGCTTGCTTAATGCCATCTTGCTTCTCTATCCTTCCTGGGCTCCAGATCCTATATCAAAATGCTGACTCTTTTTTTTATCATCCCTCAGAAACAATCATAACCATGAGTGTATTCGACCTCTTCAAGCGAGATCAACCTGTAGAGCTGAAAGATAACAGTGAATTCTTTGACATGTCTCTCGACACTCTCTTATCCTTGCTCGCAAACCAAGCTTCAGTCGATAAGATCTATGAACCTGAATTTGAACCAGATGGTGGCTGGGATAAGTGGTGTTCATGGGCAGCCAAGCAAGGCAAGATTGCCAGGATTATCAGATCCCTTGCAAAGAACGCCATGTCATTCGATTTCGCTGGTGGAGATGAGAAAGCTTTAGAGCTTGTCAGGCAGATGGCCCGCAGGACCCACCTGAAAACAGTCTTAATACTTACCTTCAAGGACTGGCTTGTGTATGGCAGATGTTTCCTGGAACCTGTCTGGGAGATCAAGAGGACTGGATCCAGGAAGGGTAACGAGCTGATCAAGGTCAAACGAGTGGCCCCTCAAACCATCACAGTCTTCCGGGATAATGATAGAGAGATTCAGGACCTTAAAGAATACTTAAAGAACACAGAATATGCGGACTATGCAACCGAACTCAAAATAGGGACAGGAGATAACGTAATAGGTTTCGTCCAGTTCTGGGATAAGCGCCATGAAGATAAGGCAATTTTTTTCAAGCCTGAAGAGCTAATTTTTATCCCCCGCTATTCCGACCATGACAGTCCTGATGGTATCTCTCTCCTCCGAGAGAACTACACCATCGTCATGAACAAACTCGGCATGGAAAAATCCCAAGCCATCATGGCCAAGCGCTACATCGATCCTAAGCTCAAGTTCATAATTCCTGACAAGTGGTGGGGCAAGCGCAAAAAGATCATAGAGACGATCAAGCAAGGTCTTAAGGCTGGCCTCGATCTCTTCCTGCCAGAAGACATGGATGTTGATATCCTGGAACCCAAGGGTAATCCCATAGCGGTAATAAAGGCCCAGCAACATGTAGAGGATCAGTTCATCGCTGCCATGGGCTTCGCAGATTCATTCACCGAATCCACATCCAGCAATAGATCGGTTGGAGAGGTTCAACTTCAGTTCTTTGAACGAGACATAAGGCCGGAAAGAGCACTGTTCGCTGAAATCCTCGAGGATCGTTTGATAAAACCATACATTGAGGCCAAGCTGGGTAAGGTGGATCCACCACATTTTCAGTTTGAAGACTTAACACCAGAGGATCAACTCGAGAAGGCAAGGATAATGGTTCCCCTCGTTCAATATATGACAAGCGGACAGCTCAAAAAGTTCTTTGAAGACCTCGGCTATCCAGTGCCAGAAGAAGAGGAGGAAGATTTCTCTAAAAAATTGAGAGCCATTGATTTAGCCACACAGAAAGGGGTTCCAAAGCCAGTTCTTGGGACATCCGTGATGGTTAGAGAGGAGTTCGCTGAAGAGATCAGGAGACTGAGGAATGAGCTCGCAAGAGCCCTCGGTTATTGATCTGTTAACTCCCGATGAGATGGAGGCTGTTAGAGCCCTCCAGGAGTTAATAATAGCCAAAACTGCAGAGACAAGAAAAAGAGTTGTTAAGATTCTTTCAAAGCATATAACAGTCAGCTACTACCTGGGAGCTGAAAAAGCCATCAATCAGCTAAAACTCCCGATCCAACCCACATCAATTGGAGTCCAGGGCCTTGATACCGTGATCAATGAACTCTCCCCTATCTTGGAAGAGAGCTTCAGCTATCTAGCTAAAGATCTCACAGATGTGATTGAAGATGGCGTTAGAAACAACTTGTCATATTGGCAGATCAAAGAGCAACTGCAGGAAAAGCTCAAAACCTTCGGCAATCGCATTCCATTCCAGCGAGCTGGCAAATATAGGGAGATCGTGAAAGTCTCTCCAACTGGCAAGCTTCGCCTTGTAAAGAGGAGGATCAGACGTAACATCACAATCAAAACGGAGAGATACGCTGACATGCTTGCAAGGACATCAACAAAGAAGGCTTACGCATTGGGCCATATAGAGGGCTATAAACAAGCTGGATTGGGCAAGTGGCGCTATACAGCGGTTGCAGATGAGAGAACAAGACCCCATCATCTTGCCCTTCATGGCAAAGTCCTTGAGGTGGGCAGCGAAGAGGAACAATTGGCCTTAAAGGTTATGGGAGAGCCCAATTGCAGATGCCGACCAATCCCATTCTTCGAGGATCCTCGCTTTGATACCCCTCACAAAGAATATGAGAGGCAGAAGAAGGAATGGGCTAAACAAGCACTTGATGAGCTAAAGAATAAAGATTCAAAAAGAGCGAAGTACTTGAAAAAGCTCTTGGGGGACGAGAGACTCCAAATAACTGGAAATCCAGAAATAGACGAGAAAATCACCAGAGCATTAAATGACTTCGATACAATACTTAAAGAAGGGAAGGGCAATTATTCTCGAGCGGTAAATCGATTTGTCAATGGAAGAGATTTAGGTATTGCTGAAGGCGAAGAGATAATGAAAAAACTGTATAAGAAGCATATGAAGGGGGCAAGTAGGGGACTCAAAGAGACCATCATGCTTAGATTCACCCACAAAGTCAATCCTAAGGTGATCGACAAGGCTGGTATGGTGGAAATAAAATATCAAACAAGTGGATATCCTCACTATAACTCAATTCGGAAAAGAATCACGCTGTTACGGAACCATGAAGATGAGTGGGGACATTTTATGCATGAATACGCACATCATATCGATGACCAGCTCATCATGAGTAAGACGAATGAATTCTATCTCTCAAGGATTAAGAAACATGGGTTCAAAGTGAGGAGGCTAAATACTTACAAAAAATACAAGCGTGTTGGAGATGATATATATGTTTTCGAGGGGTTTGAGCAGGTAGATCCATACATGAGTCGTTTTTATGGTGGAGATACTGATAAAAAGCAGTGGAAGAATCTGAGGATCATATTGAACGATCCCAAAAAAGTTGAAAATCTCGCAGATGACATATCCACTGAATTCGTAAGTGTGGGAGTTGAACAATTTAGGAGAGATGAGTTGATTAAAAGATTCTATGAAAATGATCGAGAGGCTTTTGGGTTCATACTTTCGGTGCTCAGGGGCGATTTTATATAACATAATGAAGAAGGTGTATGGAATGGAATGGAGGATAAAGCTCAAGCATAAGATGCTGCCGGATGAAGTTGAAATCGTTGGTATTGGAA
>JGI24020J35080_1001665_pt1 | contig 11263 bp, 14 predicted proteins | sample Deesub1362A_J573_FD_35080 | JGI IMG/M metagenome (IMG submission 35080) | reverse complement strand
ACGCGCTTGGCGCGTCTTTGCCTTGCAAAGCTTTCCGTGCTCCGTGTCTCTCTGGGGGAAGGGGGGGAGTTTGAGGGGGGGGTGCCAGCGACGGAGTGAGGCGCAAAGCCCGTTCCCGCCGTTATTTTCCCTCCATCCCCAGTGCCCAAAGCTTGGGGGGTGACATTTTGGCCCCCTTGATCGCCCCCGGGGAAGAAGCGCCACAGGACGCGAATCTCTGACCGGCGCCCTCGCCCGGGGCCTCGGCTATGCAAAATGATGACATTAGCCCCTGCTAATCGCCGCAGGGCGCGTCGAGCTTGCTCGTGGGAAATTCCGGCCACCTTGCCCAAATCTCGAAGAGAGATTTCGACGGTTTGTCCCCTCGTTGGCTTCGCAAGTTCCCAAAGGAGGACTGCGAAAACCTGACGGCAAGAGGCGGGCATACGGAGCAACACATCGGGCCACTTGCCCCCACAAGGGGGCAGCGGTACACTTCTTTCGCAACTGAGTTGTTCCAACACAGTTTCCTCCTTGGCCGCCGGCTGCCACCGGCGGCCATCTTCATTATGGGGTCGCCCCCGAACATGGGCAAGAGGAAGTTTGTCCGTTGGCAATTGCAATATCGCACGATACCAAACCAAATCAAAGCACTTTGAGGAATTTTCTGCAGGAAGTCAGCGCACCCTCTCCTCCAGGACAGCACGCAACTGTTGTTCCAGCTCTTCCAACGTCCGGTCGATCACGTACCGTCGAGTAGCCTCGTCTACCATCCCGCCGCCGACGTGAACTTGGATCGCTCCGGTCTCGAACGTGATCTCCACTTGTGTGCTAGGGGCACCACCGGCTTCCGTTGGAGGAGCCACCGGTCCACCGACCAACTCCTCGCCCAACTGCCGCAGCCACGGCACTGGGGGGGCACCGGGCATCCCCGGCATTCCGGGCAACGGCACCGGGGTCACCTCCAGCGGTTTCCACGCCGGGCCTTCGTTGACGATGCCCAGCAACTGGCCGAACGCGTCCCCAGAGAGGAGCCCCTGAGCCAACGGCACCAGCTGGTCCAAGCTGAACCCGCCGCCCTTCTCACCGCCTTTCCCACCACCCAGGATCCCCTTCAGCAAATCCACCGCCCCCGCGAACATGCTCACACCGGGAATCACTGAGAGGACGCCCTTGGCGAGGGTCCAGATATCCGCTTCCCCGGACAGCACTTCTCCCACTGCCTCGCCAAGTTCTCCGATGTTGATCCCTGTTAACCCAGACGCCGCACTACCAAGCAGCCCTCCGAGATCTCCACCGAGCAACCCGCCCACGATCGACAGTAGATCGCCGCCCTCACCACCTAACAACCCCGCGATCGCGCCTACAAGGTCACCGCCTTCCCCACCCAACAACCCAGATACCAACTGACCGAGATCACCCTCCCCACTGAGAAGCCCAGAAATGGCTTCCACAAGACCCCCAACGTCTCCACCTAGGACCCCCTCCACTGCTCCGGCAAGATCCCCGCCCAGAGCCCGCGAGACTGCCTCCCCGAGGTCGCCCTCCCCCTTGAAGATCTCCCCGAGGTCGATCTTCTCACCACCCCCCACGGACTGCTTCAAGAGATCCACAAAGAACCCCACTGGATCCGTGAAAAGTTTTGAGAGAACTCCGAGATCCAACTGGCTGGACTCCGCCCCAACCGCTCCGGCCTCTTCCTCGGTCACCGCTGGCTTTTCTTCTACAGGAGCCGCAGCTTCCTCCGGTGGCACCGCCGGGGCCTCCTCTACCGGGGCCGCCGCCTCGGTCGCGCCTTTCATCTCCTGCACCATTTGATCAAAGGCCGCGAGGGCCTCCTGGCGGTACTCCTCGGGCACGAATTTCTCGATGGCCTCCCTGGCTGTCTGCACTACCTGTTCGTTCTCCAGGGCGATCCGCTTCCACTCGTCGCCGAATGCCTGAGCCGCGGTCTTAACCCAGTCGATCTCACCACCCGGGCCGGTTATCAGCTGCGCCTCCGGTGCCAGCGCCTGCACCAGGGCCTGGGCCAGAGCTTCCTCGGCGAACTCCTTGCCACGCTCGCTCTTGACCCTTTCCGTCTCAACCCCGAAGAACTCCGCCACCCTCTGCGCCCAATCCATGATGACGTTCTTCAGGTACTCGAAGGCCGACACTGTGGGCTGCACGATGTACCGCTGTACGAGCCGATCCCAAGCGTAGAACGCCTGCCTCAGCCAGTAGAACAACGACTTGAACCCTTCCCAGATGATGGACTTCCCCCCGGTAAGCACACTGATCACGTCACTGATCGCCACAGCTGCCGCAAAGAGGACCCCGACCCAGGGGAGCACCACCGCGAGGAGGCTGCCGATGGTTCCCCCTCCGATCCCGATCAATCCCGCCAACTTAGCGATAACAGCCCCTCCACCAAGTGCAGTGGCAAGCACGGAGAAGATCGAGAAGATCTTTCCCAATTCCCGCGCAATTCCGCTACGAATCAGTGCATCAAGCGGCTTGAAGACGAGCTGCGTAAAACGTCCGATAACGTCAGCTGTTCCGGCACCGAACTCCTCTAGAAAATCGCCCCATGCGCCTCCCAACGCTTGGAGGCGGCTCGCGGTGGTGGAGAAGACCTCGTTCAACTGCTCTTGGGTGATGGCTTCCGATCGGGCTATCGCCTCGGCGAAGATCCGGGCGTTCGTGAGAAGGTCGTACTCCTTGCGCATTTGGCGGGCGATCTCGATGGCCTCCTGGCCCCGGATGATTGGGAACGGCAGGAGGCGGCTCGGGCGCGTAAGGATCTCTGCGTTACCGGTCGCGATAGCCTGGGCCACGTAGGTCCACGCCATCGCGAACTTCTCGGCCGTGAGGCCCCCCGCCAGGAGAGCGCTGTTGATCTCATCGAGGTAAGGGAGGATAACCCCGACGGCGTCCTGCAAAGTCGCAGCGACCGGGATGAAAGCCTCCGCCAACTGGCCGAACGTGATTCGCCGTTCGGTGCGTTCAACCTCTTGCTCAAAGGTTTGAACTATTTTTGGCCACTCGGCCCCTGCTAATACCTTCAAGCGAGTAGTGACATCCTCCAATCCGATTGCGGCTTTAGTAGCTACAGCTACCAAACCCATTCCCGCCATGCCGATGCCACCGAGCACCCCACGGACTTGTTGGAACTCACCGATCAAATCACCAAGGGCGCCGCTAAGCGCACCGGTGGCTTCAGAAGCGGTGTCGATGGCACCGGCGGCGGATCCCAACTCTTCGATGGAGCCCGCGGCCTCCGCGGCCATCTCCGAGACGGTATCGAACTCCGCGTTGAGTTGCTCCAGGGCCGATACCGCCTCTTCGGCTCCCTCAATGGAGATGCGCGCGCGCAAATCTCGTAGCATCAATGAAGAAAATAAGGGCCTTTGCTAGAGCACCGCAAAATGTCCCTCTATGTGGAGTATCGCCTGGAGTCTCCGCCCCTCTTCGGCAATCGCGGCGCGTTCCTCCAGCGTCAACCAGGGGGCGATATAAAGCCGTCGGAGATCCTCAAGCCGGCGGCGGAGGTGCTCGGTGGGGTCCTCGGAGGGGTCCTGGCGCTCGGGGGCGGAAGGGCGGGGGGCGAGGCCCAGGGTCTGGAGGGCCATGAGCATGATCGCCCCCGCGTAAGAGCAAGCCCGGCGCAGACTAGCGGACACCCCCGCGGGGGCGTCCCGGAGGTGGCCCAGGACCTCGTGGAGGAGCCGGCGCAATTGGAAGGTCGTGCGCACCGCCCCCCGGCGTAGTGCCCGCCAGACCGCTTGACCGAGGCCCGTCATCAGGGCCTCCCGGCGGGGCGGCGGAAGTCCCCAGCGCGCGATTTCCCTGCGCAAGCGGAACATCGCCCACCTAAGGGCGCGGGATTTAGATTTGATGGGCAAATCCCGGACCCCCGCCCTCGCAGGAGGCGCGGTGGTCTCGTTAGAGCTCATCTTGGAACCCAGGGTAGGGGGATTCTTAAGGGGGGAGGGGGAACGGTCGGATGTGGAAAACTCCGCAGCCACCTTCCACACTGCAACTCCGCGCGGTCCCTCGCCGATTTTCTTGATCAGCCCCAGCTTTTGGAGCTTGCGGATGGCGCGGTGCGCTTGGGTTTTGGAGATCCCCGCCCGATGGGCTATTAGCCGCAGCGGGATCGCTATTGTACCGTTAAAGGCGGAAAGCCAGAGCACCGTCCAGACTTTGGTCACAGCGAGGGGGAGGTGGCGAAGGAGCGATGGAAAGAGGGTTCCGGTATCCCGCGGTTGGCACTTGACTACTTCTGCTCGCCGAGCTAACCTACTGGTGTCAATAAGAACTCCTTCCCAGCTGGGAGGAAATGCCTCGGCCCCGCGGTACCGGCGCGGGGTTCTTTTTTCCTACCCAGCTGTCATTTCACCGGCTTTCGCCGGGTGTTACAGCTATTACATCCCTGGTTCAATATACCATCGACAACGTGCAAGGATCAACTCAAGCTCATTGAAGGTAAATAGGGCCTCGTCCACGCCTTCCTCTCGTCAAGGGTCAAAGTTTTACCTCTGACGCGACACGTTTCCGCGACGTCGCGTCAATGTCGCGCCACCGTTGTGATGCCATGGCGACAGTGAAGGATGTCGCGAAGGAACTCGGTGTCTCGGAGCGGACAGTCCAACGGTGGACAAGCGCCTTGCGTCAACACCTCAATGGCGCGATCCGTCAAGAGGGACGTCGCGTCGTCTTATCCGACGACGCGGTGGCGCTATTGCGACAGATCCGACAACTTCGCGACGACGGAGTGCCATTTAACCGGGCTGTCGCAAAAGTTCTCGGGGTCGAGGAAACCGATGCTCCCCCTGAGGACTATGCGACAGTAAAAGATGACGCGACACTGTCGCGACGACAATCACGACAATGCGACGTCGTGGATGTTGTCATTGCAGTGTCATGCGCTGTCGGGGCGTTGTCGTTAGCCGCAATCGCTGTTGCGTTGTGGCTTAGGTGATGAAGACGGTCCGCTTCACCAAACACGCCGAGGACGTGCTTAGAGAGCGCGGCCTTCCCAAGGATTTAGTTGTGGAGACTGTGCTTCGCCCCGATTGGACCGAGCGGGAAACGGAAGAAGTGTGGCATGCGTTCCGGCGAGTCGGGGAAAAGGTCTTGCGGGTCGTTGTAAAGGGCGAGAAGGAGCCGTATCTTGTTATCACAGCATTCTTCGACCGGAGGTTGAAGGGGCGATGAGGATCAAACTCGATCCAGAAAGCGATGCGCTTTATATCCGCTTTGCGGAGCGCCCGATTGCGGCGAGCGAGGAAGTAGCTAGAGGGATCATACTCGATTTCGATGACGAGGGGCGCATCGTGGGCCTGGAGATTCTTGGGGTTAGCGAGAAGTTTTCCGCTGAGGATCTCCAGAGTGTGCAGGTAGAAATACCGAGCTTTAACAGAACCTAAGGCCTCGGCAAAAGAAAAAGAGGCTGTGTGGCCTCCGTAGTTTTCTTTATAAGTGGATACCCAACAACAAAAGTCTATCTGTCCGCCATTCGCGTTGTATAGCATCACACAATCTCCGCTATTAGCGAGATACAGGCCTTATGTCTCCTGTTAGTGTATTGGTAACCATATACCCTCCAAGTTCTCCCAGGCTGTATGGCTATTCCTTCAGGGATGAAATAAGAGCTTTCGCCATCCGTTGTTTACAGGCTGTGCGCCAAGATTTTTTAACTCGCTCCGTTCGTTATTTAGCTCGGGGCCGGAGGGATTTGGTAATACTTCCCGGGAGGCGTACATTGCCAGGATGGCCTCGGAAAGCTCTAGGGAGACGCGGCGGCAGTAGAGGGTGAGCTTGGGGGTAGAAGTTCCCTTGTCTTACCCGAGGCACCCCAAGGTCCGAAAGAACGCCGTATTGGAAGAGCAAGCGCGAGCTTCTTTATGAGGGCTTTGATGAGGGCTCTAAGTCCCTCGCACTTCGGGCCCTTGCCCTGGAGGGTTTGACGCCTTATAATTTGTGTTGAAGGCCGCTCCCACGGTGACTATGAAGACGAGCCGGGGGCGGCCGCATGTTGCCGGAGTCGAGAGGGCGACAAGAGCCCTTTGTAAGGCTTTTGTAATTCTGGTAGCCACGTACATCCTGGTTGCAATTCTTGCAGGGTTCACACCACCGTTGACAGCGCGGCTCCTCATAAGTCTGGCCAGGCATTTGGAGAATAGCCTGTTGGTCCTCGACATAGAAGCCATCTTGCTTTTTGTGCTTCGCCTTTTAAGGCTCTCCGCCGATTGTCTCGGAGCTCCCGTATGTCCCCCCGGATTGCCGGGAAAACCACAACACTCATGTCGGCGAAAAAGGGCTCGGTCTCCACCAAAACAACGTTGTTCACGCAGCGGGACTTCCAATAATTTGGTCGTAAGCGCTTTTGAGAGAAGGTTCAATCATTTCAACCTTGCCTTGACGGTCAAATAAGGTTATTAAAGAGTCAACGGGTTGAAGCCTTCGAGTACGAAGCTCTTGCGTTTCAAAACTAATAAGAAATATTGGCGGGTCCATTTTGCGTTCTAAGAAAAGATTCTGGGCCTTTTTAACAGCGGGAATGAAATCCGCATCGTTTATTAGTAGTCCATAAGTAGCGGATATTTTCCCCCGTTGGGCGTTCTTCAGACAGGAGGTTATAAAGTCCACAGCAAGAGCAACATCGACTTGCTTTTGCCGGTACTCTTTCTCAGACGATGGAATCTGGACGATGCCATTCTGTTCTAGACGAGGGTTGATTTTCACAGATAATTTGGTTCCAACTAACTCTACACAGTCGCGGACTGCATCGCAGGAACCAGCATAAGGGCAATGTTGTTGTATCGTCTCCCACAACGCGTCCTTCAATTTTTGCGGCAGGGTATCTTGGAATGCCTTTAAAAGTCGGGGTTGAGTTAACACGCGCTTCTTATCTCGCAAACAGATTGCCATATGGCGACACGCGTTTGCGATCTTACGGCTCGCGTACACCATATCGTCATACAACTGAGAAACACGGTTCTCTATCAAAGCTCCGTTATAAGGCACTATTTGCACGCCCAATTGTTCCTTTTTTTCTTTTAATTGGTGTGCAGTTCCAAGGGCAAGGAACAGTTGCCGAATTTTGGAGTACTGCCCCTTTAAATCCTTTCTCACGCTGTCGTAGTAATAGACGTAACATTTTGGCTTATGAGATAACTCCATTCTTTCAGCAATACGTTGACCTAATGCTGCAAAAACATACAAATAAAACGTCGCTATTTCCCCGACCGCCTCAATGCCAATGGCGGAGTCTTTAATATCGAAAGGGCGAAGAATTGCAAGCGGGTGTTTTTTAGCGTGCGAAAACTCATGGATTAACATACGTAAGTGGGCTGCATCTACAAATAATTCAATTCTCATCCCACCTGTGCAGTGTCTTACATAAACTGAACGGGGGTCCTAAACGGCCCCCGCTCGCTAACCCAACTGTAAGGCACCCAGGCCTTAGGGCCCTTACAGGCTAACCCCTTATATACCAATTTAAGGGACGCTCATTATAGTACCCCAGCCTCTAGATGTCAACTTCCCAGAGTGTCTATTTGGCCAATGAAACATGTCACTCTCTGTGAAGACGCCGAGGTACGCGAAAAGACTTGCCCCAAGTCCCACACAGCTGAAAGGACGCACTACCCCGGAAGTGCTTCTTCCCACACCTCGGGAACCAGATAGGTTTTGGACACACCGTCCGAGACCTCCAACTCGCCGCTATCCCGTTTTCGGAGCAGCCGAAATCGGGTGGTCTCTCAATGCAGATCTGGAACGGCTAAAGAGGCCTGAGGAACTAGGGTGCGTATTTGCTATCTGTAGAAGCCAAGAGCAGCGGTGACTCAGCCTTTCCCGACCTTCCGCAGCTCCAACGTCCCCCGCCCCGTCAGGCGGATCTCGATCTCGTCACCTTTCTCCCACCCGAGGGCTGCCGCGAGCACCCGGGGGATGCGGAGGAAGAGGAGCCCCCGGGTATCGGCTTGGAGGCGGCGGGTTAATTTCGGCTCACGGCTATACTGTGCCATCATGTTTTAGTGTAACACCGCTACATCAAGATCGTCAAGAGGCGTCATGGGTGTTATTGGAATGGAACGGGAAAACGTGGGAGGGATGGATGCGGAGGCGACACAGTTGAGGTTGTGTCACCTATGGTGCTGTGCGAAAACATAGTCCCATAGCGTATTTTGCCCCGTCCCCGCTCATGCGGCCGTATTTCGGGTTCGTGGCGGGGGGGATATGGGGGACATAGGCCACCGGGGATGGAGGCCAAAAGCGAGCCTCTCGTTAGGAGTCAGGAGAAGAGCCGATCGCTCCGTCCCGGCTTACGTAACCACCTCTCGCGACGCCGTTTGTCGCGAAAGCGCCAACGGTAATGCAGAGATTCTCCGATGTCCCATAAGAGACCGACGGGGATAGCGAGGAGGAGCAAGCCACCAAGGACAATCCCAATGCCTAAGGGACCAAACATAAAGTACATCCCGAGTAGGCCCACGATGAAGAGAAAGAGCGCCGCTCCCAAACTCATCGGCCCTTCTTTCTGTCTATTAATTCAGCCCGGCATTGACGGATCCATTCGAGCAACAGCTGCACTAGAGTTTCTTCGCGCCGCCGCTCTTCGTTCCAAGGAAAGACAACTTTCAAGAGCTCCGTTTCAATCTGTGTCTCCGGCCCTTGCATCCGGATCCGCTCCGCAGTGGCAACTATCCTCCACCACCGAAGTTCGGTAGGGCTCTCGTCTTCAAGGGCTAGCCATATGCGAATTGCGCGGGCGCGTCGATGTGCTTCAGCCCGAAAGGCTTCGACTTCGCCGAGATCCTCGGCAAGCCATTGTACCAGCTCCAGATCGTATATTTGAGGCAACCCTAGGATCCGGCGAGATAGGAAATCGAGAGTGACTACCACAATGGCCGCACATATCACCCTGTCAAGCTCGCCGCGTTCATCACGACGGGCGGCTTGGTTCAAAAGCTCTTCCACTCGCAACAGCCGCCTATTCAGTTCACGTCTCATTTTTTCCCAAAAGCTCCGCTGCATAGGCTTCCAACCGTGCAAGTCTTTCCTGTAAATCCTCTAAGGCTACATTCCGCACGATTTCGAAAACCGCCTTCGCGGCCCCAACTCGGGTTGCTGCTGGTACCTCAGGATCCCGTAGAACATCGCGCAAGACGTCAACCGCTCTATCAGCAAGAGCCCGTAAGCGGCGCAGGGCATGGCGCCATGCTGCCCATTGTAGTTCCGCGAGGGCCTCCGCTACGTTTGGCTGGTTAATCCAACGGCGCACCGTGCGCTCGTGAACCCCCACCTGCGCCGCAACCTCACGAATCGAAAGGCCACAGGCCAATAGCTCAACAGCTTTCTGTTGCCGAGGTGCCAATTTCACCGGGCAATTCCTGCCATTTTGCGTCATTTTTCTTTCCACTCAGGCGGGACCCATCCTTCTTCTTTCGGAGCCCGCTCCCTCGCTAGCGCTTTTCCCACATCGGCCAATTCCTGCGCTGGATTGAGGAAGCCGGCTTCCTTCAGACGTCGCACGAGGATAACGGCGTCGCCCACGTCCATCCCAAGATCGTCCAGTAGAACCCGCCGGAGTTTCTGGCGGGTCTGCCGAGGGAAGTCTTTGACTTCGTCCTCAAAAATTCTTCGCAGGATATATTCGTCCGCCATTTTATCGTCCCCCATCACTCCTTCGAGGCGCAGTATCTTTGATACAACCGTCGCGCCTTTTCATAAACCTCCCGGTACCCGTGTTGGGCTGCCCGAGTCATCGCCGCCTTCAGCATCCGGCAGTTCACCGAGCCGTCCTTGTTGCGATAGGGGAACTTACGTTCCTCAGGGAGAAGAAAGTGGTCCCGTGGCAACTCTTGCCGTTCGCTGGGACGGTCAACCCACTTCAATCTTTCCACGGGGAAATTCCGCACCTTGGCCTTCCTCGCCATCCTACCCTCCAACCGGTTGAATCTGCATCTCATCTTTCCGCCGCTGCAGACGTTTCCGGTGCTCACGCCGCCGTTGCTCAAGCTCCCGCAAAGCCGCCTCAGCCCGGCTCTTGAGTGCTCGCTCTGTGTGCAAGGTCATGACACAAGCGGGAAAATCGGCTCGCAGCCGCGGGAGCTTCTCCAGAAGCCTCAGCCACCACCGGAGACGTGCAATTTTTTCTTCATCGACTTCCGCCTCCGGGAGCTTTTCTTCCGCGATGACAACGCGCCAAAGACGGCGTGCTGGAGGCGTCAGGTCGTTCGCGGAAAAAACCCAACCGCCGCCATGGTATTCCCCAGCCCTCCGCACTACCTCAACGAGCCTTTCCCCCACCCGGTAATACCGTTCCACAGCCTGCTCAAGTGGATTCAACCGCTCTTCGAGGTCGGAAACACTGTTGAGAATTGCTTCGACGAGCTCCCTCCGGCACCGGTAAAACTCCCTCACGACTTCGGGAAGCTCTTTGCGAGCTTGTTCAGCTTTCAGCTCATTTCTCGCCTCAATTTCTTCGAGCTCTTTCCGCAACTGATCTCGGAGCTCTCTAACGGTCCGCAGTTTATCCGCAACGGCCGTCACCCGAGCCTCCGCCTCTCGAAGCGCAGCTTGCGCTTCTTCGGTATGCGCGATGTAGCGATACTCCTCCCGCGCAGCATCGAGCTGCCTTTTAGCGTGGTCAAACTCCGCCTGAATTTTCGCAATTTCTTCCTCCGCCGCTGTCAACTGCCTCCGGAGTTCCGTCGCCTCTTTTTCTGTCAACACGCTCGTCCCCTTTCCCCGCCCGGGCTGGGGGATACGCCCAGCGCCGCTACTTGCGTGCCAACCCCCCACTTGGCAAGGAACTCCCCCAGCCCGGGCATCCCGAAATCGTCGGAGGTGAAGCGGGAAATCGCGGAGTCCACAAGGGAGGGATGAAGCCCCACAAGCCGGAGCGCCTGTTGCACCCACTTTGCTACGAGCCCAAAGACGGATCTCACCCCCGCGGCGTGCCACCATCGCCAGCACCACACGGAGGTCCTTATGCACCGCGTCGCCAACACCACCGTGCCCAGGAGTTGGGAATCGTCGCGAATGCGGGCCCGCCACAACGCCACGATAAGGGCCTTCGTCGCCGTGCGTTCCAACCTGCCAATGACATTCTCCGGGACGCCCGTGAGGGCTTCGACGTCGTCAGTGTCGGGGGCCAAGGGGGTCTCCCAGAGGGCGGCCGCCACGCCACGGAAAAGTCTGTGGCGTGGCGGCAAAGACGCGCTTGGCGCGTCTTTGCCTTGCAAAGCTTTCCGTGCTCCGTGTCTCTCTGGGGGAAGGGGGGGAGTTTGAG
>JGI24020J35080_1001646_pt1 | contig 11374 bp, 10 predicted proteins | sample Deesub1362A_J573_FD_35080 | JGI IMG/M metagenome (IMG submission 35080) | reverse complement strand
GTGATTCCTTTAGTTTCTTTGGTACGGGAGGTATTTTACCAATTTACACTATCTCTGATACCCTCTTCCCTTCTCCAGACACAATTAATGTTACACTACCGCAGATCTGCCTCAGCGATGATCTTGATGATCTGGTCAATAGAGAATTTGTTTGGTCTCATTTCGGTGTTCCTCCTTTTGCCTTGGTGTTAATAAAATTCTACATTACAGTTGTCCTCATTTTTGGGGAGCACTTCACGTAGGACGAGGGTAGTGGGGTGTTTTCCAGATGGGAATTCAGCATTGATGCTTGTAGCGGCGAGGCTCAGGCATATAGCGGGGACGAGATGGGGCTTAAGGCAGTATTTAAAGATAGACAGGATAGAGGGACAGTCACTCTCTTTTTTTATCAACGCTTTTAGTGACTACCGCAATTTACACAGTCCGGTGGACAGCCTCCCTTCAACAAAAACAGTTTTTCTTTAACTTTTTGAATTTTATTTTGATATTTAGAATCATCTGATAGTATTTTCCCTGTCCCATCAGCAATACCGATTACAACTGTAGGATTAGAGATGCTATCAACAACCACATCTCCCTTCTTACCCAAAACTCCACCGGCAACGATTTTTATCCCATCTATAATTAATTCCCCTCGGGTCTTTTTTAAAAATTCATCTGTCTCAAGTAACCTACTAATAAGTCCAGCAAATCCTAACCTCATATCGAACCCAAAAACTTCTATGCCTTTCTTTTTTGCAATTGAGATAGCATCTGGAGTTAGAGTGCCTCGACCAGCATCTATGATTACAGCTTCTCTCTTCAACCGTTGAACCAATTTTTTATCTATACAATGGGTTATTATATCACAGCCAATTAATACATCTACGGTATTACATATACTCCAAATATTCTGAATGGATACAATTTCCTTCCTCTTGTTGACTGCGAGCAGATTTAATCCGTCAATTACCTCTCTATTCTTTAGATTTAAATACACATATGCACCATGCTCGGCAAGCCGAATCGACAGCTTGTAAGATAGGCTCCCGTTACCTAATATAAGTACCGTTTTATACAGTAAAGAAGGGAAAAGATTAGAAATCAACGCCTCTATCGCCTCTGCCCATACATCTATATCTTTATATGTAAAGAAATTACTCCTCTTACACATGTTCTTTACCGTATCCACAAGGTCTGACAGAGTATCCAGTTTAACTTCACTATCTACAATTATCGCTTCTACCAGTCCATCAATTGCCATAACTACTTCTTCAGCGTCCTCAATTCTGGCAATCTGTACATTCCCGTAAACTACAGAAGTACATTCTCTAATAGGAGAAAATTTTGCTATCCCAGTGGCATCCTGTGGCGAAGGGAAACTAGTAATTATAAATGCTGTTTTTTTATTTTGCCCTGCCCTTGCGATTATTTCAAATGCTTGCCGTTCGGCCTCCCGAGCAATCCATGTGCGTGGTTTATAGGAATAATATGCCTTTTCTTTTTTAATAAATTCCTTAACAACATTATGTACTTCATTTTCTACGGGCGTGACAATCTTACTTTTCCCAAGTTCCAAGATAAGCTTGTGTGGGTCTAAATTGTATTTTTTTGAAAATCTTTTTATCAGTTTTTCGAAACTTGAATGTAGCTGGGCATAGCCATATAGGAAATCCTCTGCATCGATTCCCTGTTGGTATGGCATAAGTGGTTTGACGATTTTGTCTGCAACTTCAAGAAGTTTTAGGAGATCTATATTTAATGGATATCTCTCCTGTAATAGAAAGCCAGCAAAAACTTCTGTCTGGACATTTCCACCACTCCTTCCCATTCCACATAAAGATGTGTCAATATATGTTGCGCCAGCCCTTACCGCTGTAATGGCATTTGCTTGGGCAAGGGAGATGTTATTATGTCCATGAAAACCAACTGGAATGCTTAAAGCGCTAACCAATGCCTTTACCCTTTCTTTGGTATCCTCTGGTGTCATGCCTCCAGCCGAGTCGACAAGATAAATAATATCTGCACCAAAATCTTCAGCCTTCTTAGCAATATCTACCATCTCTTGAGTAGATACAAGGTATGTCTTTAGTAAATTTATGGATGTCTTAAGTCCAAGCTTCTTGGCTTCTTCTACATAAGGTCTTGCACTGTCTACCTCGGTTACATTTGGTGCAATCCTGATGAGATACATTCCATACTTTGCCGCCAACTCCATCAGTCTTATATCTCCTATACCTGGGAGGATCATGGTTACAAGCTTTGCCTTTTGAGCAGTTTCTGAGGCGATACTTAAATATTCTTCATCTGTTGCTGCGGCGAGACCGTACCCTGCTTCCGCAGCTCCTAAGCCCACACCATGACCTACCTCAATGAGATCGATGCCTGCTTCTTCAAGGCCGCTGATTATTTTTCTAACATCCTCAACTGTAAATTGAAAGTTGTTTACATAACTTCCGTCACGGATGGTGACATCAAGAATTATTGGTTTTTTCTTTTTCATAACTCAGTCCTTATAGAGATATAGTGTAAATTCGTATAAAGGGTAGTCATGGCGTAATGAAACCCTTTTTGTCAATGACTTACTGAAGGTAAACATTTCTTCTGGTGAATAATAAAATAAATCTTCTCTCATGAAGTCAACATAATTAGTAAGCATGTTAATGGCTATTCCTTTTCGACACATTTTTAACATTATTTTAATTAATCCCTTCATTTTATCCGAGTTATTTTTAATACGAGCATTTAGAACTCCTGATGCAACCACCCAATCAAATTTTTTGTTCTGAGCAGGCTCAAGAAAAATATTCTTTAATTCAAAAATAGCATTCTTACTATCTTTATGTAGCCTTTCTGCCTCTTTAATGAGTAATGGAACTATATCCCATCCTTCATATTTAATATTTTTAATACCCCGTTCTTTTAAATATAATAAAAAGTCTCCAAATCCACATCCAACGTCTAAAATACTATCTCCCTCGCTTATTCCAACTTCACATAATATCTTAAACCTTAGCCATTGACTTTCTCGATCTTTCCAGCCAAGGGTTAAAGGAGAAGTACCATACTGGCTATATCGCTTCTCATATCTTTCTATATATTTTTTTACCTCTTGTTCGTTCATACTAAGAATACTTCTTTTATATTTTCATAGAAGATGCTATTTATAAAGTCACTATGGCTTTTAAGTCTGTTAAGTTCAGATAACACATTATTCAAGGCGTATTGAAGTGGAAAACTTGGATAATCGGACCCATATAGAATTTTTTCTCCATTTAAATTTTTTATTAAGAAGAGAATATCCTGAAAGATGGAACTTCCTCTGAAGTAGAGAAAACTGAAAGACAAGTCCAGATAGATATTTTTATTGATCTTCGCGACAAAGAGTGTATCTATGACCTTATGACCGCAAAGGTGTGCGATGACAATCTTGGCCTCTGGTATTGACAAAGCGAGTTTATTAAAATTTTCTGGTGAAATTTCTGGATAATACCCAGGATAATAGGGAAATGCATCAATAATCACAGGGAGATTGTGTTTTGCAGCCTTTTTTATAAGGTTAAATACTCTTTCATCGTTAAGGCTGAAACACTGGAGTCTCGGATGCAGTTTTAATCCTTTAAAATTACATATATTTAACAATTCTTCCAATCTATCAGTAGCGTTCTCTGTATAAGGATGTACCGACATTATAGGGATAATCTCCTCGTAGTCTCTGGCTATCCGTGCAACATTCTCACTACTTAATCCAAGCTCTTCAAGAGCGAGGAGCACCACTTTCTCTATACTCGACCGCCTCATCTCTGAAATGAGAGCCTTGACTGCCTTATCAACTGAACCATATTTCTTTATGTCGAGATGAACATGAGCATCTATAATTTTATCCGGTAATATCATTCTTTAATTTCAACATTCATCTCTTGAAGTTTCTTATCAAACCCTAAAATCTCTGTTGTCTTCTCGCCCCTTTTGATTCTTTCCATCCATTTTTCTTCCAAACTCAACCGTTCTATTGCAGCTGTATAGACTTCATCTGCATATTTTAATGGTATTACTACGACGCCATCTTCGTCTCCTACTATTATATCCCCAGGATACACCACGACACCCCCACATTGTATGGGCGTATTTATGTTTCCACTCCAGCCTTTAAGAGGGCCTGCAGGAGTAACACCAAGGCAGAAGATTGGATAGTTTAATTTTTTCACATCGGTGATATCTCTTATTGTACCATCTATAACCAGACCTTCTATCCCTCGCTCTTTACATACGAAGGTTTGTATTCCTCCCCAGCAGGATCTATCCTTGTATCCCTTTGCATCAATTACTATGATATCACCAGGTTTAGCAATATACATCGCATAATGACTCATCAGGTTTCCACCAGCGGTTTCTTCTACAGTAATTGCAGAACCTGCTATACGGTGAACAGGAATAAGAGGTTTGATGTCTGCTTTCATCGCCTGCATTCTATTCATACAGTCAGAGAGGATTGTGGTAGGGATCTGCTTAAATCTCTTGATCTTTTTTGAACTTAACCTTTTAATCTTTTCAATTATTAAACCACCCATGTGTTTATCCTTTTTTGATTCTATTTAGTGTTTCGACGAGTTTATCTTTATGCTGTGTCAGTGAAAATCTCAGATATCCTTCTCCGCTCTTTCCATAAGCTGAACCTGGCACAGTGGCAACACCATACCTTTCAAGGAAATAATTTGCTGCATCTATTGATGACATACCCATATTTTTTATGTTCACAAAGGCATAAAATGTCCCATCCGGCTTGATGCATGATAGGCCTGGAATCTTATTAATCTCTTCAACAAATACATTTCTCCGATCTTCATATTGTTTAACCATGGTATCAACAAAGGATTGATCCCCCCTTAAGGCAGCTATGGCTGCCACTTGGCTTATAGAAGATGCACAGGTGGCTGAATGTTGATGTATTTTAAGCATCTCTTTTATTATCATAGGGGTAGAAGCAGCATATCCTATCCTGAATCCTGTCATACAGTAACTTTTTGAAAAACCATTAATTACAATAGTACGTGATTTCATATCAGGAAGAGAAGCTATACTTAAATACTGTTTTTTATCGAATAAAATCTTCTCATATATCTCGTCGCTTATTACTATCAAATCTTTCTCTTTCGCAATCTCTGCAATTATTTCGAGATCTTCCCTCTCCCAGAATACGCCTGTGGGATTTGTGGGATTATTAATCAGTATGATCTTTGTTTTATCAGTTATCCGATTAAGTATCTCCTCTCTGCTAACCTTGAACTTCTGTTTTTCTGACGAAGGGATGGGGACGAATTTACCCCCCGCTACTGATATCTGGTCTGCATAACTTAACCAGCAAGGCTCAGGGATTAAGATCTCGTCGTCTGGATCTATAAAGACCAGAAGAGCATACAGTATGGCTTGCTTACATCCTGGGGTAATCAGTATTTCCTCTGGTGAATAAAGTAAATTATTTTCCCGTTCCAATTTCTTACTTATAGCAATCCTTAACTCCGGGATGCCCATACTTTGTGTATATTTAGTAAAACCATCCTTCATGGCTTGTGTGGCAGCAGTAGTAATGTGTTGTGGGGTAGGAAAGTCCGGCTCACCCCAGCTTAAATCTATTACGTCGACTCCGCGTGACTTTAAATTTTTAACACGCTCCGCCATATTGATAGAAGCAGACGGTGTTAAGGCATTTATGCGCAAGGAGAAAGGTTTCATACCTTTTCTACCTCGATCTTTACAGTATGCTTTATCGTTTCTGCTATACGGAGGAGCTCTTCACGTGTATCGGCCACAGCTATAAAATAACCGTGTCTACTACGGTCATCCATCACTGGTTTTACAAGATCACCAAGTTTCAATGGTATATCAATATCAATTATACCTCTCATTGCTTTTACATTATCTATACCGTCTAATCGTTTAAGTCTACCTTCTGGAAGGATAAAGAATTCAAGGATTGCCACCCTGGAATTTACCTTCTCTATTTTGAAGTTATATCCACACGCTTGGAAAATTAAGCCTTTTACCACATCAACACCACTGATAGCAGGTACTATGTGCGATGATATCTTGGTTCCGCCTCCCCTTGCAGCGATCTCTATAATACGAGGACCATCTTTGGTTATCATAAATTCTGCATGTGTAATCCCCATAGTAATACCAATTGCCTTAATAATATCTATGTTCATCTGTTTTATTTCATCGATCCTTTTTTTATTAAAGGAAGGAGCGTAAAGGAGGGTTGTTGCTATACAGGAAGGAGGTGGAAGGTGTTTTTTCTCTGAAATTGCAAGCACAACAGGGCCATTGTCTGTGACAAAACCCTCAACTGTAATCTCGGTTCCTATAAGTTTTTCTTCTATAAGGATACTATGTGCTCTTGACTGACTTATCGATTCGTGGAAAAATCTTTTCATATCAGAAATATTTTTTATCGTAAACACGCCTCTACTGGACTGGTTATCTACGGGTTTTATCACTACGGGATATCCTATTTCATCTGCCGCGTCAGTAGCCTCTTTTAGGGTATTTACCCTCTTATATTTCGGGATAGGGATGCCCGCTTTTTTGCAAGTCTCTCGCATTAAAAATTTATTGGTAGCCCTAAGTGCTACCTCGTACCCTATACCTGGTAATCCAAGCTTTTCAGCGACATATGCTGCTGTAGGCACTGCAACATCGGTCTGCTCAGTGATTACCGCATCTACTTTATATTTTTTTGCAACTTCTAAAGTGCCCTCGAGGTCCGTTATATCAACTGTTTCATGAAAATCGGCAAAGGCAAACCCTGGTGCGTTAGGGTCTTTATCTGTAGAAATAACAATAAGTCCCATTTCCTTAGCCTTTTTTATCACAGGTATTTGCCATACGCCAGAAGCGATAATGAGTATTTTTTTGGCTTTTAAACCGTTCATATCACCTTTTCATTAATTATATAATATGGTCTTCCCTTCGCCTCTCTATAAATCCTAGCAATATATTCTCCTATTACTCCCAGAAAAAGTATCTGTAATCCTGAAAAGAACGCTATAGCCACAATCAAAGAGGCATAGCCAGGAACACCTATAGCAAAGAAGAGTTTTCTGATTATAATATGAAGTCCAAATAGAAAGCTTATTGCAGAGATTGTGAAACCTGCTATACTTGCAAACTTGAGTGGTTTGTATGTGAAGCCTATAATCATATCTACTGTCATAAAGACCAGCTGTGATGGCCTGTATTTGGATCTGCCGTATAGTCTTTTTTCGTGACGGACTTCAACGGTTGTGCTTTTAAAACCCATCCATGCTATCAGGGCAGCGATGTAAAATTGCTGTTCCTTGGTTTCCAGTAGCCTATCCACAACCCTTTTCTTCATGGCTCTGAAGGAGGTAACGGCATCAGGGATCTCCACCCCCCCCAATAATTTTGTCATCAACTTATGCACAAATTTTGAGCCAAACTTTCTCCATCCTTCATCCTTCCGGTGGGCTCTTACACCATAGACAATATCATATCCTTCCTTTATTTTATATATAAGCTTGGGAATTTCTTCTGGTGGGTTCTGAAGATCTGCATCCATTAGTATAATTACTGCTCCTGAGCATTCTTTAAAACCTGCCATTATTGCTGGATGTTGTCCAAAGTTTCTCGAAAAACTTATCCCTTTTATCCTTTTGTCTTTTTCGTGGAGGGCTTTTATAAGCTGCCACGATAGATCAGTACTTCCATCATCCACCATTATTATTTCATAACACCTCTTCCCACTCCATTGAATATCATCGGAGTTGTTTCCATCTGTCTTAATCGCTTGCCACGCAGGATTTCTCTCCACTTGGCTGCATAGATCATCCATTACCATGGTGAGACGCTTATAGAGTTGTGGTATATTATGCTCTTCATTAAAGACAGGCACAACTATAGAAAAAAGCGGATTACCCATTTCCCTACGTCCAATGTTACAAATACCCTCCATAAAATATCAAGACATGTTTCTTCCTTCCCCTTCATCCTTTATCAGTTTGATCTCTTCCACCATTTTCAACACTTCTTTATCGTCAGGTTGAATCCTTAAAACATGCCCAAATGCCTTAAGAGCTTCATCGTAATTTTTCAGTTTCATAAAGCAATAACCGATAGTTTTATATAAAAAGGGATTGTCTTTATTCTCCAGCGCAATGTAAGAGGTTATTGCAATTATAGACCAATAGGCATCATCTTTTTCCATTCTATATCGATTTATTAACTTTTCATTTTCTTTATTATTTCTCATAAATATTAGAGAGTTTCCATCCGTATAGATCAATATCCATCTGTCGTTTTCTACTATTTCTTTGACCAGAGGTGATATATTTCCATAATAATCCAATGGATTTAAGACAACAAAGTTAACATCATACATATCAAGGAGTCTCTCCCATAGTGGCTTTCCCCCTACCATAACAGGATTTGCTCCGATTATATTTCTATATTCTACAGTAGAGGCGATATCAATTGATCTGGTATCGATAAATACCTTCTTCCATGGATATAGCCTCCATATTATATACCCTCCAAAGATGTCAGCATTAAATATACGACCAGGAATCTTATTTTTCTCTATGAAATTTATGGCTCCTTCTTCAGGAATGATTTCATGATCACTGGAGAAGTCTCTTATCTGGTTATTAACAGCCAACGAAATCTTTACCATAAAGAATAAAATCGCCAACAATATGAAGAAATTCCCACCCCGTTTTAAAGAAGCAGTATTTAGCGATTTAAACCTTAACAATGTATTTTTGTATAATACCATAATCTCCTTTCCAATAATAATCATACCGACAGTAGCGGTAAACACAAAAAATCTCTGATGGAGGATGGACATGGTGAAGAGGCCTATGAGGATAAGGATATGTGACAGGCCCATTTTTATGCCTCTCAGAAGTAGTATAGCTAAGGTAATAGCAATGATGAAAAGTACGGTGTAATCTAAGTTTACAACTTTTTTGAAATAAAATTCATAGAGAGGGCGATATTCCTGTATGTTCTCTGCAAATATTTTGTATTTAGATTGAAAAAGCATAGGGATTAGTAATAATTTATTAGGGTTTAAAATTGCAAAAGAGACAGAGACGCACAGAGTAAGGACGAATATACAAAATTTTTTCTTTGATAGGTCAGATCTTTTTATTACAAATCTGAGGGTTTCTATTATCAGATAGATAGAGATAAATACTATGCCGAGAATAAAGCCTCCGTGGAGATTAGCCCATATCAGCATTACAATAGGCAAGGTATAAATGATTTTCCCCCTTGATTTAAGAAAATTCTCTATTATAAGAAATACCATAACACTAAAGAGAAAAGAGAATAACACAGGCCGTTCGCCCGAATATTTATGTAAAAGCACATAAAAAACAGGGATCACAAGGGATAAAGAAGGTAATGTTGACATTTCGAATAATCTGAGGCCTTTATAAACAAGCCACAGTGTCAATGTAAGGAGGATAGCTCGGGTGGCAGCTATACCCCATGAACCAAAGGTGGTATATATGTAGTAGAAAATAACTTGGGCAAGCCAATACTGCCTCATCAAAACCTTTTCTCTAAGTGCAGTAGCGGGGTACTTGCTCCTATTCTCTTCTGTAACAAAGGAAAATTTGTCTTCTGAGGGGATTTCTTTATGTTCAACTATATACCGGCCTGTGGCAATATGCCACCAGAAGTCATAGTCCCAGAGCTTTATACTAAGGAAGGAGAGGAAAAAAAGAAAAAACAAGATAAAAACAGTGACCTTTGCACTGTATGTCCTGAACAAGCCCATAAAATAAGGGGGGGCTTCCCCCCCCTTGCCCTCCGATTTGAGATTAGTCTGTGGCTATGACTTTTTCATAGAGCTTGTTTCCATCCGAGTCATAAGCTACTAATGTAATATTTGAATTAGCATCGTGTATACAACCGATAGTTCCACTTGTAGTGGAGTTGGTTACCCACAGAGACTGACTAGCTTTCCACGGAGACCTCTCTGAATACATGGACTCTCTTGCCAAGATGTACTTTGAACACAAACCATTAGCAGTATTGTAATAGGTAGCTAACTGAGAATTTGTGTCATCGGAACTGTCAACCTTACCATCTCCATTTGTATCTACTTCACGTAGTGCTGCTTGAATACCCGTCTTCTTTGCTGCGGTCATCCATGCCTGAAGGTCTGGCACTGCTGCCTCTGCTGCCCTTACGACAGAACCTTTTCTTGACCTCTCCTGCACTCCAAGATAGCCCGGGATCGCAATGGCTGCGAGGATGCCGATGATGGCGACCACGATCAGGAGCTCAATCAGTGTAAAACCCTTCTCTTCTCTTGCCTTGTGAACTGCCTTGAACATTCCTCTACCTCCTTTCTAAAAATTTTTTAAAAGACAATTCTACTTCTACCCTCTCTTGCTCACATCCCACCCCCTTCTTAAAATTTTTAACATGATTACACACTATATTATATAGCATTTTTTATGCCAATAGCAGCATAGATAAAAATTTAATATTTTCATATACTTATAAACTCCCACCGCCTCCTCACACGTGGATTTGTGTGGTGTATCTGTCACAACTGACAAAATTTGTCAGTATATGATGACTCAAGCCTCCTCGAACCGGTTCCTGTTTTATCAGATCCTGCATAGTCTTTTGATAAGCTTTCTTGTCCTTTCAGGATACAGTATGGAGAGCTCCTTTATCCTCTCCTTATTAAGCCTCTCAAACTCGATGGCACCGAAATCCAGTTTATATCTTCCGAACGAATAGAGGTAAACAGAGTCAATAAATGCCTTCTCCTGGGTGGCAATAAATATATCCCCCCTTTTTATGAAGTCGAAATAGCATTTCTTCTGGATCTTGTAATAATTGAATGTCGTCCCCTTTATGTTATACCTGATGGTGCGCCTTAAAGAGGCGCACTCAAAGAAGTCCCTCTGAACCTGCGTGGTGACTTCATAAAATGAGAGTGCTGTTGTGAAGGAGACGTAGGAAGGGACCTGTAGAAGGTTTGAGATCCTTAAAAGATCATCCCTTGAGAATCCATCCCACCTCTCCGATAGCACATAGAGGTTTCTCTTTAGCCGTACAAAAAGACCCTTATTGATGTATCGAGTGCAGAAGACCTTTGCCGAGTTCGTATTTATGTTGAGAAGCCTTCCCAAATCCTCTGGGGTAAAAAACAGCCTATTTTTTAATACCCTTAATTCAGGATATCTCATTAAGAATAAATATTTAACATTTTTGTTAATTATGTATATTTAGTATGGTTTTGTCAAACCCCTTACTCTTTCCGGTTAGGACATAGTATCCACTGTGAGAATAATAAACCATGGAAGAGGAGGAATATCAGACCCTTCGTCCCCAGGGATAAAGAAGAAGCCTC
>JGI24020J35080_1001640_pt1 | contig 11426 bp, 9 predicted proteins | sample Deesub1362A_J573_FD_35080 | JGI IMG/M metagenome (IMG submission 35080) | reverse complement strand
AGGAAGAGCGGAATCCCGGTCTCCTGAACCACCCGCCTCAGGCCATGGGGGTATTTGTTGGGGTCGGGCCGGTAGGCCCGGGCAAGGCCCGCCTGCTCGTACTCGTACCACAGGTCCAAGCCGAAGTACCCCACCGGGATTTTTTGGGCGCGGAAGTGGCGCGCCAGCTCCAGAAGGACCTCCTCATCGGCCGGATGAAAGAGGTCCGAGTAATAGGCGCCGTAGTCGGTCCAATAGCCGAGCCGGGAAAGCACGGGATGTTCAAATGGCCCAGGGCACCTTTTCCCCCCCAACACAAGCAGGAGATCTCCCAGGGAAAGCAACGTGGCGAACGGATCCTCCCCGAAGACGAGGAGAGTTTTCAGAACGGTTCCTTTCTGTATCCAGTCGATGGCGCCATGGAGGCCCCGGGCGATGGCCCGCTGCCTTGGGTCCAGGAGACGCAGCGGGCTCACCGGGAAGTGGCTGGCTGGGGAGATGGCGAGGCTCCGGTAGCCATCGGTCACCACCAGCGGGGCGAAGGGACGATCCCGCGGGATTGCCTCGAGCACCTCGCCGTAGATCGGACGAGGCCACTCCCCCCCACCGCCCGGGACCACCATCCCCCAAGTGAAGAGGAGGTACGCTCCCTCCCGCAAAAAGAGCACAGGTATATCCAGTGGACTGGCGAGAAAACTGTCCTCCACTGCCAAACCGGCGAGATCCGCGAGGACCTTCGCCTCAGCCAGTAGGGCCGCTTTCTCCGGATAGAGTTTGAGATCAAACCTGAGGAGATCTTCGCCGTCCCGAGCATAGGTGAGGGAGATCCCGGAGTAGGGGCCGAGCCGATCCCTCCCGGCCATCTCCCTCGATCCCGTGGGCTCCAGGGGTTCCCCCCCGAGGCGGACCTCTAGCCCCCGGACCCAGACCTCGTCCCTCCGGAGCACCGCAACGCCCCCCGGTCCGGCGTGCAGGAAAAGCTCAGGCATCATCCCCCCGCGGGACCTCGAAGGCAACGCCCAGGGTGAGGATTTCCTTCGGCTCCAGGACCAGCTTCACCTCCTTCCCCACAACGGGGAGTTCCTCCAACAATTCCTCCGATAGGCTCAGGAGGGCCACCCGCTCTATTGCCCAAGGGAACGCGAGGTCCGCCTCAACCCTCTTTTCGGTGGGGTTGTAGAGGCGCACCACCCAAAGCCCACCCGCCTCGGCGGGCTTTACCGCGGAGACCGGGACCCATGATGGGGCCACCCGCACGAAAGAGAACCGCGCCGGGAGCCGTCCCCTCTTTCGCCCCAATATCCGCGGCCGGGCCGGAGCTACGTAGGCCTCAGCAACCCGGAGGATCCCGGATTCCTCCCAGGAGCCGCGGTCGGTGTAGACCGCGTACTCGAACCGGTGGGGGCCGAGGCATTGGGCCCCCGGCGCCGGGAAAAGGGCCCCGGGGGCATCCCTCCGGCGCACGAGGTCGTGCCGGGCCAACCACCCCACACAGCGGAGCAGGGTGAGGGCTATGGTGCCTCGCCCGTCGGCGAGCACCTCGTATTCGGGGAGCCCCCGCGTGATCAGCCCTAATCCCCGGGTCCCATCGCCGAGGTAAACGAAGGGACGGAAATGCCCGGTGGGATACGGTGCCTCGGCCCACCCCATCCCGGCGGGAACCCCGATCTGCCGCCGCACCACATCGAACGCCTCCCCGACCCAGACTTTCTCCGTCCGCACCCCGGAGGGGAACAGCACCCGCAGCCGGTGGTCCCGGGCGGTGTTCTCGAGCTGGGTGACGAAATCGACCCGCTTGATCCCGGGGTAAAGGGATACGACGGTCTCGATGGGAATCCGCACACGTCTTTCGCCCCTGGCGTCCCGCGCGGAAGCGAGCCTCTCCGGCACATGGAGCTCGGTCTTGATGGTCAAAGAAGCCCTGGCCGGGTGCAGGGAAACCTCCACCTCGGCCCAGGACGGATGCAGTGGGGAATCGCCCGGGACCGGATCGAAGGTGTAGGTATCGCCCCTGTCCCCCAGGTCCTCGAAGCGGTGGAGCCCGGAGTAGGCCTCCCCGGTCCCCTTATCCACCACCTCCAGCGTACCGTCGGCGTGGGCGCTGACGCGGTAATAGCCGTTCTCGATCCACCCCTTCCCCGCCCCCAGCCCCTCCGGCCGTGAGGACCTTCCCCGCCGCAGCCGGAACACGGCGTAGCCGTGGGAGGGGAGTTCAGTGGTGGAAAATCGTACCAGAGCCCGTACGGACCCCGGCGGGACGTCTTCGTCCAGGAGCTCCGGCTCCTTGAGGTCCACCTCCCCCCGCCAGAGGACCTCCACCGGGTGCGCCTCGCCCCCCGGGGAGACGGCCACCAGCTCCTCCCCTGACAGTTCCCGCGGGAGAAAGCATTCCCCCTCCACCAACCGCGGGCCCGGGCCCCCGGCGGGATTGAAGGCCACAAACGCCCACTCCCCTTCGGAAAGCGCACAAGAGGTATCGATCTCCCGGCAGATCGCCCCCAGGTTCCGCCGGAGCAACTCTTCCCCGATCTCCTCGCACCAAGCGAACCGGGTTTTCATATCCCGCTCCACCCGGTCCACGGAGCAACCGCAGATGGAGTCATGGGGATGGTTTCTCAGGAGCCACTTCCAGGCCAGGGCCAGTAGCCCCCGGGGGACCGGATAGCCGAGCCAGGCGGCGTAGACACAGGTGGGCTCGACCCATCGCTCGAGCAGGATCTCACACCGGAAGTTGAGTTGCTTCAGGGGCATGCGGGCCGAATACACGCTCTGGAGCACCCGGGTGTCCTTGGGGGAATTCAGCTCCCCCCTCACCTCAGCCAGTTCCCCCGGATCCAGGGAAGCACGCGCCCGATCGAAAAACCCCTCGAGTGAACCCAGCCGGAATTCCGCTCCGGGGATGGCGGCGGAAAGCCGGTCCAGGAAGTCCGGGAGCCCCGGATCCGGCGGCATGTGGTCGTCCCCGCAGAGGAGCAGGATCTCCCCGCTCGTGCTCCGGGGGACCAAAAACCCCAGGAGCCCCCGCACCCTTTCGATGCCGGCCTCGGGGTCGCGGGAGGGAAGGGCCAGGCCACCGTAGCCCCGGGGCGGGAGGTGGACCGCCAACACCCAGGAGCCGTCCGGCGCGACCCAGCGGAACTCGTTGTGCCGACTCCGCTCGTAGTCAAGGCCCCGCCAAAGGACCGCGTACTCCAACCCGAACCGCCGCAGGATCTGGGGCATCTGGGCAATGTGGCCGAACTGGTCTGGGAGGTACCCCACCCGGGGGCTCGCCCCGAAACGGGCGGCGATCTTCCGACCGAATAACAAGTTGCGGATGAGGGACTCCCCGGAAACCAGGAACTCATCGGGGAGCACGTACCAGGGGCCTACGGACAGGCGTCCCGCCTCCACCAGTTCACGGACGAGGGGTTCCCGCTCGGGCCGGGCCTCCAGGTAGTCCTCTAGGATCACCGCTTGGCCATCCAGGTGGAAGTGACGGAACCGCCCGTCACCCTCGAGGATCTCCAGGAGNCCATCCAGCAGCGCGACCAAGCGGGCACGGAAGACCTGGAACGGCCGGTACCACTCCCGATCCCAGTGGGTATGGGGGACTACNGTGACGCGGACGTCTTTTGGCCTGGCTTTCCCGTGCCCCATGAAAGTTGGGCTCAATTCAGCCGCGTCCCGCTCTCGGGGTCGAACAGGTGAAGCCGGCCACGGTTGAACCTCAACCACACCTTTTGGCCCGGCGATACCTGCAGATCGGCGTCCGCCAAGGATTTCAGGATCAGGCTTTCCCCCAACTTGAAGGAAACGATCTGCTGGGGGCCTTGGGGCTCCACCACGAAGACCTCGGTGGCGAAATCCCCCCCTTCGAGGGTGACCTCGACGTCCTCGGGCCGGATCCCCAGGATCGCTTCCTTCGCGGCCTTTTCCTTGAGCTTAGCGGCCGTTTCGCCCTCCAGGGGAATGCGGAACAGGGACGAGACGAGGTACATCTTGCCGTCNACCTCCTCGACGGCCACCTCCAGCATNTTCATGGGTGGCGTGCCGATGAAGCCTGCCACGAACCGGTTGGCGGGACGGAAGTAGATCTCGTTGGGGGTCCCCAACTGGGCTCCCTGTCCCTCCCGCATAACCATGATCCGGTCGGCCATGCTCATGGCCTCCGCCTGGTCGTGGGTCACATAAATCGAGGTGGCCCCTGCCTGTTCGTGGATGTACTTGAGCTCGGTGCGCATCTGGATGCGGAGCTTGGCATCCAGGTTCGATAGGGGCTCATCGTATAGGAACACCTGGGGCTTGACCGCCAGCGCCCGGGCCAGGGCGACCCGCTGGCGTTGGCCCCCGGAGAGCTGGGAGGGATACCGCTTGAGCAGCTCCTCGATGCGCACCAGGCGGGCCACCTCGTGCACGATGCGGTCGACCTCNGCGCGGGAATAGCGGCGCTTCCGGCGGCCGTAACGCAGGCCGAAGGCGATGTTGTCATATACCTTCATGTGGGGCCATACGGCATACGATTGGAACACCATGGAGATGTCGCGGTCCCGCGGGGGGACGTTGTTTACCAGCCGATCGCCGATGTAGATGAGCCCCGCCGTGGGCTGTTCCAACCCTGCTATCATCCGCAGGGTGGTGGTCTTCCCGCACCCTGAGGGGCCGAGGAGCACGAGGAACTCGCGGTCCTCCACGTGCAGGGTGAAGTCCCGTACCGCCCAAACCTTTTTGCCGAAACGCTTGCTCACGTTCTCGAGCCTTACCTCTGCCATGGTCTTCCTCTGTTCAAATCCTGACTCCTCCCCACATCTGGATGATGTATCGCTTGATGATAAAAGTGAAGATCAGGGCGGGGAAAGCCATNAAGGCCCCGCCGGCGCTTTGCAGGTGCAGCGAACCCGCGGCCGCGGCTACGGTGTGGTAGGTCACCGCTGCCAGGGTGGGGTTGAACTGGGTCATCAGGGTGGCGATCACCACCTCGTTCCAGGCACCGATAAAGGTGTAGATGGCCGCCGCGGCCAATCCGGGGGCGGCGAGGGGCAGGGTTATGCGGAGGAAGGCCCCCGCCCGCGAAAGCCCCAAGACCATCGCCTGCTCCTCCAACTCCTCGTTTATCCCCATGAATATGCTGGCGGTGATCCAGATGGTGAGGCCGATGTTTCCCACCCCGTAGTTAAGGGCCAGGGCGATGGGGAAAGGGGTGTCGTATAACCCCAGGCGCATGAACAATACCGCCATCGGGATCGCCACCGCCACCCCGGGGTACATCCGCACGAAAAGCACGCTGAGCTTCAGGGCGTTTTTCCCCCGGAACCGGAAGCGGGCGAAGGCGTAACCCGCCATGCCCCCGATGGTGAGGGCAATGAGGATCGTGGTCAGGGCCACCTCCACGGACCGCCAGATGGAGGGGATGATCTTGGGGTTGATGGTGAGAAAGAACTTGTAGTTATCCAACGTGAACTGGCTGGGAAAGAGGGGTAGCGGCCACGAATAGACCTCCGATTTCGGCATGAACGAGAGGATGAANAGGAAATACACGGGCACCAAAATGAAGCAGACGATGCCCGCTACGGCNAGGTATACCATGGTCTGAAACGCGATCCTCCGCCAGTTTATGCCGGCAACCCGAGGTAGCTCCGCTGGCCTACTCACCGCGCCCCTCCTCNCCCCGGAACGAGCCGGAAAGCCAGAGGTAAAGCACGCTCANCGTGACCACAATGCCCATGATTATCAGGGCATAAGCGGCCCCAAGCTGCTTCTGGTGTAGCTCCCGGAAGTAGTACACCGCCTCTTCCACCAATACCGGGAGGTTACGGTGGCCGAATATGACCGCCACGATGACAAAGATCTGTACGGCACCGATCCCTCGCAGTATGAGGGCCGTCTGGATGCTCGGCTTTAGCAACGGCAGGGTGATCTTCCGCAAAGTCTGGAAACCCGTGGCCCCGAAGATCCTGGCCGCCTCCCCATATTCCCTGGATATCCCCTGCAGGCCCGCGAGCAGGATGATCATCANGCTGGGGAGACCGCGCCAGGCCTCGGCGATGATGAGGAGCGTCATCCAGCGGGCGATCTGCCCATAGGCGAGCCAGGCCATGGGTTTCTGGGGATCCATTAGCCCCATATGGACGAGGATCGAGTTCAGCCACCCGTGCTGGGCATATCCGGTGGCCCAGATGGCCCCGTAACTTATCTCCGGCATGACCATCGGGATCAGGGCGATGAAGAGGAAAAGAGAGGCGCCCTTGAAGCCGGTGTTGATCAACAGTGCCACCGCCAACGCCAGCACGAACTCCACCGTCACGGAGATCACGAGGAAAACGAAGGTGTAGATCAAGGCCTGATGGAAGTAGGGGTCACGAAGGACGTACTGAAAGTAACGGAGCGTGAACCCCTCGGGGCCCTGGAACGCGAGGGCGATGCCGCTCGCGGCGGGGATGGCCCAAAACGCGATGTAATAGAGGATGGCGGGGAGGATCAGGAAATAGGGGTAGTAAGGACCCAGTCTAGTCCGCAGTTGTCGCGCTTTGCTCATCTCTTTTATGCGAGCGGGGAGGGCCTTTGAGGCCCTCCCCGCCTTGTGTCCCTAATACCGCGGCATTCAGGCCTTCACTTGCAAGGGGGCTCGATGTACTGCTGATCGATGATGGACTGCTGGAGCTCGAGATACATGGGATCCACGCCNTTGCCGCGGGCACAGATGTAATAGAAGGCGTCCTCGAACACCTGCTTCACCACACCCCAGTCGCCTCCCTCAGCGGTGGGGCCGGGGATGAAGGCTACCCGACCGGACATGCCGATGTTGGCGACCTCGATGATGTCGCGGGCCGGTCCCGGCGGGATGAACTTCACGGCCTCCGCCACCGCCGGGTTGAAGGAAACGCCCAGCGCGATCTTGGCCTGGATCGCCGGCCGGGTCATGAACTCGATGAACTTCAGGGCGAGCTCCTTGTTCGGGGCGTACTTCGCCACGGCGAGGCTGTTATTGCCGGCGACGCTGCCGCGATCCACGGGGCCAAGGGGCACTGGGCCCAAGGTGAACTTGGTGGGATCGGAGAGATACACCATGCCGGCCCGGGCCACGTGGGTGATGGCGACCCACGTCTCCTCTCGGAGCATGGGGTCGTTGACCATCTTGTAGGTGACCCAGTTATCGTTGATGTAGGGATAGATCCGGTACCAAACATCCCAAGCGGCCTGAGCGGCCTCGGANCTGACATCGGGGAAGCAGCCGCCATAGGCCAGGATGGTGGAGCCCACGATGTAGGTGAGCAGTCCCATGCGTACGCCCGGCAACGCAAAGGCCTTCATCCCAGTGGCGTCGTAAATGTTCTTGAGCCAGACGATAAGATCCTCGTAAGTGAGGGTGTCCAGGGAGACACCAGCGGGCAAATAGTCCAGGGCCTTCCGGTTCACCACGAGGACGTAGTCGTCACCGGCGAAGGGGATGAAGTACTGCTTGCCGTTGAACTGNCCCTGCTTGAGGAACCCCGCGCTCAAGGTGCGGTTGGGGGCCACCACATNGATGAGGTCGGTCAGATCGGCCACCACATCGGCCTCGACCAGGCGCTCGAAGTTGGAGACGTAGGTGATGAGGACATCGATGGTGGTATTGCCGGCCTGTTTTTGGGCCACCAGCTTGTCCAGCATCTCCGAATCGCTGAGGATCTCGAAGTCAACCTTCACACCGGGATTTTCGGCTTCGAAGAGGGGGATGATCTGCTCCCGGATGAACTTCTGCTCTTCGGGGGGGCTGAAGACACGGGAGACGACGCTGAGGGTGGTGTCAGCCAGGACTACTCCACCCAAAAGTCCGACAACGAGTAGCATGCCGATGAGTTTTTTCATCTCACTCCCTCCTTTGAAATCGCTCTTTTTGTATCAGATCACCACTTTGGGGCATTCAACTCCGCGCTATCACCTCCCTTCACATCTACAAAACTTGCAAAGCTTCCTGATTTCGGCTAAATGGACAAAACCATTTTAGTCCAACTAGGTCAGGTACGTCAAGTTGGGAGGCTTTTTCGATAGAATTCGAATGAGGAGAGGAGAAAAGGATGAAGACGATCCTGACCCACTTCAGGTACGGGATGTTGGACGGGGTCTCGCTGGAGATGGAGAAGTGGAAGCGGGCCTTGGAGCGACTGGGGCACCGGGTGGCGATCATCGCCGGCGAGGACCCCACCGGCGAAGCCACGGTCATCCCGGAGATCTCCATCGCCGGGGCCGAGGGGATCCGCCGCGATGCCTTCACAGCCCTATCCCGTACCCCCCGAGAACTCACCGCGGAGATCGAGCGGAAAGCCGAACGCATCGCGGAGATCCTCATAGAGACGTTGCAGCGGGAAAGGGCCGAGCTCCTGATTATCGAAAACATCTGGTCGCTGCCCATCAACATCCCCGCCGCCCTGGCCTTCCTGCGGGCCGTGGACACCCTGGGGCTCCCGGTGGTCGCCCATCACCACGACTTCTGGTGGGAGAGGGATATCTACAGCCCCACCTGCGGAGAGGTTGAGGCCCTCTTGGGAGAGATGTTCCCCCCCGCTCATCCCCGGGCGGTGCATGTGGTCATAAACTCCCTCGCCCAAGCGGAACTCCAGCGCCGTCGCGGGCTGCGAGCGGAGGTGGTCCCCAACGTCATCGACTTCGATGCCCCCTGGGGGGTGGACGAGCTCAACGCCTCCCTGCGGGAGGATCTAGGCCTCGCCCCCGAAGACATCGTCTTCCTACAGGCCACCCGGGTGGTGCGCCGTAAGGGGATCGAGATCGCCATCGACCTCGTCCACCGCTTCCAGGCCGAGGTCCTGCCTTCCCTGCGCATCCCGGGGAAAGGGCGCCGCGTGGTCCTCTTCCTCCCGAACCTGATCGAGGATCCGGACTACCACGGGGCGCTGCTCCGGAGGGCTGAACGCCTCGGCGTGGAGGCCGTGTTCGTCCCGGACCGGTTCGGCGCGGAGCGGGCGAAGGCGGACGGGAAGAAGGTCTATTCGCTGTGGGATGCCTACACCATCGCCGACTTCGTCACCTATCCCTCGCTCTACGAGGGCTTCGGGAACCAGTTCCTGGAGGCGGTGGTGGCGAGGTTGCCGTTGGTAGTGTTCGAGTACCCCGTGTTCGCCGCCGACATCGCCCCTCTTGGGTTCCGGTACGTGTCCTTGGGACGCGAATACCACCGGGACGAGGAAGGGTTGGCCCGGGTACCGGAGGAGGTGATCCGCCGGGCAGCACGGGAGGTGGGAGAGATCCTGGCCGACGAGCCGCGCCGGAGGGAGATGGTGGAGCACAACTTCGCCCTGGGGCGGGAGCATTTCTCCCTGAAAAGGCTGGAGCGGGAACTCTCGGCGTTGCTCCGGACCTTCTGAGTCCCCACCCAGAGCTTCCGAGCGGCGAGAGATCCACGATAGCGGAAGGGAGGCTTAAAGATGAAAATTGTAGTTCTTGCCGGCGGGTACGCTAAGAGGCTTTGGCCGCTGACTTTACGGCGTCCCAAGCCCTTGCTTCCCGTAGCTGGCCGCCCCATCTTGAATTACCTTTTCGAGGGGATGCCTCCGGGTGCCGTCCCGGTCCTCTCGGTGAACCGGCGGTTCGTGGGACATTTCTCGAGGTGGCTTTCCCGTTCGGGATACCGGGCAGAGCTTGTGGTGGAGGATACCCGTTCGGAAGAGGAGAAACTGGGAGCCATCGGTGCCCTGGCTTACCTGGTGCGCCGTCTCGGGGAAGACGAGGAGCTCCTCGTGGTGGGGGGCGACAACATCTTTCCCTTTCGCCTCGCCGAGTTCGCCTCGGCCTACTCCGGCAGGACGCTTGTGGCCCTGTACAAGTTGGGGGATCGGGCCGCAGCACGCCGCTACGGGGTCGCGCGAGTAGAGGGAAACCGGGTGGTGCACTTCGTCGAGAAGCCCGCGGACCCACCATCCGACCTCGTGAGCACCGCCTGTTACCTTTTCCCGCCTCGGGTCCTCCCCATGTTCGGCGAGTTCCTTCGGGAGGCGGAGGAGGGGAAGGACGCGCCTGGGTATTTCCTCCAATGGCTGCTCGGACGGGAAACGATCGAGTCCTATGTCTTCACGGGGCCCTGGTTCGACATCGGCTCAAGAGAAGCCTACATCCGCGCCAATCTCCACTTCAATGGTGGACGAAGCTGGATCGCACCGGAGGCCGAGATTCTGGGCTCCCTGATCGAGGAGTCGGTTGTGGTGGGGCGGGCTCGGATCGTGGATTCCGTGTTGAGGAGGTGTGTGGTAGACGAAGGCGTGAATCTAGAGGGCGTCGAAATCTCCGAGTCAATCATCGGCCGGGGAACGGATATCCGCCGCGTTCCCTGACCCACAAAAACCGGGAAGACAGGGTTGTAACCCCCGTCCTCCCGCTTGGGTCGCCTTTTTCCTCAGCTGCCCACTGCCTCAAGGACCTTGTCCGCGAACTCCTCCTCGGGGATGGCTCCCTCGAACCGTACCCGGTCGTTTATCACCACGGTGGGCACTGCCATTACCTCATAACGATCGGACAGCTCCGGGAAATCCGGGGCCATCACCATATCTCCCCGGATGAGGGGAGAAGCCATGGCGAAGCGGTGTGCTGCGCGCACNGCATAAGGGCAATAGGGACATGTGGGGGTGACGAATACCTGTATATGCACCGGTTCCTTGATGTTCTCGAGTTTCCGGGTGATCTCTTCTTCCAGCTCCGCCTCCCCCGCGGCCACATCTTTTATCGCCTCCAAGAAGGATGCGAACTCGTAGCCCGAGGGGATTCCGAAGAACCGGATCCCGTAGTCCTCGTCATTCCCTTGGAGCACGATGGCCGGGGTCTTGTCGAGGCCGAGTTCCACGGGAGGCTCTTGGGCGATCTCCAGGGCCACCTTCTCCGGCACGATGGCCCCCACTTCCTCCATGAGCTCCTTGAGGAGCTCCCCCGTGGGTGACTCCTCACCTAAGAAAAGCTTCACCGTGACCTTCCGGGGAAGCTTTTCGAACTCGCCCCGGATGTACTCCAAATCCTCTCCGCTTATGTACGGCATTTCCTCTCCTTTCGCCGCGGGGGCGGCGGGTTTTAATACAGGCCCAAAAGGTAGTCGAGCCTCTCNTTGTCGAAACCGATGACGATCTCNCCATCGATTTCTACCACCGGGACACCCATCTGGCCCGATTTCCGGATCATCTCCATCGCGGCGGCCTGATCCTGGGAGACGTCGATTTCGGTATAAGGGATGCCCCGTTCTTCCAGNTACTGTTTTACCGCGTTGCACCAGGGACAGCTGGGCGTGGTATAGACGATGACCTGGCGTTCCTCCACGGTCAGCTCACCTCCTCCTCGCTGAGCCAGCGTATTACCCCTTCGTTCAAGATGGCCTTGAGTCTGGGGGTGAGGGAGATGCAACGGCGCCGACCCTCCCGGACCTTGTTTATGAGGCGTGCGCTCTCGAGGACGCGGAGATGGTAGGAGACGGCCGGCTGGGACAACCTGAG
>JGI24020J35080_1001618_pt1 | contig 11587 bp, 9 predicted proteins | sample Deesub1362A_J573_FD_35080 | JGI IMG/M metagenome (IMG submission 35080) | reverse complement strand
CTTAAGTCCTTAAATTTAAGTCTTTTTTTTAGATATTTGCAAAAAAAACCTTTTTTTCTAACCCTAAAATAGATGCAGTGAGAACACATTCTTTGATAAGAAATTATATTGTTTCTTAAAGAATAATCAATAAAATCAAATATAAATTTTAAAATCATTTCTTTTTCTTTTAAAGTATAATTTTTTAGAATCTTTTTAAAGGTATTAGCCCAAAGGGAAAGTTTTTTAACTGTTTTCAATTTTTCTCCTGATATTTTTAAATATTTTTCCCTTTTGTCTCTTTCTCCGATTTTTCTTTCAATAAATCCCTTTTTTTCAAGATTTTTGATTGATTTTGAGAGGGTTGTTTTGTCTAAGGATAAAATGCTTTCAAGGAATTTTATATTTGTTTTTTTTTCAAAGAAAAGATATGTCAATATTTGTACCTGTGTTGGAGATAAAACCTCTTTTGCCCCTTCTTTAAATAAAACAGTTCTTAAAATTTCCGATATTCTCTCAATTCCTGCTATGATCTTTGCATCTATTTCTTTCTCCTGACAAGAAGGATCAAAAACAGAATATTTTTTATTTTTGTTTTTCAACATTTATTTTATTTATAATGATATACCTATTCCTATAAATATTTCAATTTAAGGTTAAAGTTAAGACAAAAGGGAGTGTGTTTTCCCGCGAGGATATAAATTCTTTTTAGGTGACTGATTGTGTATTATTTTATTTATTTTTTATAATTTTAGTTGTTAAATATATATGAGGGTTCAATTCCTTAGGAAAATTGGGTTTATTGGGTATGGAGTGGGATGATGTTGAAGGGATTGTTTTTGAGGTAGTAGATGATTTGGTGAGGAGGTATGGTGTTTATGATTTGAGGTGGGATTTGATTGGGGAGGGTTATTTATTGTATAGGAGGTGTTTGGAAAATTATGAGAGAGGAAGGGGAGTGAAGTTCAGTACTTATTTTTATGGTTGTTTAAGGTGTTATTTAGAGGGTTTGGTTTTAAGGGAGCTTAAGGGGAATGATTTTGTTTTTATGGATGAGGGGTTTTTTGCTGGTTATTTTTCGGGGTTTTATGGTGTTGAGGATTTAATGGAGGAGCTTGGTTTACGAGAAGAGGAAAAAGAAGTATTGAAGTTGAGGTTAGAGGGGTATGATTTGGGGGAGATAGGGGAGGAGTTGGAGTTGTCTTTTTGGGAGGTTTTTTCTCTTTTGAAGGGTATTCAGGAGAAGGGGAGGAGGGTGTTTCCGAATATGGAGAGGAGGAACTGTATAGGGGGTGATTTAAATATTTTTGTGAGGAACAGGGATTATATAAAGGAGGCTGATATAATAGTTTTTTTGAAGGAGTGGGGTTTACTGGTGGATTTCAGGAGTTGTTTGAGGTGTGGTGGTGGGAGTTTGGTTTTGAGAAATAGTGTGAGTAAGGGTTTTATTTACAGGTGTGGGAGATGCAAGTTTGAGTGGTCTGTGAGGAGGGGTAGTGTATTGGAGGGTATTAGATTGGATTTTTTGGAGATTTTAGAGGTTTTAAATTATATTTGCGAAGGAAAGAGTGCTTATTATATAGCGAAGAAGCTCAGGTTCAGCAAGGTTACTTCTTTAAAAGTAAGGAAAAAGTTTGAGGGTTTTTTGATGAATTTTTGTGGTTATGAGTGTTTGAGATATAAGAAGATAGGGTAAGGGGTAGGAAAATATACCTATTGTTGTTATAATAATAAATAAGAAAGGGGGATAAAACATCTCCCGGGAGAAGTTAAAAATCCCCCATGGATTCAATCCCCAAGAAATTAAAAGGGAGGTTAAAGATGGAAGAAATGAACTGGGGAACAGATGATATAATAATATTATCAGGAGGTTCTGATGACTGTACTTGCACATGTGCCTGTCGTTCTTCTTCACCGACAGGATCTATAATCGGAGAAGACCTTGAGTTATTAAAACCTCTACCAATTTCTGCTATATTAAAGGCTGCTGCCACTTCTGCTGTTACTTATTACTAATCAATATGGAGGGGGGCTCTCTAAAATACATAATGAAAAGATTGAAAGAAAATGAATTTAAGGAAATAGGTCAATTTATGTTATTTTCCATAAAAGAATATGTATATTTATTTTCTCCTGGTGAAAGGTCTGTGTATCGGATAAAAAATGAAGATGAATTAATTTCTTATATAAATCAAAGTAAAAAAAGAGAGCCCCCCTCCTTTAATATTCCTTCCGTGGAATTATTGGAAGAGATATATAATACAAAAATGGAGGACTTAGTATTAAATATCACTGAGAATTGGAATTTAAGGTGTAAGTATTGTATTTTTGGGGAAAGTTACCCAAATGTAAAAGGATACTCAAAAAGATTTATGAAAAGAGAAGTTGCATTAAGAGTTATAGAATATTTTTTAAAAAGGGTGAGAAATAACATTCCTACTATCAGTTTTTATGGTGGAGAACCAATATTGAGATTTGATGATATAATTGCCATTATTGATACAGTCAAAAATAAAATTTATAAAAAGAAATTATTTTTCATTATTGATACAAATGCTACTTTATTAAATGAAGAAAAAATTAAAAAATTAGTAAAAAGGGGAGTTGGAATTCAGATTAGTTTAGATGGTCCTTCTCAGGTGCATGATTTTAATAGAGTAAATAAAAATAATAAAGGAACATTTCAGAAAGTTTACGGGTTGATTAAGTATATTTATAAAGAATTTCCTATTTATTATAGAGAAAAGGTTTATTTTCAAATCACCCTGACTCCTTTAATTGATTTAAAAGAAGTTTATAAATTTTTTACATCAGAACTATTTACCCATAATGTAATTCACATAACCTTTTTGGATATGCAAGAATATAACACTTATATGAAAAAATATGGCAGTGAAAATCAAGAAAATATTTTCAAAGAATCGATCAAAGAATTAAAAGACCAGTTTATAGATAAGTTATCAAAAGGAATAAAACCTGATGACTTTTTATGGCAATTGTTTGGACAAAGATTGATGGATATTCATCTTTTACTGGGAAGGAGAAGTAAATCCAATACAATACCTCTTAACGGAAATTGTTTACCCGGGTTAAGAAAATTATATGTAGATGTTGAGGGTAAATTCTATCCCTGTGAAAAAGTATTGGAAAAACTATGTATAGGCTCCTTAAAAGAAGGTATAAATGTTAAAAAGATTTATGATATTTTAAAAGAATATGAGGCAGTCTCTTTAAATTGTAAATTCTGTTTTGCAAGGGAACTCTGTAAGATTTGTTTTTCGTCCGTTGTGAATAGAAATGGTAAAATTGATGGAAACAGAAAACAAAATTCTTGTAAGGAGGAAAAAAGAATTATAGCAAGAGCCTTTATTGAATATGCTAAAATAATGGAAAGAAACCCTCATGCCTTAGATTTTCTCAGAAATTACGTAATATGGTGATAATCTCAATTTTACTCATTATTTTCATTAAAGAATCATATATAATAGAGATCCCAGAACTTTCAAGTAAGCCTGGAATATTAAATTTAAAAAATAATGTTATTATAAAAGAGGGATATCTTATTAAAAGATTTCTGGAAGTATCACCGAGAGACAGTGCAAAACCAGAGGTTAGAACATTGGTATACATTGGGAAGTATAAAAAAAATTTATATTTTCTTTTTATATGCAAAGAAAAGGAAGAAATAAGATATCAGATTCTTAAAAGGGATGAATTTCGTATAGATAATGATTGGGTAATGATAAATATAGACCCTGATAATAGTGGAACAAGGTCATATACATTTGCAATGAATCCTGCAGGAAGTTTATATGATGATTTGACTGTATCAGGGAACACTATTCCTTACTATGATTTTAAATGGAGTGGCTTTACTTCCATTTCTGATACTCAATGGGTTGCGTTTTTTGTTATTCCGATTTCGACCTTTAGTAATATAGATCCTGAAAATTTTAGATTTTTACTTATGAGAATAAGGGTTTCTAAGGATATCTGTACCTATCAATGGCCTCCTTTACCCTTTTCTTCTACAACGGATCCCTATGGAACAGGGGTTTTGGAGAAATATTCTGAGTTTTTCTCTTTAAGTATCCTTCCTTATTTAACTGCTCTAAATACTACCCTTTTTTATTTTCCAAATACTCAGTTAAGAACTGGTTTGATAGGGAAAATTATTTATAAGGATAATTTGAAGATGCTTTTAGGAATAAGCCCGGATTTTTCAACTGTTGAAACCGATATACCGCAAATTACTTTGAATAACCCTTATGTCCTCTTTTACCCCGAAAAGAGACCCATTTTTATTGAAGGGGGGGATATATTTGAAAGAGGAAATATAATATATACAAGAAGAATAAATAATCCTTTTTTAATTTTAAAGACGTTTGGTAAATTTAAAAAAACGGAATTTGGTTTTATTTCCACGTATGATATTTCAAATTCTTATCTCGTTATAACACCTTATGAAAGCTATGAAGAAATTGGATACGATAGTTCATTTATAAATATTTTAGTTTTAAGGCGATATTTCGGGAAAGGAAATTATATAGGCTCAGTTATGAATACACGAAGCACTACAAGTAATAATTCAAACTTTGTCTGGTTTTTAGAAGGCGGATTGGATATAAAAAAACATTTTATTTTTAAAAGTATTTACGGACATTCTATCTATTCTAAAAAAGGGGTAAAGGAGAGAGGAGATCTTTATAAATTCAAATTTTCTGCTATTTTCCATAATTTTATTCCTTATTTTTCCTATTTTGGTGTTTCCCCAACTTATAATAATCAAAATGGTTTTCTTAAAAAAAATGACTTTTCTAAAATAACCTCAGGAATTCAATGGAGGTTATATCTTAATGAATTTATTTTTAATTTTATAGAGTCAGAAATTTCTTATACTTTAAATTCTAACTTTATAAGAAGTTATAGAGATGACAGTATATCAATCTCTTTTCATTTTTCTTTAAAACAAAGAACACAAATTTTGACATATTTCTCATATTTTTCTCAGAATTTTTATGGATTTGACTTAAAGAATTTAAATATGTTTACATTTTTCTTAATTTCTTCTCCTTTTGATTTTTACTCCTTGAATTTATTTATCTCTAACGGAACCGGCATAAATTATTTATCTTTTCCCCCTGAAAAATCAAATATCTTTTATTTTGGAATAAAAAATGAAATTTCCTTTTTCAAAAAAATTTTATTAGCATTTGAATTCAAAAAATATACCGTAAAAAATTTGTTATCTCAGAATGTTTATTTCGTTAAACTTTTTTATGCCTTGTCGAACTTTATTTCGATTCGTTTAATTTATACCTATAACGGTGAGACTCACGAGATATATCCCCTTTTTACCTATCAAGTTACGCCATATGATCTTTTCTTTGTGGGAGCAAATCTGCAGGGTTTTGGTAAAGAAAAATTGAAGGACTGGGATAAAGCAATTTTTATTAAATTTCAAAAGGAATTTAACATTTTCTGAAAATGAAAATTCTTGAAGTTATAAATCTTTCAAAATCTTTCGGTAAGAAAAAAGTGATTGATGAAATTAGTTTTGAGATTTTTAAGAATGAAGTTTTTGGGCTTATTGGTAAGAATGCTTCCGGAAAGAGTACAATTATAAATATAATAGCCGGTCTTTATAAAAAGGATAAAGGGAAAATATACTTTATGGGAAAGGAAATTTCTTATCCTGAAATTTTTTCAATGATATGTATTTTGAAAGAAAATCCATCCTTTTATTCCCATCTTTCATTAATTGAAAATTATAAAATTTTTTCAAAAATTTACGGAAATAAAGAAAATTATGAAATACTTGAAAAACTCAAATTAACTTCTTTTTTAAAAAATAAAGTTAGTACACTTTCTCAGGGGACAAGACAAAAACTTGCTATTTCCCTTTGCCTTTTTAGTGAAAGAGAACTTTATATTCTGGACGAGCCCTTTGAACATCTGGATCCTGAGACGAGAAATTTCATAAAAAATAGAATTAAAGAGTTAAAAGAAAATGGGAAAACACTTTTAATAACAACTCATAGAGAAGAAGATGTACAACTTTTTGATAGGGTCTTAATTCTTGAGAACGGAAAGATCAGGTTTAAAGGCTCTAAAAATGATAAGGAAATCAGGAGGTTTTTTTTGTGATAGCACTAATAAATTTTGAGATTTTAAAGTTTTTTAAAAATAAAAAAATGCTTTTTGTTTTAACATTCATAATTTCTTTCTTATTAACTAGTGTTATATATATCGTTGCACCCTCTCATAATAAACCTTCAGGCTTTTTAATGCTTTCTACTTTATTAAGTCTTATTTATCCGCTTTTATGCTTTGTTTCTCTTTTCCTCGGGATAGTATTTTTTTCACAGGAATATGAAGAAGGAACACTCGGAATGATTTTAATCGGAAGGTTTTCAAGAGAGGAATTTTTTATCGCAAAAATAATAAGTTTATTGATTTCAATTTTTCTCTTTGTGTTAGGAATATTTTTATCTTCAATTTTTGCAGGTCTTTTGTTTTCTCATTTTAAAGAAATTGAAATTCAAGGTTATGTTTTAAAAACACTTTCTTCGCTTTGGTTTGATACATTTAAATTATTTCTTCTTTTAGTCTTTTTTCTTTACTCTTATTCTCTTTTAGGTTTCCTTTTGGGCATTATTTTGAAAAAGCTTTTTCTTTCAATTCTTGGTTCTTTTTTAATTTATTTTCTTTTACTTATACTCTCTTTTTTACCAAAAGTTAAAAAGTTTTCCTTTTCTTACTATCTTGATCTAATAATTAATTCTTTTGCGAAAACAACAAATGGAATTTATGTTTCAACTTCTTGGACTTTTTATTTCCCTATTTTGATAAATTTATTTTATATTTTTATATTTATATTTTCGGGGATTTTCTTATTTAAGAGGATGGAAATATGATTACTTTAATTCTATATTCTTTATTTAATTTTTCTTTTAAATTAGACTTAAATACACGGTTTGTATTTTCCCGTGACCTCGATGGTGACGGGAAGAAAGAAATTATATTTTTACACCCTGAAAAAAAACTTTCAATATTTTCTGTATCTGATACTAATGTTGAACCTGTTTTAAAAGGTATCCAATTATCAAAGGAAGGGGTAATAATTGATTTTGGGAATTTTTATTCTGAATTAAAGGGAGAAGAAATTTTGATTGCAAAGTCGAGCGGTATAGATATTTTTAAATATGATAAAAATAATGTTACTCTAATAAAATCATTTAAGTTCCTTAATTCACCACTTTATCCCAGAACTAAAGTTCTAAGGAAAGGGAAAATTCTTTATAGAAATTATTTAATATTTTTTTATCCTGATAAAGGTATTTTGATCGATAAAAATGAAAATTTTGATACAATTCCTCTTATAATTGAGAGGGGTATTTCAACAGATGAGGACAAAAGTATTTATGAAATTCCCAAAAAATCTCCATTAAAAACAAGTTATATTTTACCATTTTTATTTTTTACTGATATAAATGGAGATGGTAAAGATGACCTTATTGAATATTCAAGGGATTCATTATTTATATTTTTTAAAAAAGGAGAAAAATTTTCAGATTTAAAGAATATTTTAATAGATCTTTCTTTTCTAAGAAGTAAGGGAGAAAACAATATTTTATTTCCGAATGTTTTTGTAGATGATATAGATGGGGATGGAAAAGGAGATATTTTACTGACAAAGTTTGGTGATATTATTTTAGGAAAAAAAGCTATAATTTATTTATTTTTAAATCATAATGGGAATTTTAAAGATACTCCGGATCAAATTATAATTTCAGAAACTACTGTTCCTGACTTTAAAATTCTTGATTTAAACAATGATGGAAAAATGGATATTATGACGAATATTACATCCTTTGATATATGGAAGATTATAAAGTTAATCCTGTTGAGAAAGAGCGAAATTACCTATGGGTTTTATCTTTTTAAAAACGGTAAATTTTTAAATACACCGAATTTTACTAAAAAATTTAGTATAACAGAGGAGGAAGGGAATGTTGAGATATTTGACTTTGACAAAGATGGTTTTTATGATATAGTATATTTTAAAAAGAATGAAATTCTGATTTATAAAGGACAAGGAGAAAAAGGATTTTCTGAAAAACCCTACTATTCTTTTAAGATTCGAACTTCACCGCGTTATATTTTGGATGATTTTAATTCAGATAATAAAGTTGATATTCTATTCTTTAAAAATAAAGATAAGGAAACAGATATATGGGGATTTTTTCAATAAATAGGAGGTATAAATATGGAAAATCTTAAAAGATTTTTAAAATTCATATTAGGATTCAAATCCTATATAATTTTTGCCTTTATTTTTATGTCATTATCAGTTCTTTTATCTTTACCCATGCCCCTTTTAACGAAGTATTTGATAGATAGTGTTATTGAAACAAAAGATTTAAGAACTTTAAATATAATCGGATTATTTTTGATTTTTGTCATTTTATTTCAGAGTTTATCTTCATATCTGCAGAGATTTTTCAATGTAAAGTTCAGGGCAAAGGTTATTTATAATTTTAAAAGGATTTTATTTGAGCATATTCAGGATCTTGAGATTGAATTTTTCAGGAATAAGGAGACGGGTTATCTTTTATCAAGGATAAATTCAGATGTTGAGGCATTGAGGGGTCTTCTTGCGGATACAATTTTGTCGGTAATAAGGAATTCATTAACTTTTATAGTGGGGGTAATACTTGTTTTATGGCTTCATTTAAAACTCGGGATAATAGCAATATCAATTTTGCCTTTTTATGTTTTATCAATAATAATTTTTAATAAAAGGATAAAAAGTTTATCTCATGAAGTAAGGGAGTATCATGCGCAGATGCAGAAAGATTTGCAGGAAACTTTATCAGGAATAGATTTAATAAAAGCATTTACAGCAGAGGAATTATCATCAAAAAGGGTTTCAGAATCAATAAAAAGAGTAATAGATAAAGAGGTAAAACTTGATTTAACAGCAGCGCTTGCGGGAAGTATAACCTCAATAATAGGTTCAATAGCGCCTTTAATTTTAATATGGTATGGAATATATGAAATAATTCATGGAAGATTTACATTGGGTTCGCTTGTTGCTTTTAATTCTTTTATAAGGTATCTTTACGGACCTGCGAATTCTCTGGTAAATACAAATTTTGGTATTCAGAGGGCTCTTGCTGGACTTGAAAGGATTTATGAGATACTTGATATGAGGACCGAATACTCAACTGTCTCTGAGTTTTCTGTGCTTAAAAGCTTTAAAATAAAGGAGGGGGTAATTGAGTTTAAAAATGTGAGTTTCGGGTATCCATCGGTGAGAGACAGTGATGTGGACGGTTATGTTTTTAGAGGATTAAATTTAAGATTTGAGAGGGGTATAAATGTAATAAGGGGTTTTTCGGGTTCAGGTAAGACGACGATATTAAAGCTTTTATTGAGGTTTTACGAGCCCCAGGAGGGAAAAATTTTAATAGATGGTCAGGATATTAAGTATATTGATTTAAAGGATTTAAGGAAGAACATAAGTTTAATTTCACAGGATATATTTTTGTTTTCTGATACAATTTTTGAGAATTTGAGATTTGTGAATCCGTTGGCAGGGGTTGAGGAAATAAAATCTGCGTGTGAAAAGGCAAGGATTCTCGGGTTTATAGAGAGTTTGCCGGAGGGTTTTAATACAAGGGTTGGGGAGAGGGGGTTAAGGCTTTCAGGTGGAGAGAGGCAGAGGCTTTCAATAGCGAGGGCGATTTTAAAGGATGCGCCTATTTTATTAATGGATGAGCCTACTTCCCAGCTTGATTCAATAACAGAGGGAGCAATTCTGGAGTTTTTGAGAGAATATAAGAATAAAAAAACAATAATAGTTGTGGCACATAAGGAGAGAATTCTGGAAATAGCAGATAAGGTTGTTGAAATAAATTTTAAAAAGTTTTAATAATTTTGGAAAAACGAAATGGGGTGGAAGTGCATTGTATATCCCCGATCCTTAGATAAAAACGGAAGAATTTAAAAATTTTTAGGAATTCGGTTTGAATAGGAGGGATGTTAAAGGAGAATAGGGATTTATATCAAGTTTCCAGAAAAATTTTAGAAAATAAGTAAATTCTTATAATTTCGGGTGTTCTTTTCTCTTGTTCTTAAAGTAAAAAGTTTTGTTTTCAATCAAAAATAAAAAACTATCTAAAAACTAAGGATTCTGATTTTTTAAAGCGTTTTTAAAAATTCCTCTAAAAGATAAAAAATTGAAAACTACTTTATTTGAGATTTCTTTTTAAAAAATGGTATAATTTACAATTATGAAAAATTTTTATTTAATGATTTGGTTATAACTTGGATTTTCTTGATAGAGATGAAGAAAAGATGTTTTTAATTTTATTTATGAATTTGAGATAAATATATATTTTGTTTTAAGGGATTTGAACCCTTATTAAAGTTATCAATGTTTATATTTTTATCCTTGTTTTTTCATTCTCTCCATTTTGAAAAAACATAATCATTCTCTTTTTGAGATAGATGACAGTTGAAACACTCCTTTTTTGCATTTTTAACCACAGGCTTTGAAGGATCACCCCCTGCAAAGGCCTGAAATTCCCATCCTCCTGTTTCTTTAAACTTTTTTGAATCCTTTTTCATATAAGCGAGAACCTTCCTTTTACCTTCAGCAACTGCATTGTTTTCCTTGATAACTCCCATAAGATCAAATACAAGAACAGCTCCATCAGGAAATTTTTCACCTTTTACTAAAGCCTTATAAGCTTTTTCATTCGCATAAACATGATGTATACCTCCAAAGGCATCGTAAAGGGGATGCCCCTTTTCAAGAATAAGGGTTTTCACATGATACCAGCTTCGGTATCCCTCAGGAAAATATTTTTTCCCCCCTGCATATAGAAGCAAGGATATTATGGGGAGGACAAAAAGCACCACTATATATTTTTTCATTTTAAAAACCTCCTTATTTAAAAGGGATTGAACCTTATTTTTAGTTGGTAATACCAACTATATTTTATATTATAAAGGGAGATTTTTAAAAAATCAAGGGGTTATATTTTTAGATTAAATTTTTTATTTTCAACACTCTTTCTTTATCTTTCCTCCATTCATTTTTGATTTCTCCTTCGTTTATTAAAACTGTTCTGTCTCCTATTTTTACAGCCATTTCTAAGTCGTGAGTAGCAATTATTTTTGTTGCTCTAATTTTTTTTATTAAATTTATAAAGTTTTCCCTTGAAACAGGAGATAGACCGAGTGTTGGTTCATCAAGAAGTAAAATTTCAGGACTGTAGGAGATTATTGAAGCAAGGGCAATTCTTTTCTTTTCTCCGAAACTCAAATGATGGGAAACTCTTTCTTCAAAACCAGGAAGTCCCACTTTTTCAAGAGATTTTTTCACAATTTCTTTAATTTTCTTTTCTTCAAACCCGAAATTTCTCGGACCAAAAGCAACATCATCAAATACCCTTGGCATGAATAAAGCATCATCAGGATTTTCAAATAAAAAACCTATTTTTTTTCTTAAATCTTCATTAAAAATTTCTCCATCAATTTTAACTTCTCCCTCATATTTTAAAAGCCCTGCAATACACAAAAGAAGTGTTGTTTTACC
>JGI24020J35080_1001616_pt1 | contig 11599 bp, 12 predicted proteins | sample Deesub1362A_J573_FD_35080 | JGI IMG/M metagenome (IMG submission 35080) | reverse complement strand
GGGAAGAAAGCGGCACTTCAACCTGGGAGCTCTTCATCGTGGAAGAAGATGGAAAAATGCTGGTGGATAAGGTTACCGGAGGTTATGAATAGATTTTAAATTGGAAAGCATTTACGTTTGAATGAAAATCATTTAGGATATGTAGCGGCGGTGGAGTAATTGCCAGTTGCCTGTATCGTGAGGGGTAAAATAGAAGAGGGGAGAGAGATAAAGCCCAAAAATCTTCATGCAGCTTTTCTCTCCATATTTGAAAAAGTTAACCCTGCGTTAAGTAAAACTTTACATGAGAGCGCTCCTCAGAAAGCTTTTACTATATCTCCTCTGTTTAAGTACAGGGACGGTTTTTGGTTTAGAGCTACACTTTTAGACGACAAACTTTCAACCTCTTTTTTCTCTTTTTTTCTGCAAAAGCCCGAGCCAGAGGTAAATCTGGGAAGCAACCAGTTTAAAGTAAGGGAATTAAAAGTTTCTCATAATCCTTGGAGCGGTTATATTGACTATCAATCTTTGTGGAAGAAGAGCACTCTGGATAGGGAAATCACCCTTGAATTTCGCAGTCCCACTTGTTTTAGACAGGGAGATTTGGATTTACCTTTACCCCTTCCTTATTTAGTTTTTAAAAGTTATTACAGAAAGTGGCAGGCTTTTTCAGATATAGAACTTATGTCAGATTTGCTCGATATCATTGAGAAAAGTGTGGGGATTTCAAAGCTTTCTGGGAAAACAACCCCTTTTGAAGATGGAAGAGTCACGATTCCAGGTTTTGTGGGGAAAGTGACTTTTATAGTTAAGAGAGATGTTGGTAAAGAAGCTTTGCGCCAGATAAACCTTCTGGCCGACTATGCTTTCTTTGCTGGCACTGGTAGAAAAACCACCCACGGTATGGGCATGACCAGGAGAGTGAGATGAAAAATAGGGCTCGAGTTTCGTTGTATATAGCATCTTTACTTCATGATCTTGGTAAACCATTAGAAAGAGCAGGTTACGACATTTCAGCTGTTGGGGAATGGTTTAAAGAACCCAGGTATTCACATCCCCGGTTCGGAGCTGCATTTTTAGAAGTCCATAAAAAGGAATTAAGTGGAATTTCTGAGATCTTGGATACTGTTCAAAGGATTGTGAGGAATCATCATGAGCCCTCTGCTTTGGATGAAACGATTGTTCAACTTTCTGATTGGCTTTCAGCGGGGGAACGAAAGTTTCTAGAAGCTGAAGAAGGAGAAGAAGCGTTGAAAGCTAAGGATGCTCGTCTGGTATCCATTTTTTCAAGCGTCTTTAAGCAAGTTGGGGACTATGACTGTTATTACAAATTAGGACCACTGTCGTTTAAAAAGGAGTCTATATTCCCCGTTAAAGAGGGCAAAATAGAGAAAGATAAATATGAGGAGTTAGTTAAATTGTTAGAGAGAGACTTTCAAAATCTTTCAGGTTTCTCACCGCCAACTAAGCTTTTCGCAGATACTTTCTTGGAAACTCTCTTTTTCCTGTTTTATAAATATTTTTGGTCAGTTCCAGCTCAAACACCAAAAGCAGGATATAGACCTGATGTTTCGTTATTTGACCATAGTAGAATAACTGCAGCACTCAGTGTTTGTCTATTTGATAATATCGAGGCGAATTTGCTGAGCTCTAAAGAGTTAGAAACTATATGTAGAAAGTTAAAAAATTTTAACTTTGACCCACCTGAAGATGACGAAGACACTTCTAAAGAGTTATTTATCTTAGTTGCGGGTGATTTGTCAGGAATTCAGGAGTTTGTTTTTAACATTCCTTCAAAGGGTGCTGCAAAGTCTCTTAAAGGCAGGTCTCTTTACCTTGAACTTTTAACTGAATTGATTGCTAAATATTTTTTGAAAGAACTTGACTTGCCTATCGCTAATCTTATTTATTGTGGAGGTGGAAATTTTTATTTAATTCTCCCAATTTCTGCAAAAAAGGTACTTCCAAAGTTAAGAAAGAAAATTTTGGAAGTTCTGCTGAATGCGCATCATGGTTCTTTGTATATGGCTGTTGAGTGGGTTCAGTTGGCTGTTAAAGATTTTTTCGGGGGGAGGATAGTTGATAGATGGAGGGATTTAGGAGAAAAAGTCGGGCAGTTAAAAAGAAAAAGATTCGCAGAACTGGGATTAGAGGAAAATTTTGCAAAACTTTTCGGTCCTTTTGAAAGTGAAGATAGAAATGCCGATCTTTGCCAAGTTTGCCATCAGAGAAAAGAGCTTGTGAAAACAACTGAAGAGGAAGAAAAGATATGTTCTTTTTGTAACAGTTTTAAAGAATTAACGGGGGAATTAAAAGGCGCTCATTATTATTCGGAAAGCGCAGAAGAAGGTAAATTTTTCACTTCCCTTAGCAGCTACAAAGAGGTTTTTAAATCTTTTGGGTTTGATGTAACTTTCGAAAGAAACCCTCAGGCTGAGTGTTTAAATTACTTTTTAGGTGATCCTCTGGAATGGAAAGTTTCTACTGAAGTAGCTGGATTCCGGTTTATTCCTTTGGGTATACCTCTTGTGGAAGAGGAAGTTAAGTCTTTTGATGAAATTGCACAGGATAGTGAGGGTGTAAAAGCGTTAGGGTTGTTAAAAATGGATGTTGATAATCTTGGTTGCATATTCCGCAAAGGATTACCGGAGAAACAGGAGACTCTCTCTCGAATAGCTGCTTTAAGCAGGTTGTTCCATTTTTACTTTAGTGGCTATATAAACACTCTTTGGGAAAAGAATTTTAAAGAGACAGTTTATATTATTTTTGCGGGGGGTGACGATTCTCTTATCTTTGGTGCTTGGGATAAACTTTATGAGTTTATGAAGCTCATAAGAGAAGATTTTATTCGATTTGTAGCTGAAAACCCTAACATTACAATTTCTGCGAGCTTTTCTATGTTCCCTGTGAAGTCGCCTGTGGTTAAAAGTGTCGCTGTAGCTGAAGAGCGTCTTTCTGAAGCTAAGGGAAAGGCGGAGGTTAAGGAAGGCTTGCCATCTGATTTCAGATATAAAAATGTCATTTCTGTCTTAGGAGTGCCTTTAAAGTATACGGAGTTTCAAGAGATGGAAGGACTATATAAGGAGCTTTTAAGTGTGAAAGACAGATTAAGCGAGGAAGATGCTCTTAGATTGGCTAGAAAGGTAATCAGAGCTACGCGGGGTTTTAAAGGGATACTTGAAGATTCGCTGAAGGGTTCTTTGAAACCTTCACGTGTTTGGAGATTTGCTTATTTTTTGAGAAAGGAGAGGAGAGAGTTAAAGGATACTGTCGAAAAATTGGTTGCAAGGAATGAGGAGATTATCCTTGAGAACATTTCAGGTAAAAAGGTTGTCGAGACTCATCTTATTATGCCCCTTGCAGCCAAGCTAGTTGATTTTAGATTAAGGAGAACTTAGGAGGTGTATTATGCAAAGAAAGCAAAGTAGCGAGACCATGCAAAGAAAACAACCTGACCCTATAAGGAATCCAATAGAATTTTTTGGAGGTGTGAATCTTATATTAAATCCTATAGAAGCAGGAGAATATAATGAGTATTTAGATAAAATTAAAAAATACTGCGAAAAGTTAGGGAAAGATGTCAGTACTCATCAACTTCGCAGCATTTTTAGTAAAGTGAGAGGAGCTAAAGAACTGGATGATGTTTACCCTCTTCGCTATAAAATTGCCTATTTAGCAGGGCGAAACAAGAAGAATAAGAAATTAGTAAGTTTATGCAATATGCTGGATGAACTTATAAAAAATGTAAAGACGAAGGATGAATTAAAGCGATTTCAAGAATTTTTTGAGGCTATTATAGCTTATCAGAAATATGTTACAGGAGAATAGGGGGTGAGTAGAATGAAATTGCAGGGAAAAATTATTGTTAACTGTGAGCTTGAAGTTTTAACTGGTTTAGCAGTTGGTGCGGGGAAAGAAACGTTAGAAATAGGCGGACTTGATACTCCTGTCATAAAGGATGCAAAAGGAATACCTTATCTACCGGGGAGTTCTATAAAAGGGAAATTACGTTCACTCATTGAGCGGAAAAGTTTTGATCTTACGCCTTTAAAAGAATATCGAGACAAGGAAGCAAGATTTGAGCAAGAATTAAAAGTAATCGAGAAAGCGAAAGGCAAAAATTCACCTGAATATCGGAGAAAGCAGAATGAGAGAAATAAAGCCCTTGAGAAGGAGAAAAACCAGCTCGAAGAAAAAGATTGGCGTTATATAGGTGGACCCTTCATTCACACTTGTTCAGACAGGGATTGCAATGTTTGTACTATATTCGGTCGTCCTGGAGAGGAAAAAACAGCGGAACCAACTCGTCTGTATGTTAGAGATGCATCGCTTAATGAAGAACACTTTAAAGAGAAGTTTAAAGAGCTTTACGAAAACAATCTTTTTACAGAAGCTAAGTTTGAAAACGCTATTGACCGTTTGACCTCATCAGCTAATCCTCGGAATTTTGAAAGAGTCCCTGCAGGTGCTCAATTCAAATGCGAATTTGTTTTTAATATTTATGATGATGAGGACAAGGGACGTTTTAGGGTTTTTCTCGAAACGCTTCAATGGCTGGAGGACGACTATCTTGGCTCTTCTGGATCAAGGGGTTACGGCAAGATTAAATTCCAGAGTTTTAAAGTGTTTGTTAAAAGTACTAAAGATTATGAAGAAGCTAAACTTCCAGAAGCTATTGAAGCACAAGACTTAGAAGACCTGATTTCGAAGCAGAAAGAGATTATTGAGAAAATCGAGGTTAGTTAATGAAAGTAGCCTATTTGATTCCTGAGAAAAATACACGCTTGAGGTTGGGAAAGTTTGGGCTGGATGAGACATTTGAGTATATCCCTTCGGACACTCTTTTTGCTGGCTTGTTGAATTCAGTAGCGATTTTATATGGAGAGGGCATAGTGGATAAATTCTTGACTGCTGCTCAAGATGGGGATTTAAGGGTATCATCGGCTTTTCCCCTCATAGAGGTATATGCGGACAATAATTTACTCAGCGACTGGCTGTTTTTACCCAAGCCGCTGATAGGTTTTGGTAAACCAGCGGAGGAAAGCGAGGTTCAAAAAAAGTTTGTCAAAAAAGTTAAATATGTAGAGGCTTCCCTTTTGATAGAATGCTTAAATTCAATAGAGGAAACTGATGGGTTTTTGAGAAGCAATCTTACTTTTTCCGAGGAGAAGATTTTACCGCTATTTGGGATGTTTGCACTAAAAAAAGATGACCTCCTATCCTTAGCTCCTATTGCTCGGATTAAAAGAGAAGAAAGAAAGGAAGAGGTTATAGAGGATTTGAAAAAAGTAGATTCTTCACCTTTTATCAGCAATCCTATCCCACGGGTGACTATTGACAGACTGACCAGCTCATCAGGGATTTATTCCGAAACTGATTTATTTTTGTTAAAAAGGGAATTTAAAATTTCTCGTAACTCTCAATTAACCTTTCAACCAAGTTATTTTTTCTTTTACCAAGTTACAAGGGAGCTTGAAAGGCAACTTAATGGTGCGCTTAATTTGTTGATAGATGAAGGTATTGGGGGTAAGCGTTCTCAGGGGTCAGGCAAGTTTAAAGAAGTCAAGTATTCTGACGTAGAGTTAAAAGTTAAGGGGGATAAATATTCGATAAATCTTTCCCTTCTTTTTCCCGGCAAGACTGACTTGCAAAGCGCAATAGCTTATGAACTAATACTTCGTGGTGGCTTCATTACTTCGAAACGAGGAACTCAGTATTTGAAAAAATCAGTTCGCATGATGAAGGAAGGTTCCGTTTTTAAAGGAGTACCGCAGGGTTCTCTTCCTAAGGTCTCTGATGAAAAAAGCGAGAAAGCTCTGGGTCATTCTGTTTATCAATATGGACTCAATTTTCCTTTAACGTTTGGAGGGTGAATGAGAGTAAATTTAACAACACTTTCTCCTGTTCACATTGGCTCTTCTCGAGATGATATACTTTCTCAATCAGTGGACTACGCAGTAGAGAGGGAAGCAGTTGTTTTAATTAATCACGACAAACTTCAAAAAGTTTTGGTAGAGAGGAGCAAAGGAGACATAAATTTGGAAGAAAAGCTCATAAATGATTTAAAAGAAGGCCGCATTCAAAAAATCGGAGATTTTTTAGAAAGCAACGGCATTTTATTGGATGAGGTTACGGCAACTAAATTACGCTTTCAAGGTCACATACGCGGAGAAATCCGTAGAATGATAAATTCAAGTGGTCGGGTTTTCATCCCTGGGTCTAGCATAAAAGGTCTTTTTCGTACAGCTTTAGCCTATGATTATTTAAAGAAGAATTTCAATTTATTGAGGAGTTCGGTTGAGCGTATTATAAGGACTGGACACGACCCTAAGAGGGCATTTGAGTGGCTCAATAGGAAAATATTTTTAGACCCAAATCGGGACCCACTAAAAAATGTTTTAGTTTCTGACACCGATTTTTATCTCCCAGAAGAGACAGCCATTTTTGCTACTTCACGGATTTATTTAAAAACACTTCGGAAGGGACCACCAATCGCAGTAGAAGCTGTTGATAAAGGTGTAACAAATTCCTTTTCGCTGAAGATTGAACCGTTTAAGATTTTTAACGAAGATTTTTCCTTCCTTGAAAATAGTGAAGCTTGGAAAGAGCTCTTTAAAAAAGTAAACGTTTTTACGAAAGCGCTTTTAAGGCGGGAGATAAAAGAGCTTTCAGGAGGGAAATTGAATGTAATTGCTGGAGTTTGCAGAAGTTTTTTAGAGCAGTTAGAAAAGCTAGACGAGAATGCTTGTATCGGCAGAATTGGGTTTGGTAAGACCGTCTTTGATGAAACAGTGCTTCTACTCCTTGAGGAATACAAAGAAATTCACTTGTTAAAGCAATTTGAGTCTTATTTAAATAGAGAGTTTTGGAGAAAAAGAAGACGAAGTTTGGGGAAGAAAGACCCCTTACCTACAACACGTTTAGTTACACTAGATAAATATGGCAACCCTGAAGGTGCTTTAGGATGGGTGGAATTAACTATAAAGAGCTAAACCTTTTTCTTGCAAACATCGGAACTAGTGATTTAGGAGTAGGCGAGAGGCCATTAAGCCTCAAAGAAGTGCTACAGAAATTTGAAGAATATGGAAGAGGGGCAGCTACGGAATTACGAGCAATTCTATTGGAGCCAGCTATTGATGAAATAATAAAAAAAGCAATTTTAAATATAAAGGCAATTTTATTTGTAACTAAGCAAACTCCCAAACATGAGCAAGATACTTACCCAATTGGTAATTATTTAAAGCAAGTTTTGGAAGGAAAATACAGTGGCAAAATAAATATTGAACTTGACATTATTTCTGAAGATCCCTGGCATTGGGATAAAATGTTCAGCCACTATGAGGAGCGCCTCTCTCATTTTTCAGAAAAATTCGAACCCAAATTTGTTTTCGTTTCTGTTAGCGGAGGAACGCCTGCTCAAAATGCAGCTTTACTCTTCAATGCTGTTTCTGTATGGGAGAATAGAGTGAAAGCTGTTTACAAACCCCGAGGTTCCCAGAGAGCGGTTTTATTTGAGGTTACTGAATATTTGTTGAATAAAATAGTCCTTCGAGAAGTTAAGACTCTTAAAAAAGCTCATAGTTACTTTATTGCAGCAGAACTAGGCGAGAAATACGGAGTATTAAATCGAAAAGAAGCAAACCTTATAAAAGGTGAACATTTTAGGAATGTTTTTGATTTTAAAAGGGCAAGAGAATACTTTGAAGAAGCGGGGTTAGAGGGAAAACAAAATTTGAATGAAATTGAGCAGTTAACTGAGAAAGAAGATACGTATTTTTTGCTAAAGGAACTCTTGCGAAATATGTGGGTTAAGTATGAGCAGAATGAATACGTTGATCTTTTAGGGCGGTTTTATGTTTTTAAGGAAAAAGTTCTGCCACTTATCCTAACGAAGGTTACGGGTTTTGAATGTGAATGGAATAAAGAAGCAAAAGGTTATCCAGGTTTCGAGGATTTTTTAAATTGCCACTTCGATGTAAAGAAAAAGCTTGAAAGCAAGAATCTTACTCCAAATCCTGTCAGCCCTTTAGTTTGTCGTAAAATCCTTGATTTTTTAAAAGGTAGAGTTAATTTAGAAAGTGAGCTGATAGAGACTTGGAAGAAGTTTTGTGATATATCGCAACCTTTGGTAACGAAGAGAAATAATACAATTATTGGGCATGGTTTTGAGGGATGTAGTAGGGAAGATTTTGAAGATGCATTGAAAAAATCTAATACAGGTATAAATAAAGTTGAAGACTTTTTAAAATTTTTGACGAAAGTAGTTGACTCTTTACAAACTGATTAACAGTGGACTTCATTCCAATATCAGCTATAAGTGAATATGTTTATTGCCCTCGCAATTGCTATCTTTTCTATGTTCTAGGGGAGCGGGGAGAGAATCCATACACAGTAGAAGGAGAACTTTTGCATAAGCGTGTTCATAAATCTTCAAGAACGAAAAGGGGTAAGTTAATTCAGTTAAGGCGGGTTTATGTCTATTCTAAACGCTGGGGAATATCTGGCTTTGCTGATGTGCTAGAGGGAAAGGGAAGTAAGGTTTACCCAGTTGAATACAAGCGGGGGAAAAGTGGGGGTTGGCAGAACGATAAGATTCAGCTTTGTGCTCAAGCCATTTGTTTAGAGGAAATGCTGAATGTAGAAATTGTTCAAGCTTATATTTTTTATGTTTCCTCTGGAAGACGTAGAGAAATAAAATTGGATGAAAAGCTTCGTAAAGATACAATTAAAACGATTGGAGAGGTGAGAAAACTCTTTAAATCAAAAAATATACCACCGCCTCTTAATGATAATCGCTGTCGAGGCTGTAGCCTTAAGCCAAAGTGCCTGCCTAAGGAGACAATTAAAATTAAAAGGGCGAAATTACATTGGAAATAGTTTTAATTCTTTTTGCATTGCACAGATTCTAGACTCTCTAGTTTTAAAGCTTTTTAATTTAAGTAACCCCTTGTGTTGGATTTATTTTCACAAAATCACTAAAGTTCTGAACTGGCTTGACGATAGAAATAACTACTATAAGTAGGCAATTTGAGGGAAAGGGCAGGACAATGAGTGTAATTTACATTCTTCAAGAAGGTGCTTATGTGAGAAAGGAAGGAGAAAGAGTTAAAGTTACCCGCGATAAAGAAGTTATTTTAGATATTCCAATGATAAAAATTGACCAAATCGTTCTTTTCGGTCCTACTCAGCTAAGTTCGCAGGCATTAGCAGAATTTCTTAAAAGAAATATCGAAGTTTGTTTTCTCAGTAAAAATGGTCGTTACAGAGGGAGAATTCAACCTCAATTTTCAAAAAATTCAATTTTGAGGAAGGCTCAATTTCAAGCATCTATTGAAAATAGAAAAAGCTTGGAACTTTCCAGAGCTTTTGTCTATGGAAAGCTGTCTAATATGAGAACCCTTTTGCGGCGTGCCTGCCGTCAAAAATTCCTAAACGAAACAGCTTTTGCTTGTGAGCGCATTACAAATATAATTAGCAAACTCAAGCAAAGCACGACGATTGAGGAAGTGAGGGGATGCGAAGGCGAGGGAACTTCAGCATACTTTTTCGCTTTTAAAAAGCTAATAAAAGTGCGCGACTTTAGATTTTCAAGTCGAGTAAAGAGACCACCTGGTGATCCGATTAATGCTCTTCTTTCTTTCGGCTACACACTTTTGTTTAATGAAGTTTTGTCTGCTTGCAATATTGTTGGTTTTGATCCTTATATTGGTTATCTTCACTCTGACAAATATGGAAAACCTTCACTTGCTCTTGATTTAATGGAGGAGTGGCGCCCAGTTCTCATTGATTCACTTGTCCTCTCATTGGTAAATAAGAAGGTTCTTAAAGTAAGCGATTTTGTTGAAGAGTTGGGTAGTGTGTACCGGCTTAAGGATGCTGCGAGAAAGCGCTTTATTGAGAGTTATGAACGAAGAAAGCGTTCTCAAATTAAGCACCCGCTTTTTAATTATCGGGTGACTTACTGGCGCTCTATTGAATTGCAAGCGAGAATCTTGGGTAAAGTCTTAATGGAAGAGGCTAAAGCTTATATCCCGTTTCTGATTAAGTAGGAGATGTGAAGATGTTTATAGTCGTTTCTTATGACATAAAAGATGACAAAAGACGCATTCGAGTTTACAAAACGCTTAAAAATTACGGGCAGCACGTTCAATTCAGCGTTTTCGAATGTGATTTGGATAAGGCTGATTATTTACGATTGAGGCGTAAACTTGAAAAGATAATTAAAGCAGGAGAGGATTCAATAAGATTCTATTTTCTCTGCGACAGGGATGTGAAAAAGGTAGAGCGAATTGGGGGCGTAGAGCCTTGGTCCGAAGGAGCTATTTTTGTTTGAGGAGAAGGCTTACCGAAGTTCGAAGCTTTCACATTTTTCTAAAGTTGGTTTTCGGGGAGACAAAAATAGCTGGAAGCGCCGCATTTTTTATCATAAAATTCTTACTGTGTGCACCTTGAAAATTAAATATTGACCATTTTTTAGATAGATACTCGGAAATCTGCTAAAATAATCTATCTGATTAGGATAAATGCAAGGGGAGTGGAAATAGAAGAAAACCCCTGGAAGGGATCGAAACAAAGATATATTTCATGTATTCTCATTTTATCCCTCCCTTAAGTGGAAATAGAAGAAAACCCCTGGAAGGGATCGAAACTCTCCTCCCCTCACATTGATAACATCGTCAAGTTTTTGAGCAAGTGGAAATAGAAGAAAACCCCTGGAAGGGATCGAAACATAGCTTTTATGTTATCTCTAGCTATTTCTTTTTTCCCGTGGAAATAGAAGAAAACCCCTGGAAGGGATCGAAACCCGTCGATGTCTACCCATATTTGGGCGGTAAGGTTTTGTGGAAATAGAAGAAAACCCCTGGAAGGGATCGAAACCCCTCCCTGCAGGTCACGAGGAATATGAGTGGAATAAGTGGAAATAGAAGAAAACCCCTGGAAGGGATCGAAACCCCAAAGTTCCGTCACTACTTCGGGTCGCATTTTCGCCTCGTGGAAATAGAAGAAAACCCCTGGAAGGGATCGAAACAATCTATAAGTTCATCACCTGAAGTCGCACCCGTCCAGTGGAAATAGAAGAAAACCCCTGGAAGGGATCGAAACCATTAAACAGCTCTTCTTCACCTGGCGTGTAAATATATGTGGAAATAGAAGAAAACCCCTGGAAGGGATCGAAACAAGTTTCCTTGACCTTTTCTTCATCAAGCGTCTTAAATGTGGAAATAGAAGAAAACCCCTGGAAGGGATCGAAACAGCTACCAAGTCGCCTTTTCTTTGTTGACGTTGAAACTAGTGGAAATAGAAGAAAACCCCTGGAAGGGATCGAAACTCTTACTTGAGGGCTTCTCTCAAGACTTTCGCCACATGTGGAAATAGAAGAAAACCCCTGGAAGGGATCGAAACTCCCTTTCTTGATTTCCTTCCATAGAACCTCTCTCACAAATGTGGAAATAGAAGAAAACCCCTGGAAGGGATCGAAACGAAAATTCTCTTTTATCAGTTCAAATCTTTTTTCTTTAGTGGAAATAGAAGAAAACCCCTGGAAGGGATCGAAACAATCCCGCTTTCTTCAGGAGAGTTTTCAGCTTCTTCTCCGTGGAAATAGAAGAAAACCCCTGGA
>JGI24020J35080_1001599_pt1 | contig 11683 bp, 13 predicted proteins | sample Deesub1362A_J573_FD_35080 | JGI IMG/M metagenome (IMG submission 35080) | reverse complement strand
CGGGCTCCACGTGGCCCGGGAGCTGCGGGAGGAGGGACTGCGGATCGAGGTGGTTGATTCCGGGACCCTCTCCGCGGGGCTGGGCCTGCTGGTCTTGGCCGCCGTCACTGCCCTCGAGGCTGACCTGGACCTCGACGCCGCGGCGGAGCTCGTGAGGGAGGCCACGGCGCGGGTGAAAGCCTGGGCCGCCCTGCCCGACCTCATGCCCCTCGCGCGCTCGGGTCGGATTCCCTGGGCCGCGGGATGGCTGACGCATCGGGCACGGCTCGGGGTAATGGTGGACATAACGGGCGGAAAGATAAGCCCCGTGGCCCCCATCGTCGGCCGGGGACACTTCGCCCGGAAGCTCCTCTCCCTGGCCCGCGGGGCGATGCGCTCCATGAAGTCGCCGGTGGCAGCTGTGGCCCACGCCGCGGCCCCGTCCGCGGCGGAGCGCCTCGCCGCGAAACTCTCCGCAGCCGGGGCGGCCGAGGNGTACGTGGCCCCTGCCTCACCGGCCCTCGGCGTCCACGCGGGGATCGGCGCGGTGGGGGTGGCATTGCTCGATTGGGGCTGGCTCGAGTCACGGATCGGCGAGTTCGGCGGGAAGCCCAGGGCTTCCCATCGTGGTGCGGATGTAAAATAGCCTCCAAAGACCCCTCGTGAAAAGGAGCCCAGTGTGGAGGAGTTAAAGGTCGCCGAGGAGACGCGAGTGGTGGGACAGGCAGTGCCACGGCTCGATGCCGAGGCCAAGGTCAAGGGGGAAGCGCGTTACGCCGACGACCTCGCCTTCCCGGGGATGCTCTACGGGAAGGCGATCCGTTCCCCGGTCCCCCACGCGCGCATAAAACGTTTGGACCTCTCCAAGGTAGCGGCGCATCCCGGGGTCGCCTGTGTGGTGTCCCCGGCCGACATCCCCGGCGAGAACGTGGTCCCGGTGATCTACCGCGACATGCCCCTCCTCGCTGCCGAGGTCGTCCGCTACGTGGGGGAGCCGGTGGCGCTCCTCGCCGCCGAGACCCGGGAGGCCGCCTACCGGGCCGCGGAGCTCGCCGAAGTCGAATATGAGGAGCTCCCCGCCGTCTTCGATCCCCTGGAGGCGGTGAAATCGGACGCCCCCCAGGTCGCTGTCCCCGAGGCCGCCGAGACGGGAAACGTGTTCAACCACATGGTGATCCGTAAGGGGGACGTCGCGCGGGGGTTCGCCGAGGCCGACGAGATCGTGGAGGGAGAATACCGGGTAGGCTATCAGGAGCACGTCTACATCGAGCCCCAGGGGGTGATCGCCGTCCCCGAGGCCGGGGGTATGGCGATTTACGGTACGCTCCAGTGCCCGTTCTACGTCCAGAACGCGGTGGCGGCGGTGCTGGGGCTCCCCCTTTCCAAAGTGCGGGTGGTGCAGACCGCCACCGGGGGCGGCTTCGGGGGGAAGGAGGACGTGCCCTCGCAGCTCGCGGCCATGGCCGCGGTGCTAGCGTGGAAGTCCCGCCGCCCGGTGAAGGTGGTCTACGACCGTGAGGAGGACATCGCCACCACTTCCAAGCGCCACCCCGCGGTGATCCGCTACCGGACAGGGGCCAAGCGCGACGGGAGGTTGGTCGCGGTTGAGGTGGAGTTCTACTACAACGCCGGCGCTTACCAAACCCTCTCCTCGGCGGTCCTGTGGCGGGGACTCATTCACGCCGCAGGCCCCTACAGAATCCCAAACGTCAAGGTGGACGGCTATTCCGTGGCCACAAACACCGTGCCGTGCGGGGCGTTCCGCGGCTTCGGCTCGCCCCAGGTGATCTTCGCCCATGAGTCCCAGATGGACGAGCTCGCGGTGCGGCTGGGGATGGACCCCCTGGAGCTCCGGGAGCGTAACGCCCTGCGCGTGGGCGACAGGACCGCCACCGACCAGCTGCTGGAAGAGTCGGTGGGGCTCATGGACGCGATCGAGCGCGCCCGGGAGCTCTCGGGTTGGGAACGGCTCCGACGCGAAGCGGAGGAATTCAACCGCCGCGAGCCCTTCAGGCGACGGGGGATCGGGGTCTCCACGGTGATGTACGGGGTGGGGATGGGGGCGAAGGCCCCGCTCCTCGACAAAGCGGGGGCCTACGTGAAGGTGGAGGCCGACGGCTCGGTGACGGTGGCGGTGGGGAACACCGAGATGGGCCAGGGGGCACTCACGGTGCTCGCCCAGATCGCCGCCGAGGCCCTCGGGGTACGCGTTGAGGACGTACAGCTAGCGCCGGTGGACACCTCCCGCGTCCCCGACTCCGGTCCCACGGTGGCATCCCGTACCACCACCGTGGCCGGGGCGGCGGTGCTGGACGCCGCGCGGAAGATCCGCGCCCGGATCGAGGCAGCGGCCCGAGAGGTCCTGGGGGCCGATGCCGTGGAGATCGCGGATTCCAAGGTATGGCCGGCGGGGGGAGACTCCGGTAGGGCCGTACCTCTCTCCGAGGTCACGCGGTGGATGTGGGTCCACAACTGGGACATGGGCGCCACGGGCTGGGCCCAAGGGGCGCCGGTGGACTGGGACCCCGAGACCGGCCTCGGGAAGGCTTACTTCGTCTACGCCTACGCCTGCCATATCGCCGAGGTGGAGGTGGACCTCCTCACGGGGGAAGCGAAGGTGCGACGGTTCTGGGCCGTCCACGATTCGGGTAAGATCGTGAACCCCGCCCTCGCCCGCGGGCAGGTGGCGGGCGGAGTCGCCCAGGGGATCGGCTACACCCTGATGGAGTATCTCCCCTCCCTTGAGGGCCGGATCGAGGGCACCCTCATGACCTACCGCATACCTACCGCCCCCGATATGCCGGAAGAGCTCGTGATCGACTTCGTAGAGGCCCCATACTCCGATGGCCCCTACGGGGCCAAGGGGATCGGGGAGGTCCCCCTCATGGCATCCCACGCGGCGGTGGCGAACGCTATCTCCCACGCCGTGGGTGCCCGCCTCACCGAATACCCTGCCCTCCCCGAGCGAGTGTTCGCGCTCGCCAGAAATAAGACGCATCCCCGCTAGACCGGAATCATCGGCCTTGGGGGCTGTGAAAGACACGTCGGAAGTCGTTGCTAATCGCGAGACATCTGCGTTAATTTTCACTTCGTGAATTCAGTCATTTCGGGAGGTGTGTTACTTGAGGAGGACCCGGATGGTGTTGGGTGTCGGACTCATGGTCCTTGCTCCCGTGTTTGGCGTCGCTTGTGATCCCGCCGCGATGGAAACTCTCCAGACGATGTCAAATCGGTCGATGGTTTCGGCAACGGTGGCAGTCGGGCGGGCGAGTGAAGCTGGCCAAGGGGAAGCGACGTTGCTCCAGGAATTCCTCTCCCTCTCCCAGGCGCGGCTCGAAGCGGCAGCGAACGCTGTCGAGGAGATCAGAGCCCTGACGGAGCGGGTGGCGGGAATGGTCGGCCGTGTATCGGCAGTCAGCGAGACGATCGCTCGAGGAGGGGAGGGGGACCCCGCCCTGGCGGCGCTCGCATCACTGGCATCTGCCCTGGACCAGATGACCCGAGGGGCGTTGTCCAAAGTGCAGGGCGCGGTCCGGGATGCCTCCCAGGCCCTAGAGAAATGCGTGCCCTGATGGACTCCATCATGACCAGGATGGCGTGGGCGATATATCCCCCGCCCTTCTCCGAAGCCCGGATGGAAGCATCGAAGGCGGAGGAGGCCTTGAGTGGAGTCGGGGGAGCGGTGGCCGCGATGGCCCGTGCAATGGAAGCCCGGGACCCCGAACGGACGCTGAAGGCGTTCCTCGAAGCTTTAGTTGCGGAAATGGAATGCCGAGATGCCGCTTGGGCCGCGGAGTATCACCTCTCGGATCTCAGGGGTGCCGTTATCGAGTGGGAGCGGACGTTGTGCCGGAACGAGAGCATCATCGTCTCGGCTCACCGAGAGGCTATGGCCGTGTTCGACAAATTGCAGACGATGCTCGCACTGTTGAACGCCCTCTACTCGGCCGGCGTAATCCCCGTGTCTCCCTGAGCCCCCTTCGGGGCACGCCACTGAAGGGCCCTCAATATCGCTTGCCCTCGGAGGTCAACTGGTCAACAAGGGTGAGACAAGGGGAGCACGAAAATCGGGCGCCGGGACAAATGCCGGCGCCCTAACTTCCCCCCCCGACAGCGTGAAGTTCTGTGGATATCTGGGTCCCGAGAATAACCGTTATGGGATCCGGTAAGCGTGGACGGAAACGAAGAACGTTCCTTCGGGTTCTCCCGCGAGCACGAGAAGGACGGCCTTCCAGATGCTCCCCTCCCGCTCCAACTCGTACTTCCCCCAGACGGCCGGCCCCGCAGCTCCGAAATCGATGGGCCTCCACCCGGCCTCAGCCAGCTGTGAGTCCAGGCTGGCCTTCAGTTTTGCTGCATCGGCCTCGGCCTCCACCTTTGCTTGGTAGGTCTCCTCGTCGATGAAGACCGACATGGGAGAGATCGCCTCGTCTACCACAACAGCATCCTCGAAGGTGAACTCGGGCAGTACGATCACATCGGCCAGCGACGACAACATCTCGCCCACGAACTCCATCACCGTACGCACCGCGGATACGATCTCCGCCCCATAGTAGAGAGTGCCGTATGTCTCCGTCCCTTCATTGTCGTAGAGCACGAGGCTCAACAGATCTGTCTCCTCCCGCTGGAAGGTATAGCCATAGTACTCCCCTTCATCGCCCTCTTCCTTACCGACCAGGACCCAACTGCGTGTCTGGAGTTCGTCCAGGTACGGAGGCGCTACTTCGTCGAGTGGCTGTGGCACGGTGAACATCGCGACGAGCGAATCGTCCTTCAGCGTCAGCGACCCCGCGAGCGCCGCATCGGCCGGGAGCGGGACGTCCTCCGGCCACCCCGGGGCGAGTTCGCCCGGGTAGACTTCGGCCACTCCGGGCGGGAAGAGGAGGACGTCCAGGATCCCGGACACATCCGTTCCCGCCGCGACGCCCCGTCCGGCGAGGGTGAAGAGGCCCAACATAAGGCCCAAACAGATACTGATAAGTTTTTTCACAGATGCCTCCTTTACGCTGAGACTTTAACGCCTCCCCGGGGAAATCGCGATCCGAAATTGTTATGCCACCGAAAAACCGGATATACGGGGCCAAGTACTCAGTTTTTCGGTAAGCTGTTCCTCGATATGTGCCGTATGATCGGTTTTGTGAGTAAGAAAAAAGTCCCGCTTCGGCGTTATTTCGTCTCTGCACCCCGAAGCCTCCTCTACATGAGCCTCCACGGGAAGAAAGCACCTCACCGACACGGGTTCGGCTACCTCTGGAAGACGGAGGAAGCGGCGATCGCCGTGCGCCGCTACGGAAGCGGGGATTTGGAGAAGACGCCCGGGGCCCTTCCCGATGCGCTCCCGGTGGCCTCAACCCTCGCCATCGGGCACGTACGGAAAGCGTCGCCCATCTACCGCGTCCATACTGGAGCCAGAGAGGCCCATCCTTTCGCGGAATGGGGCATCTTCTTGGCCCACAATGGGACGATATATGATGCGGACGTGTTGGACCCCAACCCGGGGATAGATTCTCAGAAGCTCGCCCGCTGGCTTGCCCACGCCTGGTGGCCTCGAACGCCGGAAGGATTGGCGAAAGCTCTGGAGAGGCTGCTCCAAGAGGTGCAGGACTTCACCGCGATAGACCTCCTCCTCACCGAAGGGACGAACCTCTACGCCTTCTGCTGCTTCAACAGGAACCCCGACTACTACACCCTGTGGTACCGGGCCACGAAAGACACGATCATCATATCCTCAGAGCCCGTGGACGAGGAGCCTACCTGGCAGCCGATGAAGAACCTCGAGCTCCTATGGTCCACCCCGGACCTCAAGGTCCACCGGCGCCAGATCCCCCAGGCCGATTGAACCTCGTCCGCCATCCATCATCCATTAGGCATCAGGGATCACAACTTCCAGCGGCGTTCCTCCCGCCAAGGGTCGCCCATGTCGTGATAGCCCCGTTCTTCCCAGTAACCCCGGCGCTTCTCCCGGGTGAACTCGAGGCGTACGAGGTATTTCGCGCTTTTCCAAGCGTATAGCGAGGGGACCACCAGCCGCAGGGGCCAACCGTGTTCCGGGGGCAGGGACTTCCCGTCCAGCTTGTGGGCGAGGATCGTGTCCTCGCGGGCGAAGTACTCGAAGGGAATGTTGGTGGTGTAACCATCCCGCCCGTAGGCCATTACCCACTCGACCCCCGCCTTGGGGCGGCAGAGCCCCAGGATCGTCCGCGCAAGGACTCCCTCCCAGCGGAGTTCGGACACGCTCCAGCGGGTGACGCAATGGAAATCGGCCACCACCTCGGCCTGGGGAAGCTTCAGGAAATCCCCCCATGAGAGCTCGAGAGGCTCCTCCCNTCCCCCTCGCCGTCGACGCACAGGCGGAAGTCCGCGAGCTCGAGCGGGGGAACGGGGCCGATGTCGTAGGCGACCGGCCGTTCAATCCACTCCTGTCCCGGTGGCAATTTCGCATCCATGGCCCGTGATCCTAGCCCCGGCCTTCCCCGGGGTCAATTTGTCCGCACCGTGCCCCGCCATTAGGATGGAGTTGATCCGGGGTCAGGAAGTGCCTTTGCAATTGATTGAACCCTCCACTGCCCAAATAACGAGGAGGGAACGAAATAAAACCCCCTTCGGTCTAAAGCCAATGGAGCCAGGTTAAGTGGGCGGTGATGGGGAAGGACAGAAAATCACACGGTGGCGATCTCCCGGGAGAGGTTGCGGTCAGGCAGGTTAGCAAAAGTCCATATTTTCCATTCCCCACAGGAGGCATGATGCGTCAATTATTTTCTTTGATCTCCGCCGTTCTTGTTATTTTTGTGACATCGGTGAAGGGCACGCTGAAACAGATTCGGTTGTCCAAATCGATCATGAGTGGTTATTTGAAGGGGATGGTACCCTAAAACATCGCGCAAACATCTTACAGATGGGGGTCATGCCTGCCGGTGCCTTTCCAAACGATGTGGTGGTCTGGGGTCCCCGTACGTGAGCGACGAAGTTAGATGGACCGCGATCATCAATGACATGGTGCGCAATCAGATTCATGGTAAGCCGTTTCTAATGATGCAAAATACGGGCAATTTTGCGAACCACACCCCGAACTTGAAAAAGCCGTCGCGTTGTTGGATGTCGACAGAAACCCAATCACGTAGACAGAGAAAAACGGTTGGGAATCCAACAACGTGTATAAGCACANTGTCTTTCACCTTCTTATGAGAGAACTTTTCAAAGCACGCCTAAAATCTATGATAGACGCAGGAGCAACTGGCGTGACCTTNGATCTCTACACCGCTGGGTGGATCGTAGCTGACCGGGGGACTTTTGATGCATGGATTGAAGAGAAGTTCAGGCAGTACTTACTTGTGAAATATAGCCCATCCGAGTTAGCGACGAGATTCGGAACCCAAGATCCTTACAGCTTCGACCTGAGCGACTGGATCATATGAAAGGCCCGGCGGGAACCTGGAACCGGTTGCCCTTTAGACCGTTTGTGTGAGAATACGTGCTCTTTCTGCTCCATATGGAGCAAAAAGTCTTCCGTGAATTGGCCCAGTTTGCCAAAGGGTACGCACAAAATAATTATGGACGGCGATTTTGGATAGATGTGAACGCTCATCCTGCTTACGGCTGGGCAGGACGCCTCACCCCATTTTGCGACTACTTCGTCCGGGAAGACCTCGTGTTCAACTCCGTTCCTCGGGCAGAAGCGGAAGTATTTAGAGCCGTGGATCCCAAAAAGCCTCGCGTTTTCCTCCTGGAAGTATATGACAGCCCTTCGGAGGGCCGGCTTCCGTCTTCGCCCTTAAGTGACTTGTCGTACTGGCAAATGGGCAAGATCCTTTCCTCACGATCATCCGCCCTAATCCCCCTAAGATCTTCCGGGCAGTTCCCGGGTGGAGGTATACGGAACCGTTCGCCTACGATTATGGGACGGCCGACGACATCGCGGCCTTTATAGGTAACAACCACTCCCTTTATGAGCAAGGGCGAGTACCGGCTCAACTTGGAGTCCTTTTCATGACTGTTCGAACCTGAACTCGGTTATGGCGCCCGGAAGCCATTCATGGTGGTGGGCGCGGGCCTTGTTGGCGAGCACCGCCCAGATCCTCTTTGAGGAGCACATTCCATTCGACTTTTTACGTTCCCGATCCTCGCTTCTCAGACAAGCAGTTCGGCAGCCCTGATCTCCTCACATATAAAGTGCTGCTAGTTCCAAACACACTCTCGCTCCCGGAATACATGCAGACCCTGCTCTTGGAGTACGTCCAACGCGGCGCATTGTCATCGCCACTGGCGACACCGCTAAATACGATGAATCTATGAACATCGCCAATTCGGAACTTCGCCAGTTACTTTTGCGCAGCCAACAAAGAGAGGGACAGGGCGAGATCCGTTATCTTTCCCAAGATCCAGGCCGGATGTATGTACAGGGGAGTGGGGCAGCGCGATCGACTTTGATGCAGCTCCTGTCGCAATACTTGACCTCCCAGACCGTGCTTAACTCATCTAACGTTCGAAGTTCTTTGTACGAAGACGGCGATGCTTTGATCGTGCATCTTGTAAACGATAGATATGTCAAGCACACAGATAGGCTCGAACCAACGGGGACATTGTATCCTAAAGGTGGCTTACCGGGGGCACGGAATCCGGTGGTACCCTTTATGTCCCCGGAGAATGAAGAAGCCTTCAAGCTTCCGTATACTTGGAGGGTAGGATATATCGAATTGACGGTGCCCTCCTTCAGAACGTTCTGTGTAATCATGACAAAGCCCAAGAGATCTCTCGATATATCCCGAGTTTCGATCTCTCCCGCCGCTGCAAGTATCAGCGTGAGCGGGACCGAAGCGACGTTTCTAGTGGATACGGGAACTCGGGATATTCGAACAATTAACTGGTGTCTTGATGACGAACCTTTGCTTGAGCAGACACTGAATGATGTCTTTGAGCTTCATCTTCGGTCGGGATCAAAAAAGGGGCGCTGAAACTGAGGTGTGAAGAAAGCGGCACGGGTCAGATCCTGGGAGAATGGCGTTTGCATCCCCCGGCCGTCTCCAGTTCGGTACACGTGCTGTACGACTTCGAGCCTGTAAGCGGCAAAATAGCAGAGCGTGCCGCGATCTACCTCTATGGAAGGGCACTCGAACAACTCGAAGCTTCACAGGGCAGCTTACAGGGAATAGCAGGTTTCTCGGATCGAGGCGCTGTGGTGACGGTGTCTTTGGAAAACGGGGAACACGTGGAGAGGGACAGGGGCTCTCCGAATTACCTACACCCTCAGATCACGGACAACTGACAACAGTTGTTTACGGGGGTGATGCTTGCAGACGTTCCACAGACTGGGTTAGAAGGGTCTACAACTCTGAGATTCGCTTACTTGGTGAACAACGAAGATATTTCGATGTTCATCGTTATATTCGATGAAGTATGCGAAGCCTGGTCCGCCAAGGTTCCTGAATCGGTCGAGGATAAACAATGGCACGAGATCGAAATGGAGCTCGAGAGATTTAAGTTTGGAGACTATGGCTCGCCTAACACCGGAAACAAAATCCTCGATCTTGAGGACATCAGGGCCATTCACATAAACCTAGTTGGCCTGAACCAAGTTGGACGGACAACAACCCTGCTATTGGACGATCTCACGTTTGGTAGAAAACGAGCGCGGCGTCAAGCGGATAATCGCACGCGTTTCATTGGGAACCGCTGTAGACAAGGAAAGGCAGTAGAGTAGAGAGTATCCTCTCAGGAGATTTCAAAAAGCGACTTTCCCTTTGCGCCAGACCATCTTTGTCACGCCGAAAGAGCGGTAGACCCACGACAAAGCCGCTGACGGGCTGCTTGAGACCATCTCGCCTCGGCCCTCCACCGATGTGATAGCCCCCTGTGCTAATTTATGGCTGTATCTCACTTCTTCAGAATTTGACTTAAAGCTTTTTAGTCAGTATACTGAAGTTGCTTTTAAATTTCGCTTTTCGAAGAGGGGAAAATGAAAAAACTAATCAGCGTTCCCGGTTTTATCATCCTAAGCCTTTCCGCTGCAGGGTTCATAGCCCTGGCTTTCTTTATCGGCACCTGGACCGCGAGCTCGGGAAAGGTTGCGGTGGAGGGCGCGTTCGTCACAGTCCCCGCTTCAATAACGACGACCACGGATTACCTAGAGTACAAGGTGAGCGTCCCCAATACCGACGCCAACCTGGCCGGGGTGCCGGTGAGTTTCTCCACTTCCAGCCGGTACGTCTCCCTCAACCCGGCTTCGGGCACGGTGATGACGGACTCCAATGGCCTGGCCAGAATAGAGGTCACCACCACTCCAAACGCCCCCACCTGGGCCAGATCGGTTACAGTAGAAGCCAGTTTCTCAGTGGGTGGGTTGAGCGTGACCAGCAAAACGGATCCCATCCCTGTAAAGACCGGCTAGAAGAGGGCCGGAAGGACCCCCTCCGGGAGAGACCGGTTTGAGGAGCGCCGGCCGTACCAATGCGGCAATAGGGAAGCTTTGGATTTCAATATCGACAGGGCTCTTGCTACCGGCAGGTTTAAACTTCGCTTCCCTTGGGGAACCCGAAGTAGCGCGGCGTCCGTTTCCGGTAGCGGACGTATTCCTCCCCGAAGATGCGTTCCAAATAGGGCTCCTCGAGTTTCACTGTGTAGAGGTGGATTCCCACGATCAGCGCCACCGTGAGGAGGAGCGTGAAGAACGAGCGCCCCGCCACGGACATCCCGACGAGGGCCACGAACCACCCCGCGTACTGTGGGTTCCGACTGTACTGATAGATGCCCGTGGTTATGAGCCGTGAGGCGTCCATCCCCGACATCCTTTTTAATGAACGGAATTCCAACATGCCGAAGAGCATCACGGTGAGCCCCAGGACCCCGAGGGCGAGGCCCACACTTAAAGCAACCCCCACATTAAGCGGCATCGGCCAGACTCCCCTCACGGCTCCCCACACGACCAGGACGAAGTGCAGCGTATCGGTCGCCCATATCGCGGCCACGACGGGGAGGGGCAGGGTCTCCCCCCGCTGGTACGCCCGCTTCATCCCGATCCAGCAATAGATACCCAACGCGGCGAGGGCCCCGAGACTGATGTAGAGCCACATGGCTTTTCATTATATCGTTCGGAGAACGATGTTCGCTTCTGTGTTCACCGGTGTGACTTCATGCCCCTTTCCCTTCATCAGGTAAAAGACCGGAGGAGACATGCACTCGAGGCCCGTCAACAACACGTTCGCTGCGGGGATGCCAAACGTGGCACAGGGGATGTGAGGTCATGCTCTGTCCCCGACACCCCGTCCAGAACGTCGGACCTCAAATGAGCCCCTATTCCCATTTGACAAAGCAACGCTCTCGCTTTTAGGATGGCGACGAAAGGCTATGGAAAGGGAGGCCGTCCTCATCTCCACCCTCGGCACCGAGCCCCAGGTCCTCACCCTGTGCCTCCAGGAGCTTTTGGCCCGCGGGGAGGGGATCGTGGAGGCGGTGGGCATCCATTCCCGGGGGGAGGATCCGGACATTGCGGCGGCCGTGGAGCGCCTGCGGCGGGAGTGGCCCTTCCTGCCCTTCGGGAGGGAGGTGGAGCTCGAACTTGAAGAGGTGCCCGTCGCCGACTTCGACTCCCGAGCTTCCTTGGTATCCCTCTACCGGTGTCTCAGGGACCTCATCGCCTCCTCCCGTTCCCGGGGTCTGCGGGTGCACCTGAACATCTCCGGGGGGAGGAAGCCCATGGGGATCTGTGCGT
>JGI24020J35080_1001568_pt1 | contig 11834 bp, 10 predicted proteins | sample Deesub1362A_J573_FD_35080 | JGI IMG/M metagenome (IMG submission 35080) | reverse complement strand
GGAAAAAGTAAACTCTTTGGGGAAAGAGAGGTTTTGAGGAATCCGGAAGGTATTGTTGTAAGAACATCTTGGCTTTTTGGAGAGTACCGGGAGAATTTTGTAAAAAGGATAATTGATAAGGGAAAAAAGGAAAGAATTTTAAGAGTTGTAAAAGATCAAAAAGGTTCTCCTACTTACACAAAAGATCTATCTCAAGCTCTTTATTTTTTATGGAAAAAAGGAGAAAAAGGATTATTTCATTTTTGTAACAAAGGGATATTTAGTAGGTATGAATTTGTGAAGAAAATTATAGAAATTAAAAAAATTCAGACCGAACTTAGAGCTATTTTTTCAAAGGACTATGGACAAGGGGCAAATAGGCCTTGTTTTTCTGCATTGGATACCTTTTTGATTGAAAAAAAGCTTGGATATAAGATAAGGAAGGTTGAGGAAGCCCTGACAGAGTATTTAAAAAATTTAGAGTAAAAGAGAAAATATATTAATGGACAAATAATCTAAAAAAAAATCAGAATTTTTTTATTTTTGATTAAAAAATAAACCTTTTTGTTTTAGAAACAAGTGTAGAGAACCCCCAAAATTATAAGAATTTACTTATTTTTTAAATTTTTTTATGAAATTTTATATAACTCACAATTCTCTCTTAGCATACTCTCGTATTAAGGACAAATTTCAAAGAGTTTTTTAATTTTTTTGTTCTTATCTAAGAATTTGTGGTAGATAACCAGTTGGGTGAATATACGAAATTAGAGTGGAGCAAAGAATTTGTAAGAAGTTACAGCGAAGTCGGATATTTCCCTGTTAAGTGACCCGAAGCCCGCCTGAATTGATTTTCATGTTATATCCTCAATAAATAGCTGTTTTTCTGTAGCCAATCCTTATGTTTCTCATAATTCGGCATCAACATTTTAATTTTGTCCCAGAAGGCTTTTGTGTGGTTTTTTTCCTCCAAATGAACAAGTTCATGGATAACAACATAATCTATCACACATAAAGGAGCCATAATAAGTCGCCATGGGAAATTTAAATTTCCGTTAGAACAAGACCCCCATCTTTTTTGAGCATTAGTAATGTTGGCCTTTTTGAATTTAAAACCCCTCTTCTGTGCGTACCATCTAACCCTTTCAGAAATTTTTTCATAAGCCATCTTTCTGTACCAATCAGTAAATACTTCTTTTGCTTGTGGTAATGCGTATCTTGAAAGATAAAATTCGTTCTCAAATTTCAGCGGTACTTCTTGGTCATCTACTATTTTTAATCTGTAATATCTCCCAAGATAGAGAAATCCCTCCCCATTAACAAACTCTTTCGGAGAAAATTTTGGATCTCTCGCTTCTATTTCTCCTTTCTTTTGTTCTATCCATTTTTTATGTTTTAGAACCACTCCCATAATTGTCTTATCATTAGCATCAAAGGGGGCTTTTACGATCAAGGTAGCATCATCTGTTATCTGTAAAGAGATGGTTTTTCTGTTCGTTCTTATTATTTTCTCAATCTCAATATCCATGAGATCACCGTCCATGGATGTGATAGGCAAGCTCCATTAGCTTTTGAGTTATTTCATTTCTTTTTCCGAATAATATTTTTTTGCTGCCTGATTTGGGAAGTAGGATATGCGAAATGATATAAGATCTTAATCTCTTTTGCTTTGTGTAACTATCCCAAAAATCAACAACTTGGATCTCTCTATTGATGATTTCAATTACATCTTTAGTTAAATTGACTAGTAGGCCTACATCTTCGTTGCTAAGTATTTCAATAGGTTTTTTATCAAATATCATCTGTTTTAACAATCCGAAAAACGGCATTTCTTTTTTAGGGTCAAAACCAAAGGTCCTTTCAGCATCTCTGCCTTTTTTCATTGCTTTTCTGAGTTTCTCAAGCTCTTCAGCAAGAGCATCCCAATTGTCTTTGTATTCCTTTAAAATTCTCTTTAATCTATCAGAAAATCTCTCATAAAACTCAGGGTCTTCCTCGTAGTGTTTTTCGATATGTTCTATGATGGCATATTTAAGTTCTTCAGCTTTTGCTCTTGTTGATTTTTCCTTTTTAATTTTTTCAATAAATTTATTGTCAAAAAGAGGAGTTGGTGGTATTTTGGGGTCAACTCCTTTTGATATAAGGTACTCCTCAACAATTTCTCGTATCTTTTTACTTGCATCTTTTATACTTAGTGTGTCATCTCGGTATCTGTTTCTAGCCATTTCCTTTATGCAATTGATATTTTTTAGGTCGGCAACATATTTAAGTGCTTCTGGGCCAGGAAGCACAGCGTCCATCGCCTTGTTAAACATTCTTACAAGCATAATGAACTCATTTCTCACCTCTTCGTCAACAAGAAGGTCTATACATTCCTCTATGTCCTCTCTCCAATTTCCAATTTCATATTTGCTAAAAAACTCATTAATCTCATTATGAATGTATTTTAATTCATCAATGCTTTTAGCTTTATCTTTAACAACCTGTGTAATTTCTTCTATATCTTCATCCGCATAAATGGCCAAAGATTCTTTCAAATGCTTTAAAACTCCGACATAATCCACGACAAAACCGCAAGCTTTGTTTTTGTAAACTCGGTTCACTCTTGCGATCGCCTGTAGTAGATTATGTTCTTTTGTTACATTGTCCAAATACATAACCTGCTCAATAGGTGCATCGAAGCCCGTGATGAGCATACTCTGAACAATTAGAATACCGACATCACCAGAGATACCACCATCATCGGTTTTATCAAAAGGAAGCTTGAAGCTCTTTATTATTTTTTCATGCTCGTTTGGATCAGTGTAGTGATGATATTCAGGGGGATCGTTAGGCAGGCCGGATATAACGACGCCAACTTTTAATTTCTCAAGTTGGTTTACATCTATCCTGCTTTGATTTTTCTTTTTTAGTTCCTCTATTTTTTCATTCAATGCGTTTTTCAAAGCCTCTTTATATCTGATAGCGGCAAGTCTAGAAACTGTCACGACTTGAGCCTTAAATCCATTGGGAAACACATGAGCAACGTAATGGCCAATCATATCTTTTGCTTTGTCCATGATCACATCTTCATCTTCAAGATAGGCCCGCCATGTATATCGCCCCATAATCTTTGTTTTTTCGTCAGCATCAAGCATTGAAAAGACATCCTCAAACTTTGCATTTACAGCCTTTTCATCAGAAATTTCTGCACCGTGGACTCTACCTTCATAAACAATCTCAACTGTTACACCATCCTTAACCGCCTGTCGAATACTATATTTGTCTATATAGGCGCCAAACGTCGTTTCAGTTTTCTCAATCGGTGTGCCTGTGAAAGCTATTTTTACGGCGTTGGGCAGAGATTTTCTTAAGTTTGCTCCTAAGAATTTGTACTGGGTTCTATGGGCTTCGTCAATCATAATAAGAATATTGGGGGATGTATTAAGTTGTGGGAATTCTGTTTTAAGTTCTCTGTCCTGAAACTTGTGGATCATACCCATTACAAGATCTGGTGTATCGGTTTTGAGGTAGTTCTGAAGTTCTTTTATGCTTTTTGCAAGATTGACAGTAAAGCCCACAGTTCTTGAAGTCTCGTTTAACTGTTTTTCTAATTCTTTTCTGTCTGTGATAAAAACAATCTTGAAGTTGCCAAACTCGGGGTTGTGATACATTTCTCTCACAGTAAACATCATTGTTATAGATTTGCCAGAACCCTGGGTATGCCAGATGATTCCCCCTCTATCTTCCGGAGTTTTTCCTTGTTTTAGCCTTTTTATTATCTTCTTAACCGCCCTAAATTGCTGGTATCTTGCCACAACTTTGATGACGCCGCTTTTTGGGTCTTCTTTGAAAATGGTGAAAGTATGAAGGAGGTCTAAAATATTACTCTTTGTGAGCATTCCCTGAACTAAAACCTGCTGGTTTGTGATATTCTTCTCGGCACTTATGTCTGAAAGAGTGTAAGGATACGGGTCTTTCCATTCAACAAAATGCTCGTACCCTGCGGTTATGGAGCCATACTTGGCAGTTTGATTGACAGTAGCAATCATAAAGAGGTTGTACCAGAAGAGTTTTTCATTTCCTTCTTTTATCCCTCGTCTGTTGGAGTACCTCATAAGCTGGGTTATCGCTTCTGTGATTGGGTCGGCAATGGCTGGAGATTTGCATTCTACAACAACCAACGGCAAACCATTCACAAAGAGGACAATATCCGGGATTATGTGCTTCTCTGTTCCCGGGATATTCACCTTAAACTGGGAGATGGCGATAAATGAGTTATTCTCTGGATTTTTGAAGTCTATGAATTTAACAGTAGGGCTTATCTCTCCTGTCTTTCTATTCTCTGATACAGAGGTATTTTCTAGAAGTAAATCGTGAATTTCCCTATTCGCTTCTAAAAGAGTGCGCGCTGATGGCGTTGTTATCCTTCTTGTAACCTCGTTTATCTGGTCATCTTCTATCCAGGGGTTTACTCTTTTGATGGATTCTTTTAAAACATCTTCAAGGATTACCTCTCTGAAGGTTTCTCTGAACTTTATGCTTTCTCCATAAACCGGTTCAAAAGATACATTGAAAGAAATCTCTTTTACATCTTCAGGGTTATCTTTGTTCTGCCTGCAAATTCTCCAGCCCAACCTCTGGAGATGGGCAAGGAAAGGGTTCTCTACATAATATTCTTCGTCAAGCTTGCAGTACATTTTTTACACCTTCATCTATTAAATGATTAACTCTAACTTTGCCTGTTAATAAATCCTCCATCACCCCCTGCTTGATTATTTCGAGTTTCTCTTTATATTTCTGCTCTTTTTCAATAGTCTCGTCTATCTGAGAGAGGACGGAGGCGATACGGTGCTGTTCGGGGAGAGGGGGGAGGGGGATTTGGAAATTCATAATTTTTGATTTTGATATGAAGTCAAAGGTTGTTAAACCACCCAAATTTTTAATCTTCGCATTTGAATGCAAAAAATAATGCGCAACGTAAAAATAATAAACTAAATTTTTCTTGAATAAAAAAGAGTTAAATTGCTGGTTAGTAGTGATAGACACTAAGTTTATTGCAACTTTTCCTACCGAAGCAGTTAAAGATAGAATAACAGAGTAAGGAGGTATAAGATTGACATTTGTTTTTTTATATGCTTTTCCCGTTATTTTTTCTTTAGTATTTGAAATGTAATTAATAACTCCTTCTTTTACTTCCTCATTTGTAAGCCATAAAATATCACCATTTTCCCAAAAATCTTTATCACTTCTAATAGGTGTAGCTCCGCCAAAGATTTTTTCGCTTATTTCCCCCAACTCCACAACCTTCCACTCCTCCGGTATCCTCCCAAGCGGTGAGTCCTTGAATTTGTGCGTCTCTTCGCTTCTTATCTATCCGTTTTCGTCTATGCCTTTTGTAAGCAAATCCTGCATCAAGCCCTGCTTTATGCGTTTGTATTTTTGTATGATTCTGTCGGTCTTTTCGATGGCGTTGTCAACGGTCTCTAAAACTTCGGCAATTTTGCGCTGTTCGGGAAGGGAAGGGAGAATTAAATAAATTTTCTTTAAATGAGAAGGTCCATAATTGCTCTGGGCACTTCCTGTGCTCAATCTATAAATTTCTTTTTGAAAAAATTGAGATTCAACAAAATACTTTAAGTAGAATCTTGACAAATATGAATTTGAAGGTCGCATTCTTATAATCGAAGTATTTAATAACAAAGGTAGATTTTCTTTTTTAATGAAAATACTTCTACCTAATGTACCCGAACTTGAAACTACAAGATCGTCTTCGTTTAGTAAAAAATGTTTAAAACATCTATTAACTTTGTCTTCATCAATATATTGGAGTTTTTCTTTTAAAATTTTATTATATTGAATACATCTAATATTCAGGAAGGGAATCCCTTCCTTTTTTCCTTCAAATAAATCTGAAGTCAAACCAGGACCTTCCTGAAAATAAACATAATCCTTAAACCTTACTCTTTTCCACCCTTCAGGCAATTTTTTTATCTCATTAATTTTATTCATTTGTAATACCTCAATTTTTCTAAAAACTCATCCAACTTTCTAACTTCTTCATCTCTTTCCTGCATCAGTTCACTCAAAGAAACTTTATACTTATCCCAAAGTTTTTCAAAAACCTTTATAATTTTTTTTTCTCTGCATTCAGGTATTTATCAAGTTGCTCATCAATGAGTTCGTAAAATTTCTCAAGTAAAAGTTCTTTTGCTTCTTCATCGCTTAATGCATCTCTTTTTTGCTCAGTCTTATCTTCAAGTTCTTTTTCTGCATCTTTTAATACTTTCCTAAACTTTTTCAATTCCTTCTCTTTTTTCTCAACTCTTGAAATCAAGTTTTCCCATTTTATAGCTTCTTTTAATGCTGACTCACCCCCACCCACTCTCAAATCCTTAACGACTTCTTTTAAATACTTCATTACCTTACCTGCTGTTTTACTACCAAGCTCCTCTTCATCCCAATCCTCAACCTCTTCTAAAAGCTCATTTAGTTCACCATCAATCTCTGCTACTTTGCTTTCCAATTTTTCAAGCTCTTCCATCTCAGCACTGAAAAACTTCTCTTTTATCCTCTCGTTTTCAATCAGGTTTTTGCTCCAACCGGCAGAAACTATGGTTTTAAAATCAAACTCAAGTTCTTCCCACCAATTCACAAATATACCTGAGATTTTAAACTCACCAAGCGTATCGATAGGTAAAAGTTTCTCTTTTAGCAGATTCATAGCTCGGTTCCTGAAGCCCCAGAGGTCGTTGTTGCCATAAAATCCCTCAATCTCTGGCTTTACTTCATCCCACCATTCCTGTAGTTTTTCTTTGTGCTTTGAAATAGTAACTTCTACAGTATCTGAATTTTCAATGATTTCTTTTATCTTACTTTTTTCGCTCATTACATCTTTAAACTCTAAATATTTTCCATCTTTATCTTTAAGGATAAAATTGGGAGAAAAACTAAACTTTTGGAAACATTCCTTATAAAGCTCAACCTCCCTCTTTGGAACACCACTTACGAGATGGGCATGAACATCCTCAATCTCAGGCTCTGGTGAGTTGTCTACATACCTCCTGACATTCAGATTGAAATCATTATCTTCAATTTCCCTAATATCTACGAGCCTTGAATACTTTGGCATTTCCTTCGTCTGATGGAATACCGTTACAATCTTTTCAATGTCCTCGGGCCTTAGATAATTTTGATTCCGTCCCTCTCCGTATTCCCTATCTGCATTGATGAATAAAATCTTGTTTTTCAAGTGTTTGGGCTTATTTTTATTGATAACAACCACGCAGGCAGGAATGCTAACATTGTAAAAGAGTTTAGAAGGTAAGCCAATAATTGCCTGGATCAAATCATCTTTCACAATACCTTCTCTTATTATCTTCTCCTGTCCACCTCTAAACAAAATGCCGTGAGGCATGACGGTCGCCATAACGCCATCGTCTCTTAAGCTGGCAACCATATGTTGCAAAAACATTAAATCCCCTTTTTTGCCTCCCTCTGGGGTAAAACCATACTTGAACCTTTCAGGAAACTGCATGTTTGTACGGGTATAATTCTGGGAAAATGGAGGATTGGCTAAAACCCTGTCAAAATGCTTTATACAACCACTTTCTAAAAACATGGGGGTTGTTAAAGTATCCTCATTTTCTATATGTGCCTCTGGAATATCGTGGAGAATCATGTTCATCTTGCATATTGACCATGTTAACCCATTTAGTTCCTGTCCATAAAGAGCTAAATTTCTGGGATTCTGTCCTTGCTCTTCAATGTAATGTCTTGATTCTATAAGGAAGCCTCCCGAGCCAACTGTAGGGTCATAAACTGTCATGCCCTCTTGGGGTTTAACAACTCTGACCATTAGTTTTTTTACATGTGTAGGCGTGTAAAATTCACCGCCTTTTTTTCCTGCCGAATCAGCAAATTGTTTAAGAAGATACTCATAGGCAGCACCAAGCAAATCTGGAAACTCAAAGTCCTCGTTTGTGAGCCTATATTTATTGAAATGGTGGATCAGGTCAATAAGTTGCTGGTCTTTAAGACGAGTTTTTCCTTTTATGGCATTAAAATCAATATGCTTTAAAACACCATCAAGCTCTTGATTCTTTTCTTCCACTTCTGCTAATGCTTTATTTAAATGATTGCCCACATCTTCCTTTAAATTAAGAATATTTTGCCATCTTGCTTTTACAGGGGCAAAGAAGGTATCCCCGTATAAATTAGGGTCTTCCAAAAGTTCATTAATCTCTTTTTCAGAACGCCCCTGAGCTTTGAATCTTTCTCTTAATTTTTCTCTTCTTACCTCAAAAACATCTGAAGCACGCTTTAAAAAGAGCATACCAAAAATATATTCTTTATACTCAGAGGCATCCATCTTTCCTCTAAGAATGTCGGCAGCTTTGAAAAGATGGGTTTCAAGCTGTTTCAGGGTTATCTTTGCATTATTCATAGTATCATCCTTCATATGCCATCATTCTAAATTTTAAATCCTTCTACGGTGGGCTTGGGAATTTCATATAACGATTTGCGGATAAAAGAAGTTGCCGAAGGCAATTTGGGCGAAGTGAAACGAAGCCTTTTATCCGCTGTTATATGACCGAGCAATAGCGAGGCAACGAAGCCTTTTATCCGCTGTTATATGACCGAGCAATAGCGAGGCAAGGTTGCGAAGCAACCGCAGAGTTCCGAACCCCGCCGATTAACTTATAATTTCTTAAAATACTTCATTAAGCCAATATTAAAGATTCCTAAAACAACAAGTCCGCTTACTCCTTGAATTCCAATAATTAAATCACTACCTCCTACAACAAATGCCACTGCGATACCTGCTACCGCATTTAATGTGCCATGCATTATTGCGGGTGCGAAAACAGACCTTGCTTTTATCCTAATACAACTTAGTAATGGAGAAAATAAAATTGTGAAAATAATCATCATTACAACACCAAATACAGGGTGTTGTGGATAATTATAACCTTGTAATATGAGTGGCGCATGCCATACTCCCCAAATCAACCCGATTAAAAATGAAGATTTCCAAAACCCTAAATGAGATAATTCTTTTTGCAAAAACCCCCTCCACCCAATTTCTTCCCCAAAAGCAAATAATGCATTGATTGTTGGGCCTGCAATAAGAGCTAAAAACACCAAGGATAATAACGGCGGAAATCCAAAATTACTATATTGCTCTACCTGTTTTGAGATCATGTCTGAAGAGACACCATAATTCGCCAGTCCTTCCATTGTCGGGGAATATTTTATATTTGGTAAAAGAAGGCTTACTGAAAGAACAGCAAAGATCAACACAACAGGCAAAAGCCATGCAACAATGAACCATTTATTAAATTTTATAGACAATCCTAAATTAGCTAAAGGATTTTTGTGAACAAAACAAGTAATAATCGTTGACACAAATGGCGTGAACATATAAAGAGGAGCTAACAAAATCAGTCTTACATTCAGCTGGTAAGAAAGAAAAATTAACAGAGAGGTTAAAAGTATGACAAATAATAGAAATGTCTTTATTGGCTTTTGATGTCTGCTCATTTTAATTCAACCTTTTTACGAAATACTAAAAAGATTATTCCAAAGGTTAGCCAGGCAGATATATTTACTATTATTATACTCAATCTGTTTGCAGGTAGATTAGTTATCAATCCCCACACAGCGCCGACCGCTGCGCTTAATAAGAGTATAATGATATAGTTACCTTTTTCAAACCTCTTAAAAAATAATCCCATAAATATGCCAACAATAGAATATATCAAAATAATTACAGGGGGTGTTACCACTAAACTTAAAATCCAGATTGTCTCATTTGGGATTGGGATGGTGAAGCCATATTTATTCATAGCTAAAGCAAGTTCTTGAAAAAATAACTCCTTATTTAAAATAAGTACTATTAAAGAAAAAATGGCTGTGATTATTCCTGCAACACAGCCGCCAATAAATCCTGCGTTCGCTGAACTACTTTCTTTCCTTTTGGCAAGAATTTTTTTGATTATTTTTATTGTTTTCATCTTTTTACCTCCTTAATTAATAATATGGAGAATTATAAAAATATTTGCATCGGCATAAAACAGGGTTCGGAATTTCATATAACTTGTTCATATCCGAACTATTCGGATATACTCCAAAATATAGAAAATATGCGAACTGTTCGTATATAAATCCCTCTGGAGAACTATTTAAATATTTTGCGGTCTCCTCAAGAATCATTATAAGAAAATCACCTTCCATCATAATTTTGACTCCCTTTATGTCTGCCAAAATTTATTATTCTTTGATACCGCATAATAATATATAGCAAAAAAAGCAAAAAGACAAATTCCTTCTAAAAATTCTGGAGAGGATATGAAGGAAGTTTATTGTTAATCCATGATAGGAGAAGGAGAAATTTTCATTTTTCCTGGTCTCTCCTTTGTCCGGACAAATTTTAAGAACACCTTTAAAGAGTTTGAGACAGCTACATTATGATAAGTAAATTTCTATTATTCTATTATCTTTTTTTGTTATTTTTATATGGACATTTACATATTTTAAATTTATTTTGAAATCTTTAATCTTTTCTGGCCACTCAATTAAAAATATGGCTTTTTCTTCCATGATTTCTTTTAAATTTAACTTTTCATTTATATCTTGTTCTTCTATTCTAAATAGGTCTATATGATATATCTTGCCTCCTGGAATTGGGTATTCATAAACATATAAAAAAGAAGGACTCCTTGTGTCTTTAAAGCCGAAAAATTCCAGAAAACCCTTTATAAATGTTGTTTTTCCTGCTCCCAGCTCTCCTTTTATAAACAAAACTGTATTAAAGCCGATCCTTTTTGCCAGTTTATAACCTATTTTTTTAGTCTCTTCAGGGGATTTTGTTATATAAATTTCTGGCTTTTTCATATATGCCTTTTAAAATGAGATTTTCATTATACACCGAATCCGGAAATATGCTCAGTATTTCCTTTGGAACTTCTCCTGTTAATATTATTGAAAAATTTTTGCCAAATTTTTTATATATATGCTCAACTTTAGTTTTTATTCCCAAGACAACTATTTCTTTTATACCTGTTGTTATACATTGAGAAGTACTTTTGCCCAGAAAGGGTATTTTTTTACTAAAACTTATGTTTTTTATAAGGGCTGTTTTTATCCACAAACTATGAAGCATGATATTGAAGGAAGGAATTATAATTCCTCCCAAAAATTTTCCATTTTTTGCTATAACATCAATAGTTATAGCTGTTCCATAATCTATAACAATTGCATCTTTATTGTAAAATTTTATCGCTGAGTACATACCCAGAATTCTATCTATACCTATTCCAGGATAGGTGCCTTTTATCTCTTTAAATTGTTTTTTGTGAAGAAAATATACATTTTCTTTTTTCTCAAGTTTCTCTTTTTCTTCAGGAACAACTGATATAAAAAAAGAGGGGGGATTGTTTAATTTATTTTTCAACTCTATTATCTTTTTAATACCTTGATTTCTGGGAATTTTGTATGTTTTTTTAATTTTTCCCCTTAAAAAAATACCTATTTTGTAGTTTTTGTTCCCTATATCACAGCAAATGCATTTATCCATTTTCAATTATATCAAAATTTGATATTTCAAACATGTAAAGCTCTCTAAGGTTTTTATTTTCATCCAGCAGTTTTATGAAGAACTCATGGTTTATATCTATGATTTTACCTTCTAAAAGTTCTTTTTTGTAAAAAAATTTTGCTTTACAGTTCAGTTTTAGGTTTTCTTTATATATTTTAAAAAGTATATAATTTTCTTTGGCCCAAAGATTTATTACCTTTTCAATATATTCGTTAAATAATGTATTTATATCTGTCTTTTTTCCTGTTAAAATAAAAAGAGAGGTGGCAATGGGAGATAG
>JGI24020J35080_1001548_pt1 | contig 11913 bp, 1 predicted proteins | sample Deesub1362A_J573_FD_35080 | JGI IMG/M metagenome (IMG submission 35080) | reverse complement strand
AGGAGGACTTCCAGAATCAAAGAATATTGAGAAAAAAGACCAAAAATAATTTTTTAAATATAAGTATCTAAAATACAATAAAATTGTGGAATCAATACCAAGAAAAGTACTTATTGGTTTACCCCAATTTGCTTTTGTTCAGATTTCTCCGGATGGTAAAAAGATTTCTTATTTAAAACTTGTGGACGATGTTCTGAATATATGGGTAAAGGATAAAAAGGGTAAAAGGTAGTTGGCTTTTGAGAAAGAAGTATCATAAGGTACCTATGAGTAAAGGTTTAAGAACACATAATTTTTATCAGAAAAATCTGAAAAATTCCTTGCAACACATTCAGGAGAGAAATGGGAATAATATTTAAAATTTAACAACCTTAAAAATTCTCTTTTCATTAATTTTAACCTCTATAAAGTATATTCCTTTTTTAAAATTTGAAATTCTCAATTTCTGGTATCCTGCTTCCAAAAACCTATGGATCCTTTTCATTTCTCTACCTGTTACATCATAAATAACTAATAGGACCTCTGATCTTTCGGGTAAATTAAACACTATTTCTGCAAACTTTCTGAAAATTGTATTTTTTATCCAAACTTTTGGTTTATAGAGCCAGTCTTTCTGATTGTATTCCTGTACACCTCCCTTTGTATAGAACTTTCTCGGGATCCAAATCGGTTCAAAGTAGACTATTCCCTTTGTGGAATTATCGTAAAAATCATAAATGAATAAAGATATAGAATCCACATTTGTTGTTCCCCACCAGTTTTTCTTTGCATTTATATCAAAAGGAGTATTGTTGAAAAGATTGTAAAGGGAATTGTGACATATATAGTTTTTACCGTTTTTGAGCTTTGGCTTTGCATTTTCATCTACATATATTCCTATGCTGTTATTTGTTATGTAACTCTTTTTAAGTTTTACCTCTGCATCTTCTTCATATTTTATACCGATTTGGTTTTGTTCCACCTCTGTTTCTTTTATTTTACCTTTTGAATTTGCTGAAAGGACTATCCCTGTATCGCATGAAAGGATTTTTGAACCTTTTATTTCTATTTTTTTACCTTTAAAGTATATTCCGTAGACTGAATTTTTAATTTCGGAATTTTTTAATTTTAACTTTTTCTTACCACATCTCCAATGTTTTAATTCCAACCCTTTCCCTTCATGTTCTGATTCTTTAACTTCTATTCCTTTGTAAGCATACCCTATTTTTATATTATATAAACGAGTAGATAAATCAACAAACGAATAGGAAATATTTTCTTGTTTTGTATTCCCTGGCTTTATTCTATCTATTCCTATCTTGTACTTTTTGGACCCAGAATCTCCAATCTCTTGTCTACAAACTATTTTATTTTTCTTTTCTTTAAATACTATCCCATACCAGTCCCCTTTATCTTTAACAAACCCATCAGAAGTAAAAACAGCTTTATTTTTCGCATCAATAAAGTTATTCGTATCTACAGAACTTATCACTTTTATTGAATTTTCCACCCTTAGAAATTCTGGATTTTTTACTTTAAATCTTGTTCCTTTGCTGTAAACTTCTTTTCTTCTCTTTATCTTCAACTTCCCGTAAACTATAAGTTCAGATAAACTATTGTCTTCTCCACCGGCTGTAACATCAAACTTCTTTATAAACCTTATTCTTGTTCCTTCTATAATTTCCAGTTTTCCTTTTTTAGGCACGATAACATCTCCTCCTATGCTTATGATCCCTTCCCATCTTGTATATTTTGGAAGTTCTCCCCATATATAGAAATTTTTAAAATCAACCTCTCCTGAGTAAGGATTTTCCTCGTTATCATAAATCTTTGAATCAATTTGAGATGAGTCCATACTTTTCCAAAAATTACCTTGAGCATAAATTTTACTGGAACTTAAATTCACAATATCATAACTTCCATTCTCATAAATCCTGTTTGCTCCGTCGTCAAGAGTATCAGAATTATAAAGATTTCCGAGGACTATAAGAGGATTGCATTTATTCTGGATTTCTTCGATCTTTCCCTCTTTTCTCAAATTTCGCTTATCTTTGATAAGGACTCCTGTGCTGTCATTTCTATAAATAATATTATAACTCAGAACAGTAAACCCGCTTTCCATTTCACTTTCAATCCCCATATTATTCGAATGAATTTCGTTTGCAAGAATATATACACATCCTTTTTCAAGCCTTATTCCTGTTTCATTTTCCTTTATCTCACTCAGAATCACATAAACCGTATCACCTCTGGCATTTATCCCTTTTATCGCATTCTTTATCAGAGAATACTCTATTTTTCCTTTGCTTTGTCCTAAATATCTTATTCCGAACCATTTTCCTGTATCCTGAACCTCAAAAATCACATTTTCAGATTCGGCTCCCTGGGCATAAAATTCTCCGTAAACGATAATTTCTATATGATTTGTATCAATTCCTGATTTAAGAATATCCCTACCCTTAAAAATAAACCTCGTTCCCTTTTCAAGAATAACCTTTACACTATCGGGAATCACAATATCTCCTGCGATTTCCACATCACCTGAAAATACCGTATCACGGGGAATAACTCCTGAAAGCTCTTCTGTGATATATATAAATCCTGTATCAGGAAATCTTTTGATATTCTCAGCCATATCCCATGCCATTAAATAAAATCTTATGTTTGCTGAAAATTTCGGGATTGTAAAGAAAAATGTATCAGCCTTTGAACTATCAGGAGCCGTGGAATAGGAAAAATCAGGCACATACAAAGAATCTTCTTTTATCCCTGTTCCATCATAAATTCTTGCCTTAAACACGTATTTATCAGGAAGTTTAAAAACAGAGGTATTTGAAAACCTCGGAGGAGTATAATCAAATATAACGGTATAGGGAGCTCCTATAAATTCCTTTAAAGGATTTCTAAATACAGTTCCGATAAAGTATGTATAAATCACTTCATTCTGTAAAGTAGTATCCATGAAGAATGTATCCTTTAAACCCGCAAGCAGAAAAGAACCGGATGTATCGCTTCTGTAAACTTTATACTCCATAACAGGCGTTAAAGAATCCGTAATATACTTTAATGTGGGTCTTAAAAGTAGATTTCCGTATATAAGCGGTTTCCATACTCCGTATCTTTTATAGTATGAATAAATCGGAATTTCACCGTCCGCATAGAATATAATCCCTGAAGGAAATATAATTATATCCATTGTATCATTAACCTCTTTATCAAACCCGAATTCAAACCATCCGGATGTATCAGGAGGAATATATAATGTGTGAACCTCATCGTTAATTTCAAGACTAAACTGCATTGAGTTTCCTTGTGGATTTTTTAGGTAAATTTTAATCTTCGAAAGAACACCTTTTTCCCTGAAAACGGGCATTTTGAATTTAAGTGTATCCTGTGAAATCTCGTATTGAGGTATTCCTCTGTCTTTAACGAATTCCTCTTTAACATTACCCCACCATATCTTGAGGGATGAATCAAAAATTTCATGGGTTGTAATATCGGTAGATAAAACCCTGAGAATGAATATATTCTCTATTCCGTATAAAGGCTCTCTTTTCAAGTTACCCTTGTTATCAACATAAATTCCGTAAAACTCAAGTTCATTTCCTCCTGAAAATGTGCCGAGTCTATAAATAAAGGTTGTATCATCCATTTTTTCACCTGTAATCTTGTTCCATTCATAATCTCCCTTTATCCTGTAAAACAGGGTATCAAAAACCTCGTTCTCATCAAAAACTCTGACTTTAATGATAAGTGAATCATTCTCATAAATTCTTTCAGGATAAACAAATGACACCAAAGGAGGAACGGTATCTACGGAACCTATGGTTATCCATTTACCCGCATAAAAACCGAAGATTGAATCCGCAATTATCTTATACCTTAAAAACGCATTTCCTTTTGAAACAGATGGTAAAGCATAGGAAAATTCAAGAATATTTATGCCCTTATTCAAAAACAGGGTATCCATGCCCAGATATATCGTATCCTGCTTAATCAAATCAAAATAAATAAAGGTTGTCTCAGGAACAATATAGGAAACATGTGCCTGCATGGTTATTCTCAAAGTGTCTTCAGGATAAACCGTATCTGGCTTTATTGTAAAGTTCTTTATATTTATCTCTATTCCCTTAATTTTCATTTCAAAACTTCTTTCCCTTAAAACCGTATCCTTTTCAAATCTGTAACTTATTCCATAAGAGCCTGAAAGCCCTTTGGGAGGAAGAACCTTGTAAAAGAATGTATCACCCACTCCTATAGAAGCAGAAATCGAATCATTATCCCAGAAATAAATATTCAAATTACCCCCTTCTCCTGAAAACACATTCAATTTTATCGTATCACCGAAAACATACTCCGGTTTTTCGGGATAAACCGCAATAAATGAATCCCCTTCATAAACAGGATAGTCTCTTAAAAGAATTCCTCTCATTGAGGGCCAGAGGTATAGACCGTAGAAAATGCGAACAGGTAATGAATCAAGGGGAAATTTAAAGAAAAGGGTCCTTTCGGGTTCAGGAAACTTTCTGATCAAAGTATCATTCTTTTTAACTATTTTAAGAGAATCACATTTTATCGTATCATTTTTGGGTATAAAAATCCTGAATTGATAATACTCAATCGGAGGATAAATCGTATCCATCCACTCGCTTTCAGGCTTTCCGTAGATATTACATTTCCTGAATTTCAAAACCTTTTCTCCTTCAGGATAAAGAATCCCTGTTATTGTATCATTTGCATCCGAAGAAAACAAAGGAGAAATATAAATCCCTGAAGAATCCTTATTTTCAAGCCCTATACCGATTGGGTCAACCCTCACATTCTCCAAAAATCCCGTTATAAACATCAGGGTATCATCTTCATAAAAGGGAAGTGAAATAGAAGTAAGGACTTTCGGGTTCAAATCGTTCATATTTCTTATTTTTAAGAAAAATCTTGCTGTATCACCCTTTGAATAAAACTTCTTATCCGTAAACGGAGTAACGGATAAATGATAACCTTTAAATTTCACCCATCTGAATTCTGTCCTCTCATTAAGATTAAACGTAATCGTATATGTTCCTTGAGCAAGATAATCCGGATTTAAAAGATAAAATGTATCCGCATAAAAAGAATCGGTTGGGAGGGTAAACTCCGCGTATCCGAAGTCCTCAAACCATCTCACCTCACAGAATCCAGCACCCTTAGCTGTTCCTTTATTTTTGATCAAAACAGGGACAATAAGTAATGTATCCTCTATATTCACATAAAAGGTATCCTGGGTTTCAAGATAGAACAAGGGATAAAGTCTTTTTCTGAAAGAGTGGGAATACAGAATATTATCGTTCAGATTAAGAACCTTAAACCCTATATCATACTCACCCTTTTCCCATGAAGGAAACACCGAAAATTTTATTGTATCATCATGGGAAACATAGGTCTCAATTGTATCAACTCCTGCAGGATGGGTCAGAATTAATTTTAAGAACTGAGCCTGTGCATAGGGAAGATGAACAAGAAAAATAAATTTCATATATCCTGTATCATCAGCACCTTCAAGGATAAGTGTATCAACGGTTATATAATTAACAAGATTACAGTATACGGTTGTATAAAATGTATCAAGTTCCATACCCGAATTTTGCTCTTTAAGAACAGAGAGTATTGTATAAACTCCGGGATAAGGAACGCTTATATTCAAAAAAGATTCTTTTTGAGAACTTTCAGGAACCGTATCCTGTTTTGAATAAAATTTTACTGTATCGGAATTCACATCAATTATATAAAAATGGGTTTTATAAACAGTCTGTATATCAGAGGGATTTATAATTCTGTAATTAAAGGTAAAGGAAGTATCCTCAACAAAGAAAGAAGTATCGGTTTCTATGTTTCCTCCTCCTTTAAACACAAGACCTTTAAGTGCGTATAGCTTATTCTGAGTATAGGTTGAAAGTTCAAGATAAATCGTATCATCTTTTGCAAATCTCGGCTTTAAATAGTAATTCACGGAAATCGTGTCTCCGAGCTTTATAATGAATGTATCCCTTATTGTATCTTTCTGGAAAACAATTTGAGAGAATACCTTCCCTTCTGCCTGATAGGGTTTCAGCACAAGTTTTGCGGGTATTGAATCATAATGGAATTCCGAAGGTGATATAATTTCAGGAATAACATCTATATCAGAAGGAAATACCGTAAGTGAATCCCTCGTATAAAATGTATCCTTAACAAAATAAGCGAAAAGGTTTATCGTGTCTCTGTCCATAAATACTTTAAATTCAAAATTCTTTGTCTCCGATGTATCAATCACAACCGAATCCTTAAAAAGAGTGTCATTATCCCGGATAAATACAAGTTCTCCTTCTTTTATTACAGGTGTAAAGTTCCATAACCTCAATGTTATATCAGTTGAATCCCCTTTGAATGGACTTGCTGAAAATCCTGGAGAAATTTTAAGACCTGTGGAATCATAAACAATGTCAAAGAAATAAAAGGAAACTATACCCAGGGGAAAATCATCTTTTCCGAGTAGAGAGAGCTGAGCGGTATATTTGCCTGGGGAGACAAAAGGAGGTGGTTCTATTATAAGAAGGGTATCCCAGGAAGAATTCGGCTCAAAGTTATTTTTGAATATTTCTTGTGTATGAATCTCTTGTAATTCAAGGAAGGTATATATACCTTCAAACCTATATACTTCAGGAGAAGTATAAGAGACTTCTTCCTTTTTTATATTGAAACAGAAATCAATTCTGTTAAACATTTCTATTGGAAAAGGAATAATATATGAAAGTAAAGAATCAACGAGATACCATTTTTCAAATTCTGCATAATCTGAAAGGAATCCATACGAATGAGCCATAAACCATCCCTTTACTTCACCTTGATTGTTTATATACTCAAAATCATAATCAATAAATTTTACATCTCCCCCTGGCATTTCCTGTTTATATATCACTTTTCCGAATATACCCCCTGCTGGCAGAAATTTTTGAACAAGAATATCCATATAAGTTGTATCCGAGATCACTAAAGAGTACAAGATTGGAGTTTCCGGTTTTTCCATATTAAATCCTATTGCTTCACCGATAGGATATTCTTCTTTTATTTCTACTCTACTTCCCCTTTCCGTCCATCTCTCATAGGTACCATCGGATTTCAATGTCCATATAGTATTTAGAGAGTCAATATAAATAAGCTCATAACTAGCATTTCCGATCTCAAAAACCGTATTTCCTAAATTATCAGTCTTTATTATCTTATTTTTGCCTGGATCTGTAATCCATACATAATTTTTCTTATCAATTTTTATATCCACAGGAGATACAAGCCCTGTATCCCTTATCACACTCAGAATATTAAAATTCTGATCAAGTTTTAATATCCTTGAATTACCGGATTCTACAAGATAGAGAGTTCCGTTTTTACCGGTAATTCCCATTGGCTGTGAAAAATTCCGGTTAACGCTTTCAACAATTCCGAGTCTACCGGTTTCATTCGGTTCGGAATTCGTAGGCTCATATTTTATTTTAAAAATTCTCTCTTGATCAGCGGTTATATAAATATAACCGTCCATAAAAGTTAAACCATAGATGGAGGAAACATTTGGAATTGATAAGGTATCTATAAGAGGTATAGCCCACCGGGATGGAAATTTTTTACCGAGTCCTATTCTCAGAGTATCTTTCAAAACAAATGCATAAATTAAACTATCCTTCCCAAGAACATAAGTTCTTGAATTTATAGAACTCATCTGGAGTACAAAATTTCCCCTCTTTTTTCCGCTTCTTTTCCTCCTTGGATAGGAAAAATAATAACTTCCTTCCTCAAAAAATTCTGTTGTATCCTTTAGAACAAATTTCGTGTTTTCTCTTTTTACCCCTTTGAGTTCAACACCCCAGCTTAATGTATCACCGGAAAACCCGATAGTGTCTATCTCGCTCACATAAGTCCCTATCTTTAGAACTAATTTTCTTTCCTCTGTTGGGTATATGGAAGACTTATTAAAGTACTCTACTTGAGTAATCATATTCTCTCCGAGGACATAAACATCCTTATCCATTTTAACACTTACAGAATCTTCAGAACCATCCTTATAAAAAACCTCGCCCCATATAGAGTCTCTCCTGCCTGTAGTTTGTTGATAATATCTTATTTTAAAAGGTATAACAGAATTTTTCGGGAAATACATCGCATTAAACGACAACATTTTAGTCTCAAGGGGTTTAAAATGTTCTGTCCATGAACCATAGGAGGTATTTCCATGGATAAAAGTATAATCTACATCCTCGGAAAAACTTCCATAGTTAAGTAATGGAATATATATTGTATCCCCAGGATTTTCTACTTTCTGAACAGAAGGAATAGAAATAAAGGTTTTAATCCATGGATATGATATTTTCCATGAATAAGTAAATTCTCCTCTAAACGGCATCTTCCCGTATCCTATATACTTCCCTGTATCAACTGCTTCGGGAACATAAAAAGAATCTGGTATAATAATTGTTTTTCCCGGCTCAATAACAAAATCAAATTCTCTTTTTTCTTCAAAAGGAGGGGTAAAATCACCCCAGCTACTGAATTTTAAATCCGTTTTACCCTCTATTGTATAAGTATATTTACAGAAAGTTCCCGGAACTAAGATCCGGGAGGAAACATCTATAGGAAACCCGATGCTGGTCCTAATTTCGGTGTATCCTAAAGGCATAAAATGGGTATATATTTCCTTTATCTTTTCTTTTTTGAAATACGAATAAAACTTTCCAACCCAGCATGTTCCCAAGCAGGGACAACTCATAAATATCGGCGGAATTTCAAAACTATAATCTATTATTTCTAAGATAACTGTATCTTTATGACCTATACTATCAATCCACTCCTTTGCAAGGAAAAACTTAGCTTTTATATTCTCTGTTGCGTATTCATAAAGTTTTATCCATACAAACAATGAATCGTTGTATATCTTTTTTGCGCTTGTGTCTTTAAAGATAGGGATAAGCGCTATTGAATCTCCAGGTTTAAGCGTGTTTTCCGGAGACAACGAAATCATATAAAATGTATCTATTTTAGGATATCTTTTGAATTGGCATACAAATTTTAAAGTATCTGTATCTTCTTCTTTTAAGAAGATAAGTATTTTAAATTTTTCTGGAAAAGATATATTAGGGGAAATATAAATACCTTCCCAAACAGTATAAAAATTTGAATCAGGGATTATATAAGTATTCTCATAAGAATAAAAACTATCCCCTCCAGTAGTTTTAAATAAATATTTAACACCTATTGTGTCAGGATATCTCAAGGAATAATCTTTTATCTTATAAGAAATATAAAGCGTGTCCCTGTAATAAACATCTTTCGTATAGGTTAAACTATCAAAATAAATTCGTGATATAAAAGTTACGATAGTAGAATCTGAAGAAAAACTATCGGAAATTACTTTAAGCAAACAACTCCCTTTAGGGTAATCTTCTTTTATAGGAATAAACAAGGTATCAATATGGAGGGAACTATCTGAGATTATATAACTGGTATCTCTGCTCCATAAAGTATCAAATTGTCTTAAAAGATAAAAATTAAAACTAACTTCTTGAGGCAAAGAGTCTGGATAGTACCAATATATAAATTTAATGGGATATTTTTTATATTTACCTTTATTTATATGATAAGAATCCTTCTCAAAGGAAACATATCCCCTACCACCGAAAAGAGATAAAGAAGTTTTGCCTTTTATATTAAGACCGTTTTTTAAATAACAATCTATTCTTTTTATTCCGGGTTTCTTAAAGGAATATTCAAATTCAATCGTATCATGAGATGCAAGATCAACTTCTTTCCAGAAAATCACGCTATCTTTAAATTGATTTTTGATAACACAAAGTGTATCAACCCACACACTATCCCCGGGGATTATAGCAATCTTAAAAAGAACAGGGATATTAACTATATTACCCTCATAGGAAATAAAGAATTTAGGGAGAGATACAGGAGTATCAATAAGAAAAATTCCTTTTGAAAGTCTGAAACTTCCAAAATAGTACCATATCCTTGTTCCTCGAAAATTTATAAAATACTTATCCTCCCATTCTTTTTGTTCGTTCGGTAATAATTTAATCAATTCTTTATATATAAGAGAATGATTCATATCTTTTACAAGATTATAACTTACCGTATCACCTGTTGTATTCTTTAGATGAACCCTTACTTTAACTCTTTTCGGATTTTCGGGTCTTTCCTCATTCACTGTGAGCCATGCCAAAACAGGGGGTAATTGATAATTTCCGTATATAACATCTTTAATTCCGAATCCTCCACACGGAATATTCCTGGCATATATATCCGTGTCTTTAAAATCTGCCAGAACGACATAAACTCCCCTTGCTCCCAGATTCGATAAGGAAAATAAAGTGTCAATTGTATCAAGCGGAGCAAGCGGGTTTGAAAGGATTATTGAGTCAACAAATAAGGGATCTTCGGAATTTATAACAGTATCAACTTTTATATAAATCTTATTTGCAAATTCAGGACCCGGATTTACAATTCTTAAAGAGATTCCTATATTTTGATCTTTATCAAAAGAACAAAAAGTATCGGTTAAAGAGTTAACAGTACCCCATAATATAGAATTTCTTAGAATACCTTTGGTAGTTTTTGAGTGCTGATTATGAGCACTACCGTAGTCGTCATAAAAGCCTGACAAAAATACATATCCTTTCCCGTATTTATAAAAAATAAAAGCTGGGTTCCCTGAAAAAGTTCTTCTTAAAATAATTTGTGAACCTTCAGGTAAATATCCAAAAAAACCATCAACTCCTCCAGATATAGGTTGACGGCTTACAGAATAAATAGCAGGATATAGAGAATCAACAAATAAAGAATAACTCTGACAGCTCTGGTCCTCCTGCCATCCATAACCCATGGGCTCACCTGGTAATACTTCAAAATCCTCTCCTTTCGGCTGAGTAAATGTATAAACTATTCCACCATTTGAAACAAAATCTTCTAAAGCATTTTTAAAATTAATATCATTTTTCTTGCCTGATAAACCGCCTGATGGAATAACCAAAACTTTTAAATCCTTTTTATCAATTCCATAAACTTTTAAACTTTCCTCAATTTCAACACATACACTCGGAATTCCCAGTGAATTTAAAAGCATTTTTGCATAACCGTAATTTATTGTGTGTAAAATGCCGATATTTGAAGAAACTGTATCAGAATAAAAAACATCATCAAGAATAATCGGATTCTCAGGTTTACTTGAAAAAATTTCTCCCTGTTCATCAGGGTGATCATTACCAGGATTACAAGGACCCACAGGCTCTCCCGAACATTCATTCGATTGACAATCCTGATTATAAGGAGCATTCGGCTTTGTATAAATGCCTGACTGAGTTAAATACAAAGGACACAGTAATGTATCCAAGACATTCGCTTCTACTCCCAATTTCGCAATAAGGTCTTCACATTCCTGTGAAGAAGCAGTAAGATAAAATGTATCAATACCCTGTGAATTCCCAGGAACGGTCAAATAACCGAAAGAAGGACTTAATGACCAGTTCCCCTGAACAAGATTTGCACTCCACTCAAATTCAAGTGTATCCGATGAAGAATTCTTTATAGTAATTTTTATAGGTATTGTCTGACCGGGATGGACTACAGCATTGGAGGGATTTAAACTCATCTCAACACTTGGAGGTTCCGTCTTAAACGAAAACACATAATCACCACCCGCTTTTCCATCATTGTCACCATCAAGCGGAATCCCGCAGGTATCCTCTGCCATATCAGAAATTGTAACCTCATAATCAGTACATAATTCAAAATTCTTATGTTTTATTGTCAAATTCTTTAAATCACTCCATTCATAAGAAATTATCTCAACAGAGGGATTTATTGATATTGCTGACCTTACCGAAGCTGTGTCCATCGCCTTACTGAAAGAAATTTTTATGTCTT
>JGI24020J35080_1001542_pt1 | contig 11970 bp, 8 predicted proteins | sample Deesub1362A_J573_FD_35080 | JGI IMG/M metagenome (IMG submission 35080) | reverse complement strand
CCCTCGGTCACTGCAATTACTTTCCAAGCTCTCCTATATATAAAAGATTCCAATCTCTCTGACGCTTTAATAAGAAATTTATTTTTCACTAATCCCAGCTCCACTGCTGTTTCTGGCCAAAGGTCAGAAACGTTAAAAATAAAAGGGGTTCGCCTTATAAAGCTAGCAATACATGCAGATATGCCCGTAAATAGAGGCGGAGAATGTACGAGAATCAAATCGTACTTCTCAATGAATAGCAAACCAAATAGAGCAGAGAAAACAAAGGAAAAATATGCTAGGAGTCTTTTTTTGAGATTCCCCGATGAAGGAAAAGACCAAACTCTAAAAACATCCAAATCTTTTATTTTCTCCCTCATAAGAAATTTTCCTTTATATTTTTCAGGGATAGTTTCCATACGATGGCTTGGAAATGTAGTGAGTATTAAAACCTCATAGCCTTTCTCTTTAAGTTCCCGAGCTATTTCATAATATCTAATAGGAGCAGCTCCCACTTCAGGATAGAAATACTGTGTGAGTATAACTATTCTCAACTTCTCACCTCGAAAAATTTAATTTTTGGCTTTTCCTTCCCGCAAAACTTTTCCTAGTTCAACAAGTGTATTGCTAATTTAGCAAGCATTATTTCCTGAAAACTTCAAGATTATAGTGAGGCGGCCCAAGTTCTCCAAAAAACCTTATGACATTTCATGCTCATAGCGCTAACCGGTATGGACAAGCACCTCACCGAATTTTTTGCTTTTTTAAGCTCTGTGAAACCGAAAAGCTTTAATAATTTGAAGACGAACCCCAAAACGCTCAAGTTTTAAGCATTTTTCAATTTCCAAGTCGTTATTTCTCACCACGACTTTTTTTCTGAAATCAAGCTTCACCCATCAAAATAGCTACAATAATTCCGATTATCAAACCTGCTAATAAACTAAAAACAACGTTAAATTTAAGGTTTGGCTTAATGGGTGAAGTTGGAGTTGACGCTAAACTTTCCAGTTTGGCTGTTTCCTTCTGAATTAAAAATTTAATTTGAGAAAGTTCCCTTTGCCGTGCTACTTTCATATTACTAAGGTTTGCTAACTGCGATCTCATGTTGCTTATACTTGAAATTTTTGTAAGTCTCTCAATCGAATCAGTTGCTTTCTCACTCCTTGCTTTCTTCAAATCTTCTTCTATCTCCTCTATCCTCTTACTTATCACTTCAATTCCCTCTTTCAAGTATTTTTCTTCTTCAGTTAAAGAATTAACTCTTCCTTCCTGATTAGCTAAATTGACAGCTTTTCTAGCAAGAAAATTAGCTATTCTTGCTGCTTCTTCAGATTTTTCTGAAAAAACAGTCAAAACAAGAACACTGGTAAATCTAATTTTTATTTTTCTCCTTAACTCTTCTACAGAGTAGTTAAGTCCGAGATCATTTATGGTTTCCTTCAAAATATTGTCACTCTTCAAACTTACATCTAATATTTCCTGAGATCTTTGATCAAAAGACCTTCCAACCTTTACCACCGCAGAGGCAGAATAAACAGGTTTCGTCAAAAAAGAAACGATTAAACCCAAGAAAACTGATAAGACCATAAAGGATATGACAATCCATTTCTTTTCCTTTAAGATTTTGATATAAGACTTAAGATCGATTTCATCTACCATTTTTCACAATCTCCTTTCTGCATAAAATTATAAAACTACATTTTAACTTCCCTAATTCTAACCTATTGCTGATTCAAAAATTTACACAAAATTTCAAAAGAATCAAAAACCACTAAGAAGTTCTTTGTAAACGCCAATGGTTCTTTCCGCATTTCTTTCCCAAGTAAACTCTCTCAAAACCAAGTCAGAAGCTCGCTTCCCAATAATCTGTGCCTCATCCGGATGAGTAAGTAAAAAATCTAAAGCTTTAACTAAACTTCCTATACTCTTAGGCTCAACCAAAAGTCCACTCTCACCGTCTTTTATCACATCTTCAATTCCCTCACCTCGACAAGCAATCACTGGTTTTCCAAATGCCATGGCTTCCAAATAAACCACACCAAAACCTTCCCGCCAGCTAGGTAGAGAAAAGATATCCGCCTCAGCCATGTATACCAATGCTTTCTCATGGGGCAATCTTCCCAAAAACTCCACATATTTTTCCAGATTAAGTTCCCTCGCTAGCTTTTCTAATTTTTCTCTCTCCGGACCATCCCCAATTATTACATATTTTAACTTCTTGCCCCTTTTTAAAAGCTCAGAAAGAGCAAGCAAGTTCAGATCAATCCCTTTGCTTTTATATAAATTTGAGACGCTAATTAAAATAAAATTGTCTTTTCTGTCAATTCTCTTACCAATTTTCCTTATTTTCTCTGGAGGAACTCCATTGTTAATTACTGTTATATTCTCAGAAAAACCAATCTCTGAATGAGCCAAACGTTTAAGTTTTGTGCTTACTGTAATAACTTTGTCAGAATTTTCTATGACCCATCTTACATACTTCCTGCAACGAGAGTTTTTATGAATAGTCACTTGCAGGTCTTGGCCATGTATAGTAACTACTATAGGTATATGAAATATTTCTTTCAATTTTAGTGCACAAAAACCATCAGGAAGCGCAGTGTGAGCATGTATGATATCGAAGTGAAAATCTTTATAAATCCTTCTTACCAACTTTTTTACCCCCAAAAACATCCTCAACCCTGACGAAGCAAAAAATAAAGCTTTTGGAAAGGCAATGTAACGAGGACGATACACTGAAACTCCTTCCCATAAATCTTCCCCTTCAACTCGTGAATAAGCTCTCCACTTGGAATTTATCAAATTAAGAGGAAAGGGAGAGTATGGTAGAGGCGAAACAACCTTTACCTCAACTCCTTTCCTCATCAAAGCCTTTACCTGCTCGTGAACGAAAATACCGTAAGCTATATTATAAGATGAAGGATACATTCGAGAAATAACTAAGACTTTCATCCCTCAACCTCACTCCTTGAGCCTTTGATAATTTAAAAAGGCCAAGGAAAAGGCAAAGAAAAGCCAATGTGGTTTAAAAGAAATTATGGAGCTGGAACTCATACTGGCAATTGGAAATGAAACTAACCCTACTAACAAAGCCTCGCAAATCATTTTCTCCCAAGCAGCGTTCAACTTCTTATAAATACCATAAAGAGACAAAAAAAGGCTTAAAAAGAAAATTAGATATAAAATGAATAAAAGGATGCCATAATTTGCCAGAATTTCCATCCACCAATTGTGAAGGTCAAGTACGCCCCTTGTTTCAAAAATTCTAAAATTTTCCATATAATATTGAACATTCCCTGCTCCAACTCCAAATCCATAAGAACCATAAACAAAAAATAAAGCATTTTTCAACAGATTAAGCCTGATTTGGAGTGAGGATAAAAAATGTCCACTTAATTCATCAGATATGCTTTTCAATTGAGTAATGATTGCTTCTGATACAGCAAGTACTTTGGAAGGAAAGAAGAGAAAAAGAAGAGAAAAAATTAAGAAAAATGCCACTAACACCTTTAATTTTTCCTCCTTTTTTAACAGGAAAAGGAACCAAAAAGCAATGCCTACCAAAAATGCAATGTAATTAGCACGTGATAAGGTAGCGACCAATAAAAAGAGTCCCATCAAAAAAACCACCAAACTTATAAATGGAGAAATATACTTGCGTCTGTATCTCATAAAAGTAAGAGCAAAGGGAAGGGACAATGTAAGATAAGTAGCAAAATCATTTGTATTGTAAAAAACTGTGGTAGGCAAAAATTTGAGCTTGGGGTTTGTAGTAGTAGCATATTTAGATACACTGAGATGTTTCCCAGTAGCTACTTCCAAAATGCCAACAGAAATTAAAACGATAAAAATTAAAAACCATATAAGATGAAACGCTTTTAGAGAAAATCTATCATGAAAATAATATACTGTGAAGAAAATTGTAGAAATACCCATAAAGAGAAAAATATTGTTTCTAACAGCTGCGTATTTATCTATTGACCAGATAGAAGATAATGCAGCGTAAAGTAACCAAAAAAATAAAAAATATAAATAAAAATTAACTTTAACATGTGAAACGTGTATTTTTCCTTTATTCAACAATAAACTTCCCAAGAAAATTACCCACAAAAGTAAAAGAAAAATTCGATATGGGAATAGATGAATAGAGCCTAAAGGAAAAGAAAAAAAAGCTGAACCCAAAAAACCACTAATAATCGTGACATAAAGAAGTAAATTTTGAACCCAAAAAATATACTTCCTTTCAACTTTAACTGTTAATAAAAATAAGATGGAAAAGGAAGCAAGTCCAAAAAATAAAAATTGGGTGGAAATGATGCCAGTCTTAGAAAATTCGCCTATGGTAACTTCCAGAAAAAAAAGAGTGAGAAGAGAAGAGAATAAAATCAAAATTCTCTTATAACTAATTTTCCAAATTAACGTCTCTCGCCCGCCCAATATAACCCCCTATACAAATTTTCCTCTATTCTGAGAGAATCTTTTTATAAGAGAAACTACTACAGCCACTTCTTTTCTCATTCTTTCTTCCCAGCTCCAAAAATTTTCTTCTGCGAATCTTCTTGCATTCTTCCCCATTAATAACCGCTGATTATCATCTAAAAGAATTTCTTTGATTATCTCAGAAAGCTTTGGGAGCTCCTTTTCATTCAATAATATTCCATTGTAACCATTCTTAATAAATTTTCCTGTATCACCATTATCCAGAGTTATAATACATTTTCCCGCCATCATCGCTTCCAAAAGTGGGTTTCCAACATTAGACCAATCATAAAAGGAAAGAAAAATATCTGCAGCAGCAAGATATTTAGGAACATCTCGATGAGGCACTGCTCCCTCAAAGCGAACATTCTCCTCCACTCCCAACTCCTGAGCTAACTTTCGCAATCTTCCGCACTCAGGACCATCACCTACAATAATTAAAATAATATTTGGAAAATCACTCAACAATTCAGGTAAAACACGTATGCTTCTATCAACCCGCTTCCACTTGGCCAAACGACTTACCGAAATTAAAACCTGCTCAGCTTTTATATTAAGACTTTGAGCTGCTTCACTTTTCTCCGGCATCTTTCTAAAAAGGTCCCAGTCTACACCATTCATCCAAAATTTAACTTTTTCCATGTTTACACCTAGATTTTCTAAAACCTTATCCCCCTGCGTCCCATCATTAGCCATTATTATCAAGTCAACAGGGATTTTGAGCCCTATATAATGCTCCCATGCTCTTATCTGCCAAAATCTCTTTTTCATCCAAGAAACCTTTAGGATAGTCCCTTGAAAACGAGAAACCACAGGAATACGCCAAATTTTTGACAAAACCTTAGCCACTGGAACACCATAAATTTCGTAACCATAAACAATATCAATCTTACAGCGAGATCTCACTTTCTGAGCTCTAATAAAAGCTGCCAATTGGAAATAGAACCACCAGAGCGCCCTAGCAAAAAAACTCACTTTCTTAACTTTTAACAACTTTTTTAAAAATGGTGCATCGAATCGAATAATGTGCAAATTTGAATGGAGCTCCGAACTAATATTTTCTCCACGATTACCAGTGATGAAAAAAACTTCCCAACCACCATCTAAATAACCCTTTATAGTTCGCCAAAGAGAGGGGGCTCCTCTCCCTTCCCCCATCGACCATAAATCTAGAGCTGATATGATTAGAATGGTATTTCTTTCTGACTTCGAAGAATTTTTAGTTTTGTCTTCCTTATTAGGTATACTCATTACCCTCCCCTTGCTTTTTTAATAAGTGCTTCTCCTGTCTGACGATAAATCACCCAATCCATACGCTGAGGAACAAGAACTTCCATCCACGAATTACCTGAAAGTCTTGTGTAGAAAAAAATACGAGCTAATAAAGTAAAAGTATAAGAAGTTGTAGAAGCCAGAGCTGCACCCGAAATCCCGTATCTTGGAATCCAAATAATATTCAAAACAATATTCGTTAAAAGAGTAAAAATGCTTACATAAGTATTTAACATTGGTTTGCCTCTCCCAGCAATATCATTTGCTAATACACGAGAAACACTCAATGCTACAATGCCGGGTAAAAGGATACGAAAGGGACTTACAGCAGGTAAAAATGTTTTGGAATAAAGAAACTCAATCACCCACCGGCTTAAAAAGAAAAGAATCAGCGCTCCGAGCGCTGTAACCCAAAGAACCGTCCGAGAAACCAAGGGAGTAAAACTTTTCCTTTTCTGCTCATCTTCTTCTGCCGCCACCTTAGGAAAGAGAACTGTACTTGCTGCTTGTGAAATTAACCAAAGCTTCTCCACTAATGCAACACTAACCGAATAAAAACCCACTGCAGTGGGATTCAAGAATCCATTAACAAGAAACATATCCACTCTATAATTAAGAAAACTTAATATATTTGCCAAGTGAACCTGGAGGCCATAAATTGAAGCCTTTTTGAGATAATCTCGATTTAATTTAAAAACTATACCTCCAGCTGCTTCTTCTGACCAAAAAAACAGTATTAAGCCACTTGTCACCCAAGAAAAAAAGCTTGCGACGATAGCTCCTACAACCCCTGCTTTAAACAAGACAAGGGCAATTAAAACAAAAAGAAGCATCAAAAGGGAACGAAAAATCTCGATAAGGTTATATTCTTTAAACCTCTGAGCTCCGAGTAAAATATTCTGTAAATATTTAAAAAAAAGTGTTGCCGGTACAAGAGAAAGAGCAACAATTAGATATTTCGTGGGCACTCCTGGAAATAAGCTTTCTTGAAAAAAAAGTGCAATGATTAAACCAACAACTAAACCTAAACAGCTGATGCTAAAACCAAAGAAAATATTACTTCCAAGAATCTCTCGTCGAGAGTACCTACCTTGAGCAAAATGATAAACAGTTGCTGGACCGATTCCCAAGTTTATAAGGGTGGTAATTAATGTAGGTAAAAGAATAGCAAGAGTGTAAATACCTTTGCCTTGAGGTCCAAGTACACGAGCAATGGCAATTGAAGTACCAAGGCTAAGAAAGAAAAAAAGAACTCGAGAAACAAAAGTTATTGTGGTTCCTTTTACAAACTGTCCCAGTCTCTTTTTTCTCATTTTTTATCTCCAAGAAAGATCTGATATCTGCACGTTTTAAAGGGATTACATCTGAAGGTATGCATAATAAAATATCCTCTCTGCTTTCTTAAAAGCTTTATAGATTTTCTGACCATCTAATCCAAGTACCCTAAATTCCTCAATCTCTCCTCAATCTTCTTTTGCTGAACTTCAGTTAGTTTCTTTTCCTCCCCTCGCCGAAAATGTTTCTCCTTCGCATCTGCATAATGAACATCTCTCCCTCTCGTTTCTGAACTTTCTTCAAATATTTCTGTAAGAACACGCCCGTCACACTCATAAGGAATTGGAAGATTGAAATAATGAAGGATTGTAGGGGCTAAATCCCAGATGTAAATCTCACTCCCGCTTAATCTAACTCCCTTTTTAAGTTCATCTCCTGAAGCAATAAAAATCCCCTTTCGGCTGTGACAACCACGAAGTTTTTCTCTTTTTGTTATATAATTTTTAGCTATAAAATTATTCGTGATGTTAAATCCCTCTTCGAGCTCCAACACAATATCGGGAGCTTGATCCACATAGGGACCTTCATAGATATCCTCTCTGCGGTATGCTGCACGCACAACAGGACGCCCAGTTTCCGGGTCTCGTAATTGCAACAAACTTTCAATAACCTGTTTTCTGATTTTTTCATACTCAGGCGATGTAGAAGGTACGAGAACTAAAATGCCTTTAGTTTCCATAGTAAATTGCTGTACAGCACTTACCTTTGAGTTGTTCAAATCAACCTCAAAGGAGAAGCTTGTGGGAATAGCTACTTTCAACTTTCGAGGTAAGAAACGCTTGCCCCAATTCCATATAGATAAAGGCAGCCACTTCTTCAATGTAGACTTATCTACGTGAAGACTTTGAAAGATTTTTGATAAATAACCGGATTGTTCATCCTTCTTTAAATCCTTCTTCCCATCAAGTTTTCGAATTTCCTCCCAGGCTGTTTCTTCGAAATTTGTTTGCCGAATTTTCAACAATCCCTGATCAATTAACCACTTATTAATATGAAAATCTTTCTCTTGAGCTTGAAATCCGTGATCAGACATAAGAAAAAAAGCAACATCCGGCCAATCTTTTAACAAATCGCCGACTAAAAGATCTACAAATTGGTAGAAGTCTTCTATTACAGAGTGATTTTCCCAAAACATATGACAAACGATATCTGTTCCTCTTAACATCAAAAAAGCAAAATCCCATCTTTCTTTTTGTAAAAGAACTGAAAAAGCCTCCTTCTGTTTAAGAGTAACTAGATAAAGATCACTAATCATACGATGGTCCTTTGGTAAGTCTGCACGTTCATTAATCCTGTAGCCTCCCACTAATTTATGAAGAAAATCTTCCATATTCTGCGGCTGACAAAAATGTTCCCCTTGAGGGGTCAACATCCCACTTATAATTACCCCATTTATTGGACGTGGAGGATACGTGCAAGGTACATTCATTATTATACAGCGCTTACCGTAATGACTTAAAATTTCCCAAAATGGTTTTACAGCAATATCCCCGCTTTGAACAATTCTTCTTTTGCCCCCCTGCTCAGGAACAAAAAAATCAAATACTCCATGCTTTCCAGGATTCACCCCCGTAATAAAGGAAGGCCAAGCAGGCACGGTAGCATAAGGAATAGTGCTTAAAAGATTAGCATACACCCCGTTACTCATTAAATTCTTAATATTGGGTAATTTTCCTTCTTTCAAAAGTGGATATATAATCTCAAACGCTGCTCCATCAAGCCCAATTACAATAAGTTTCTTATCTTCCAGCTTTAATACCTCCTCTCGATATTACATACCTATAAACTTCATCCAACTTTTTTCCCACAACCGCATGATTGTAATGCTCCCTAGCATACTGTGCAATTTTTTCTGAGGAATAATCTTGATAATGATCTAGCATATAGTTAATAGCTGAAGTAAGATCATTGCAATCCCCAGGTGAGAATAGCTTTCCAAATTCCTCTCTAATTATTTCACGAGGACCTCCTGCGTCTGCTCCAATCACAGGCTTTCCACAAGCCATAGCTTCAACCAGCACTACTCCAAAAGTTTCATATTGACTAGGCAACACTAAAAAATCGCTTTGCCTCATACACTCAGCAACTTCTTCTTTTGGCTTAAGTCCATGGAAAAAGACCACATCAGATAAGTTTAATTTGCGAGATAACTCCTCATATTCAGCTCTATAAGGACCATCACCAACAATATCTAGAAAGAAATCATCCCGAATCTCCCTCAAATGTGCTAAAGCTTTAAGAAGAGAGGATATCCCCTTTGCAGGATCCAGCAAAGCTACAAGAAGTATCCGTTTTTTGTTACTTTTTGTCGGAGAACGATCTTTGGGATAAAAAAGTGAGATATTTACAACATTTGGAATAACATGAAATTTCGCATTAATTCCGTATGATTGTATATGTCTTTTTAAATCCTCACTTACAGGGCAAACCAAAGAAGCATTTTCAAAAGCAAATTTGGCCTTCAGTCTTTCAAAGCCCCGAATAGACTTACGGGAGAAACCACTAAAATGTTCGGAAATAATAACAGGAATGTGGAATATTTTTCCTAAAAGAACAGCAGTAAAACCTGCAGAATAAATATGAGCATGAATTATATCTGGTTTGAAACCTTCATTTAACAATTTTTTAAAAGCTTTATACATACCGTAAAGATAGATAAAATACGTTGTTTTAGGAAGAGGGAACCTCTGGTACCGCAATCTCAATGTTCTAATACCCTCCTCAACTTCTTCAGAAATTTCATATATACCCCGAACACAATCCTTATATCCTTCACTATAAAGAACTGCAACATTATTAAATAACTCTACTGCCTTTACATATTCTTTCACAAATATTCCAGAAACTGGTTTTTCTCGTGAAGGATACCAACCTGGTATAACTAATACATTTAATCTTCGCCCACTTGAATCTATTTTCTCTCGCTTCATAATAATATGAGTAATTATATAATATTAAATGTACACCTTTTTCCTCATCCACTTTGCAAGTTTTTGAAGTAAGAGGCCTGCTACAGCAAAGGAAAGATGGTAGAATAAAAAGCTTAGTAATTTTTAAATTTGAAAGAAAAAGGGACTTATTTTGAAAAAAAGGGAGAGCAAAAAACAACATAAAAGCATAAAAAATTTGGCAAAAATATCAAGTTCTGATGAAGAAATAAAGTTTGATTCAAGATTTCATAAAAACTCTAGAGGTGAAATTAAAATGAAAGTGTGTCATCTTACCTCCGTTCATTCACCTTTTGACTCGCGCATATTCTATAAAGAATGCAAGACACTGGTTGAAGCAGGATACAAAGTTACCTTAATTGCTCAACATGATAAAAATGAGGTAGTTAGTGGAGTGGAAATTATTGCTTTGCCAAAGGCTAAAAATCGCGTTCATCGTATGTTCGGACTTACCTTAAAAATCTTCTGGCTTGCTTTAAAGCAAAAGGCTGACCTTTATCACTTTCACGATCCAGAGTTAATGTTTATAGGGGTGGCATTAAAATTATTTACAGGCAAAAGGGTCATCTATGACGTTCATGAGAATGTGAGGAAGCAGATATTAAATAAATACTGGTTACCAAAATGGAGTAGAAAAATTGTTTCCATTCTGTATGGGTGGATAGAAAAACTTTGTTTATTATTTATAGACTACATTATTATCGCCGAAGATTCTTACATTGAAAATTATATAAAACTTAATAATGTGAAGTGTGTTAAAAATTTTCCTCTTCTATCATACTTAAAAAATCAAAACTGCGAAGCAAATTACAGTCAAGAAATTATAGAAAAATCACTAATTTATCTAGGTTGCATCAGTAAACCAAGAGGAGTTTTCGAACTTATAAAAGCAGTTAAGCTTCTTAAAGATTACGGGTACTCAAATGTATTACTAAAATTAATAGGTCCAGTTTATCCTGAATCTCTACTATTAGAAGTAAATGAATTACTATCTCGTTACAATATTTCAAATAATATAACTATTTTCGGGAAAATACCTCACGAAAAAGTTTACGAAATACTTTCTGAATCTCGCGTTGGATTAGCTATTCTACACCCGGACCCAAATTACATAGAGAGTTTTCCAACAAAACTATTTGAATACATGGCGACAGGACTTCCTGTTGTCGTTTCTAACTTCCCTTTATGGAAAGAGATTATCAATGCCCACAAGTGTGGAATTTGTGTTGATCCTTTGAATCCCGAAGAAATTGCTAAAGCAATTAGATATTTAATTGAGCACCCAAAGCTTGCAAAAAAAATGGGAGAAAATGGTCGAAAAGCAGTTCTTGAAAAATATAATTGGGAAAGAGAAGGAAGAAAACTTCTAGCACTTTACAGAAGAATAGGTAAAAGCGAAAAAAATTAGTAATTACCTTAAAGGAAACATTTTTACTCTGGGGGCCAGTTGGTGCTCAACCACACTCGCTTGTAAGAAAAAGAAATTTCGCTATCTCTAGAATTAAACCTCCATAAACCTGTCTTTGTATCCCCATACTTATAAAGAATTGCTAGGTCAAATCTGCCATCTTGATTGAAATCTCCTGAAGCGGATTTGATTTTTTTCCAATTCCAAGAGGAACCTTTCCACGAGAGGGAAGAAGCGAAGTGACCTTTATTTGAAATAAGTGTCCAGATATTCACTTCTTTATTCCCGGTGTCATATATGAAAAAGCAATCATAATCACCATCATTATCTACATCTCCTGAAAGGAATTTCGTATTATCAAAAAACCAAGATGTGCTATACCACACGCGTTGGTAGGAGAAGGAGTTTCCGTTTGAGGTGAAGGTCCAGAGGCCTGTTCTGTTGGAGGCGTATTTGTAGAGGATGGCGATGTCACTCTTTCCGTCTCCGTTGAAGTCTCCGCTGGTGATTTTGCTCTTGTCCCAGCTCCAGAGATAGTTCATCCACACG
>JGI24020J35080_1001506_pt1 | contig 12226 bp, 17 predicted proteins | sample Deesub1362A_J573_FD_35080 | JGI IMG/M metagenome (IMG submission 35080) | reverse complement strand
TTAAGCTTCGAGAAGTAGTAGTAATCTTCTATCGTGAACTCGCCGTGAGTGGCATCCCACCCCACTGACATCATTGCTTTCCCGAGATTTTGTGTTTATAAATTTTAATTTAACTTAAAATATATATTAGTATTTTACTAATTTAATATACTAAAATCTTTAGTATATTGTAAGTAATCTCTGAATAATTCTCTGAACCCCCAACGTAAAAGACAAAAAACAAAACTTAAGTTTTTGTGCTACTACACTAAACATGCTCAACTTTGGAGGCCCCTTTTGGAAACAGATCGTTGAGGACTCACTTGCTGGAGTCTATATTCTGGACAACGAATTAAGATTACTCTACGTGAATAATGTAGTTGAAAAAGCTACCGGTTATACAAAAGAGGAACTATACTTGAGAAAAGCTACCGATCTTGCATACAGCGAAGATAAGAAAGAACTTGAAAGAGTTGCTAAGAGGGTTTTCAAGGGTGAAAGGGTTTTCTATGAGGGGAGGTATGTCAGAAAAAGTGGAGAGATCAGGTGGGTTTGGGGAGCAATAACACCGCTTGAATATGAACACAAGATTTACGGACTTGGGAATTGGATAGATATAACTAGGACAAAGAAACTCGAAGAAAAATTAAAAGAGAGCGAGGAATTCTACCGAATGCTTATTGAAGAAGCAATTGTACCCGTATACATAGTACAAGGGGGGCGTATTGTTTACACAAACAAAGCTATTGAAGATGTAACAGGCTACAAAAGAAGTGAACTGATAGGACAATCACCCTCCATGCTGATCCACCCGGAGGATCGAGACGAGGTTCTTAGAAGGTATGTTGAGAGAGAAAGTGGATTAAGGGATATTGAGACCTACAGCTGGAGAATAATCAGAAAAGATGGAGAGGTCAGATGGGTTGTTGTGAGACCAGGGAGAATAACTTACAGAGGTAAACCAGCAGTCGCAGCTACAGGGCTGGATATAACTGACGTTATCAAACTTAACGAAGAGCTCAAATGTAGAAACGAGTTTCTCTCTATTTTAAATAGAGTTCTGAGACACGACGTCGGAAATGCACTGACTGCAATCAGAGGAGCACTTGAAATTCTGGGGACAGAAAACAGACTGGTATCAGTAGCACTCAAGAAAATAGACTACATAGTAGAACTCATAAGAGATGTAAAGGCACTTGAAGCTGCAATTGAAGAGACAAAACCAATGAATCTGGCCGAAGTTGCAAAAGATGTAGCAAAAATTTACGAAAAAGAAGCTGAAATCGCCCTAAATCTGAAGGATGCTATTGTCAATGCCAGTGAAGCGCTGAAAACAGTTTTACAAAATATCCTCCACAATGCCGTGGTTCACTGCGGAAAAGGGGTTAAAGTGGAGATAGAAACGTTCAGTAGCAATGGCTGGGGAATTGTTAGGATAGCAGACTATGGCAAAGGGATACCAGATGATATGAAGAACAGAATATTTGAGGAGGGATTTTCAACTGGAGAAAGCAGTGGTCTCGGACTTTACATAGTTAAAAAGATTGTGGAATACTACGGAGGAAAAATAGAGGTCAAAGATAACAACCCCAGTGGAACTGTGTTTGAAGTTAAACTTCCGCTGAAATGAATTAACACTTTCAACTGGATTGCTTTTGAAGTTCTCTATATTCATCGACGCTTATAGATGTTGAAGTACTCAGCCGTCACATCTTGCAGCAACCTTCAAGCATTTCAAGAATGCTCATACTACACCTGAAAATTCCGGGCAAGGTGAAGCAGGCATCAAGCAGCTTTGACATGTACTCGCTTATCGGTCTGTGTCCGTACCAAACTGAACAGCCTGTGAGCTGTTTCATTTTGGATTGTTAGGATCCAAACTTTAAATCGAACCTGTCGAGGTTCATTACCTTGTCCCATGCTTTTATGAAATCTTCTATGAGTTTCTCCTCATCGCTTGCGTAAACTTCCGCCACAGCTCTTAACTCGTCGTGGTGAGCGATTATCAAATCGACTCTCGTAGCCCTCCACCTCAATTCGCCGGTTTTTCTTTCGCATCCTTCGAAGATGTAGCGATGCTTATCGGCTTGTCTCCATTCAAAGCCCATATCAAGCAGGTTGTCGAAGAAATCGTTGGTCAGAGTTTCTGGTCTATCCGTCAAAACGCCGCACCCGTCGTTACTTGTAAACAGCCCCGAGAACTCTTAAACCACCGATTAGGACGACCATTTCCGGCACAGTAAGCGTCAGTAGATGTGCTCTATCAACGAGGAAGTATTCCGGTGTCGTGTAAACGTCGTTTTCATCTATTGTGCTCGGATCTCTAAAGTAATTCCTGAAACCATCAGCGAACGGCTCTATCGCCTTGTAGAACTCGACTTCTATCTGATCTTGGGTTGCATCAACTCTTCCTGGAATGAACGGAATTTTTACGTTTATTCCAGCTTTACTTGCGGCATTCTCTATTGCAGCACATCCGCCAAGAACTATGAGGTCGGCGATGGAAACACTTTTGTTGCTACCATTCTTTTCCTGCTCCTCGTTGAAATCTTGCTGTATTTTTTCGTAGACCTTGATTATCCTCTTCAGATCTTCGGGGTGGTTTACCTCCCACTCGTTCATTGGATAAAGCCTTATCCTCGTCCCGTTAGCTCCCCCTCTTCTATCGGAATTTCTGTAACTTGCCGCCGACAACCAAGCTGTGTAGACGAGCTGAGAGATGCTTAGCTCGAAGGCAAGAATTCTCCTCTTCAGCTCCTCGACATCGCCCTCTTCTATCAGATCGTAATCCCTCTTTGGCAAAGGATCCTGCCAGATGAATTCTTCTTTAGGAACGTACTTTCCGACGTAGCAAACCTTTGGTCCCATATCCCTGTGGGTGAGCTTGAACCACGCCCTTGCAAAGGCTTTTTCAAACTCTTCAGGATTTTCCAAGAGCCTTCTGGCGATTTTAGAGTATACGGGATCGAATCTCAGGGCGAGGTCTGCTGTCAGCATCCTCGGTCTATGCTTTTTATTGGGATCGTGAGCATCAGGGATTATTTCCGGCGCATCTTTGGCAACCCACTGCGGTTTTCCGGCTGGGCTCGTTTTATCTCCCACTCGTATTTGAAGAGGATGTACAGATACTGAATCCCAAACTTCGTAGGTGTTGGAGACCACGTGAGCTCAAAGCCTGAAGTAAAGGTGTCGGGACCTTTTTTCCGTTCCGTAGTTGAACTTCCAACCCAAACCCATCTGCTCTATCGGCGAAGAGGATGGATCTAGGCCTAAATAGTCCTCCAGAGCAGCTCCATGACACTTCCCGAAAGCATGACCTCCGGCAATCAACACTACTGTCTCTTCATCGTTCATTCCCATTCTGGCAAAAACGAGCCTTATCTCCTGTGCAGACAGCCTCGGATCCGGCACTCCTCCAGGTCCAGCTGGGTTGACGTAGATTAGCCCCATTTCCGTAGCGGAATAAGGTTTTTCAAGCTCCCTTTCTTTAAAACGCTTTGCGGTGAGCATCTCTCCTCTTTTCCTCAATCTGGGCTTTCATCTGGCTCAAATATATCCTCCCTCCCAAACCGAAACCGAGGATCTTCACGCCCATATCCTCCAACGCAATTGTTCCGGCAAGAATGATCAGATCAGCCCACGAGAGCTTTCTTCCGTACTTCTTCTTTATGGATGTCTAGTTGAGACACATCTTTTATGTAATTGTAATCTTCGCCATAGGGATTTAAATTCGGGCAGTTCCGCCTCAGAATTTTCAGATTCAGCCTGTTGGGCCACCAGTCGATTATCCACCTTTTTCTCGGCTTTTTGTTTTCCATACACATCCCTCAATTTACTAACACAAAAAACTATTTAAAATTAATTTATTCAAAACTATTTAAAACTAATTACTAATCAGTAATGTGAAAGCATCATTTCGCTGCTGAGAAAACATGGTTTCACCTCAGAGGCTTGCGATATGTGAATACGTGCTGAAAGCAAAAAGTCATCCGACTGCAAAGGATGTTTACAGAGAGATGAAAAAGAGATATCCGACCACAAGCATGACAACCGTTTATCAAACAATGTTGTAAAAGTCGTAACCGAAGAGGTTGCGAGAAGGAGTTTTAAAATGCAAGCGAGAGAATAGATGTTTTCGGTTACTGCAAAAGATGTCAGGATAGTAGCTACAAATTTAATTTGTGGTTTCGAAAATCGAATGTGTTTATCAGAATCTTCAGTAAAAGGAGCTGTTAAAGTCAGAACTTTAAAAACTTCATCTGTATCTTTATCGATGGATAAAGGGTTGCAGAATTCACTTCGTGAAAAATCTCACAGCCATTCCAGTACAGGGTTTTCAAGCTTTCAACGTCCACAGCAGGGTATTTTTTATGTTTTACAGATTTTATCAAACTAAGATGGAATAATCTCTAATCAGCATTCTTTTCATTGATTTTTGGATGTATTTTTCAAACATTCATCAAAATTACCCTTCAAAATTACCTTACACAATTCCTTTTAACATGGATGAATCAAATTCTGGGCAACTGGGTATAAACTAACGCCTACTTTTTCAAGATATTTTGCAACGAGATCGATTTCTTTCTCTGTTAACTTTACCCTATTGGCGTTATCATTTTTTGTACCCCTTTCTTCCAGTTCTCAGCATCAGTAGCCATGATTGCAGTTTATTCTTTATAATTTAAGTAAGTCTATGGATGTAAGGAGCATGTCCAAGAATAATCTTCTGAGATAGTACTATAAAATATAACAGCTGCATTAAATTCCTTCATACTCAAGAGACGGGATTTAGTCATTTACGATGTCGATTTCATGCTCAAATTTCTTTACGTGATTTTGACTGTGCTCAAGATCGATGAAAGATTTGAGAAACGGAAGAAAAGAAAGCTGAAGAGATCTCTAAGCCTGTACGTTAAAGCTATCGTTCTTAAAGTTTAAGTGTAGCCTTCGCTATTCAGAATCTCTGGCAAAGAAATACCTTAAAGTTAGAATACCAAAATTAACACTGAACTATTGGGTAACAAAGTCAGATCTTGTAAAAGTTCTCAAAGCTCTAAACTCGACATTAGAGCAGATAGACTACCTCTATACTTTTCTCGACTCCGCGAAATTCTCTAACCGAGGTTTTTTGCATTGGCTGACGGAGCTTTTGATGCAAAGAAGGTTCTGAATGGGCTTGCTGAGAAAGGTTACCTTCCGATTGTTAAGCCAACGAAGTGAAGGCCGGACGATTTCGGTTCAAAAATAAGGGATTTTCGATAAATCCTTATTAGCACATATCAATATTAACATTTTTGATATATACATCTAAGATAGCAAAAGACTTAAGTTATGTGATGGCAAGGCAAGGATGGGGATTAAGATGGGGGTGGTGGAAAATGTTTAATCGAAGATACGTAAGACTGGTCTATCTGGTTGTGGTGGCAGCTCTGATGCTGCCGAGCTTCGTGTTTCTCAGCGCGTACATAGCCTCAAAGGGCGCGGATCTGCCCTGGGTATATGAGAGCTATGCTGGCGGTTACACCACCTACACCGTCGATGTCGTGGCTGTTATGCTGTTTTCCGCAGTTTCCGCTGCAGTGTTTACGGTGTTTGTGAGTAGAATTGCAGATAGAAGGGGTTCCAATTACTACTATTACGGGATAGTCGTCGTGATAGTCGTTGTGGCTGTCGCTGCTCTCGCAATGTACGGCGGGGCGTGTGGGGTGTGTGCGGCGTTTGCTTGCAACTGGAGTGTAAAGGAGTGCGGCATAGTGTGGAAAAATCTGTTTGAAGTGCAAGTCAGGTGTGTATGCAAATAATCACAAACTATTTTTTTGTCATCAGGATCTACCTCAAGATCCTAATTCGTGACGTCAGTTACTTAGGTATGTTGGCTTTATCGCCCTTTTTACTCTACGTATCCTTTCAACTGCGGGAACTGCCAGAGGAAATTTACAGATATTCGATCACCCTAACTCTCACGATTTTAGCTCCGATTTTCGCAATCATCCTCCACACCTTCAACGCTGCAAAACTTTTCAGGCTGCATCTCAAACCTGAGTTATCCCAGGCGATGTGTTTGCTTTTTCCAAACCTGCTGTCTGCTGCACCCCTACTCCTCCCGACAATTTTCGCAATAACATCGCCGGAGCTTACATGTATCTTTCTCGCATCATTGATCTCGGTTTCAATTCTACTAACCTACGACCGCAAACTGATAGCTTTTCTCCCCACTCTGTTTTTACCCTTCCAGAACTACCAGATTTCCGTTCTATACGCTCTACTACCCTTCATCGTTGTTTTAATCAAAAAGACGACATCTCGGGCGAGAGTTGTGGGTGGAATCGCAGTTTTTCCCCACCACGTAATCCTGCCACTTGCAGCAATCTTCATCACATCCCTCCCGCTGTTCATCCATTCAAAGAAAATCTACATCACGTCCTACGGAGCGGGTATGGTCGATCCAGAATTTCTAAACCCCCTGCTGGTGATCGATGCGATCACACTTCAGATTCTGCTGGTTCTTTTGCCGTTCATCGTGCTTTCCTACGCCAGAAGTGTTGATCTGAAGATGTGCGACGTGAGGCTCGTAGCAGGCAACACGGCAAAGCGGAGGGTTACTGCGATACTCTCAGCAACTGCACTTACAACCTCCACGACGATCATTGTTTTCGCCCTGCTGAGCCTTTCCGGCGTTCTGCATACGGACTGGATGTTTGTCTTGCACATCTCCTTGGCCTCGGTTTTTGCGAACCTGCTAATACCCGCCGATCCGGACAAATCGTCCCGTTCGCTGATGTCTCTGACGCTGTATCTTGTTACAATCTTCGCTCTCCCGCTTCTGGCAGTCCCTCTTCTTCTGCTGGTACTGCTCTGCTTCTACGATGCCGATGTCAAAATCGCGAGGTGGTTGAGTGAACACCTATATTGATCTCGCCAGGAACCTCCTGAAAAACAGGCTATTCTGGCTGCTACAAATAGCGTTTCTGCCAAGCTTATATTGGTTCGATTTCTGGCGCGATGCTGAAGCGTGCTTGCTTGCAGCCTACATTTCCATTTTCGTTCACGAAGCCCTGCACATTGCTGCGGCGGGGGATAAGGTTGAGGGTGTGGAGGTGACACCTCTCTGGGCGGTGGTAAGGACGTCGAAACTGCCCACCCACAGAGCACTGCTTTCTGCCGCATCTCCGCTTGTGGTCTTCGTCGTTGGAGTTGCGATCTACGATATCTCCGGAAACTTCTGGTTCTCCCTGCCCTTCCTTTTGCACGTTTTTCTCCTCCCGCTCGATCTGGCAAACTTGGTGGTGGTTGGAAATGCTGAAGGTTGAGGGGGTTGTTTGCGGGTACGGAAAAACAGCGATAACGAAAGAGATCACGATGGAGTTCGGCAATCTGACGTTGATCTACGGTCCAAACGGTGTTGGAAAGAGCACCTTTCTCAAAACCGTTGCCGGAATACTTAATCCAGTTAGAGGCAGGATCGTGAGAAGTGCTGGTAGAGATACATTCTACCTGTCCGAGAGGATCGACGTGCCGGAGTACATAACGCCAAGGGACTACGTGCTCCTGCATTGTGCCCTCTACGGTGTTGAGAAGCAGAAGTCCCTATCGAGACTGGGGGAAGCTTTGGATGTACTTGGCATCACTCATCATCTCACGGACGTTAAACTCGCCCATCTGTCGAACGGGCAGAAGAGATTGATGCAGCTAACTGTACCATACGTCCTGCAACGCAGGGTGAATCTGCTCGACGACCCGCTGATCGGAATAGACAGGAAGAGTTTTCGTGTAGGTGTTAAGGATCTTATTGCTGAGATCGCAGATGAAGCTGTTGTTCTAATAGCGGATAGGGACGATGACTTCTGGGACTTCGTGGACAGGAAGGTAAATTTTGCGGAGTTCTCGTTGTGGTTCAATCGGTGAGGGTTTCTTCGTTGCGCGGGATTGCTTGAAGTAGTTTTTCTCGCCCGGTGTGGGCAGATAGCTGAGATGTGCAACAATTGTGTGCGGTCCTGCATGTTTTCTTGAGGTAGTTATGATAAGTAAGTGTAAGTTATATCCTTATTAGCATGTTACAATATTAACATTTTGGATATATACATCTAAGATAGCAAAATACTTAAGTTGCGTGATGGCAAGGCAAGGATGGGGTTAAGATGAAGGTTGGGCAAAAGTTTGTTTGCCTGCTGTTGGTTTTGGTGATGTTGGGAAGTATAGTGAGTCCAGCGATGGCAGCAGAAAGCAAGACTGTTAGTGCAGCGCTTAGACAGCTTAGACAGTTTGGAGACAACTTCTACAAGGACTATCATGGTCCCGGTAAAGAATACATAGTGAAAATGGGTTCTGGAAAGTACGCTGTCAGGTTTGAAGGTGGGGTTAACGACAGCACAAAAGCGAAAATAATGAAGAAAATCCACGAATATGAAAGACACAGAGCCACTGGGAGAATCGAGAGGCTGAGAGAACTTGGACATAGAATAGGAGTTCACATTTCGCCTCAAGAAGTCCTTTTGAGAGGTACAGGGACTAAAGCAACACATGGAGACTGCTGGTATTTCCCAAGCGATGATATTACGATATGTGCAGGTTATGAGGAAAAGATAAAATACTGGTGGTTCCTCAAAAAGCATTTAATTGGACAGACGCACTTCGTTGTTTACTGTAACGGCCCCAGCTTCACGGATTGCGATTTGGAAGGATGGTCCGCTGGAAAATGCTTGGAAGGAACGAGAATGGACGAAATAAAATTAATAACCACGGTCTCGCTGTCGGCAATTAAGCCATCCATCTCTTGGCCGCCATCTTTCACAGTTTCTGGAACCTCTGGAACGCTTGAAGACGAATTTAAGGGTGTTTCGAGTGCTTTCCACCAGTATACCGATTTACACGCAAGTGATTGGATAGGATTCTGGAGATTTGAGCAGAGGGACGATGCAAACTTCAAAAAAGGAAATGGGGCCTTACATGTATTCACAGAGGTCTATTTCCAGTGAGGTGGTAAAATCAGGTTGCGATATTGCCTACTTTTCTTTATTTTCGTGCTTTTTGCAGCCTGTGTTAATCAAAAAGAGGATGTTTGCGTGTTTGACAAAAACTGGACGAAATCTACGGTCAACTTAATTAGATCCTATAGAACCGTAGATGGTGGATACGCGGAATTTCAGACGGAGCCCGAACTCTACTCCACGTACTACTTCGTGCTGACACTACATGAGCTGGGAAAAAGCCCGAAATACGTAAACGAAACCGTAAATTACCTTGAAAGGAAGTTAAACGAAGATCTGAGCTTGGAGGAACTCTTCTACATGTCGAAAACCCTTGCCCTTCTCGGCAGATTCTGGAAGTACGGGGAGGAAATATGTTCCAGGGTGGACGTGGATGGAGCCCTGGATTCCGGTTACCCGGACATATTTTACGCGTCCGAGATCTTGGGAATGTGTTCTTCAAATTCTTCGAAACTCAGAAATCGCCTTCTCGAGGACTACAGCAAGCTGGACGGAGACGTCTTCATGATCGATGCCGTACTAACTTCACTCAAGGATCTGGGCGTCGATGTCCGCAACCTCAACGGAATCGAGAGATGGGAGAGTTTCGTCCAAGCGTATCTGCAGAATTTTACGCATGATAATCTGAGTATGGACAAACTGCCGGAACTTATCGCAGCTTTGAACATCGCGAGTGTTCTTAACCAAAGCGCGGAAATTCCGCAGGATGTTGTTGACTACATAGCCAAGCACCAGTCTGTCGACGGCGGATTCAGTCTGTTTTTCGACAACACATCGGATGAGTTTAGTACTTACGCGGCAGTGAGAGTCCTGCTTCGCTCCAACCAGAAGGTAAACGAGGAGGTGTTGAGGTTTATCGAGAGTCACAAGCTTTCAGGAGGAGGCTTTTCACCGGCGGTGAGGGCGGTAACCAACGCAAAGTCGACCTTCCACGCCGTAAAAGTCCTCCTTGAACTTGGGGAATTTCCCGACAAAACGGCGGTAGCGTTTCTCAAGGAGAGGTACCGGAATGCGGTAAGAGATGTGAAATCAGGTCTGCTTAACCTCGACATCTATCCAACTACTGCTGCCCTTGCAGCACTCGGAGCGGATGTTGCCGAGTCCAGTGCTGTTCAGCCGTTCGTCGACATGTTTTTGAGGGGAGAACTAGACCCAAGAGCCTTTTACATCTGCGCAATGACGCTAAAATCTGCAGGATACACCTTGAGCGATGCAGAGATGCAAAAGGTTGCGGACAGAATTCGCACGTACGAAAGAGGTGGTTTCTACTGCTTTTCTACGAAGTGCAGCGATTTTGAAACTCTGCGAGATACTGCGATGGCTCTGGAAATCCTCGACTACGTGAAATCGGAACCGTTAAACAGGAAGGCAATCGTTGAGTGGTTGAAGGATCACCGCAACGATGATGGAGGCTACGGCTTTGATGGTGAGTCGAATATTGTGGGCACATACTATGCTGTCAAAAGCTTGAAATTTCTCGATGAGAAGATTGACAAAGGTGTGCTCGAATTTCTCAGCAGATGCAAAAGTGAGCGTGGAGGGTTCAAGTTCTCCCCGAAGGACTCGGAGACGAGGCTGATGTTCACTTACTACGGAACTGAAACCCTGGTGATGGCATGCGAAAACTGAAATGCTTGGAACGCGGGCAAGATACCATGTGGGACATGCTAAAATTAACTAAAACTCTCATTTCGTCGTTTTTAACCTCAACCGTGTTTATGAACGTTCTGATCTACATCGTATTCCCGAAAACGTCTTCCTACGAGTTCGGATGTTTGCTTACACTACTCTCACTACTCGGTTTGATTTCCCTAAGCATGGAGGTGGAAAATAGGAACTCTGCCATACCCTTCGCAGTTTCTCTTTTAGCTTACGCACTCCTGATATTGACCTATGGATCGTTCCTGGACGTTTTCCCAACTCACGACAGCTTCGCTGTGATCGAATATGCCCTACTATCCGCCTTGATGATCTGCGCGTCGATCTTTCTCCACAGCAATATCGAGGTAGGAAAACTGGCTGTTGCAGGATTTTCAGCATTTGTACTGCTTTACTCCGCTCTGACGCTGATACCCTCAGCTTATGATGTGTTTTTTACGGAGCACCATTTAATCAGAGAAAGTTTGCTTTTGTTTTATGGACTGTTTCAATTAATAGCTACAATTTTTGGACTGTTTTTTGTTAGTGTGTGGATCGTAAATGCTTTGCTAAGAGGAGGGGGCGAGGTGAGCTTGCACCGAAGCTGCATTTCGAGAGATTTTTCGTAAAGCACGAATGGTTAAGTGTTTAATATTTCGCCAATTCTGCTACCGAAATTCAACGGGTCTCCCGTAATAAAACTGAGATGCGACGCTGCTGGCTACGGGCAACATTTGTTGCTACGGGAATGAGCGGTGGAGATGAAAAACGACATAAATGTCTTTGGTTTTCCAAACGATATGAAAGCTTGTGCAGAGCGCTTCGAGGTATGTGTCACGATGGCAAAAAAATTAAATCGTGTGATGGCAAGACAATGTTGGTGTCTCGCGACGCGAATCTGAGAGCAGTAGAAATCGTTGGGAAGGTTTTGATTGCTGTGCCCACACTCATCGCACTCACACTGCTCATCTACGCAAACATAACCGGCAACAGCGTTGGTGCGGAGAGTTTGGGCTTTGCGTTGGCACGATCATAATGTGCGGACTCGTGCTGATTGTTTACGCTGCAGTGAAGGAGGCGAGGGGTTGATTTGGGCTGTTTAATGTGAACTGCAAGTTGAGGATTGGGAGATTGGAATGGGGGCAGTTAGCATGAAAGGAAAAAAGCTGGCAGTTTGCCCTCTACTCTTCCATTTTTATCTCCAAGAAGTTTGCCAGCAAGTTTTGTCTGCCAATGGCGGCGATCTCGTTGATGATCTTTGTTGCAATCTCCGCTACGCTTGCGGAAAATACACTCAAAGAGAGGTACAGTGAGAAATTCGGTCGCAGGGAGAGACTTGCCGCGTGACTTGCAGCGTTCTTAGTGGGTGCGATCATCTTCCTTGCCCTCTTCCTTTAGATGTAAGCATAGGAATTGGATCATTATTAGCACGCTACAATATTAATATTTTGGATATATATAGCTAAGATAGCAAAAGACTAAGTTGCGTGATGGCAAGGCAAGATGTGATTGAAACGTGGACAGCGAGGAAGAAAAATGGGTGATAAAGTGCGTAAATTAAAGCTGAGTAGAGATAAAGATGAAATACTTCACTTAACTAGACGGGAATTCATTAAATTGGC
>JGI24020J35080_1001465_pt1 | contig 12504 bp, 9 predicted proteins | sample Deesub1362A_J573_FD_35080 | JGI IMG/M metagenome (IMG submission 35080) | reverse complement strand
AGCCTTTGTCCTTGCCCTATACGAGAGCGGTGCCAGAATAGGCGAATTTCTGCCGCTTAAGCTGAGGCACCTGAGTTTTGACCACTACGGCGCCGTGCTCAGGGTTACCGGCAAGACCGGCGACAGGAGAATACGCCTGGTAGCCTCTACCTTAGCGTTGCAGCGCTGGATAGAGGAGCACCCCGCAAAGAACAACCCCGACGCCTTCCTGTGGTGCAAGATTCCAACGCCCAACAACCCAAAGTGGAAGAATCACCACCTGAGCTACGGTTTTGTCAGTCGCCTGCTGAAGGAGCTGGCAGCAAAGGCAGGGGTAAAGAAGAAGGTTAATCCTCATGCCTTCAGGCATGCTAGGGCTACCTTCCTGGCGAGGCATTTAAAGGAGCCTGAGATGCGGGAGTTCTTCGGCTGGGGCAAGGATTCAGAGATGCCCTCCATCTACGTCCACCTCAGCGGTAGAGACGTGGATAGCAGCGTCCTCAGCATCTACGGCATCAAGGATACGAGCAAAGCCGCTGAACCCAAGCTAAAAGCTGAGCAGTGCCCAAGATGCAGAGAACCCAACGACCCTGCAAGCAGGTTCTGCCGCAGGTGCGGCCTGCCCCTCGGCAAGTTCTACAACGTCGACAAGCTCGAGGATGTGCTGCTCGAGTTCCTGAAGGTGATCGCAGAAACATTCCCTGAGGTAAAGGAGAAGTTCAGGGAGGTGGTAAGAAGAAAGGGAGCGGAGGAGGTGTTTATGTGAGGGAGATAGGGATTAATAAAATCTCTAAAAAGACATATAAAAAACATAAAATTTTTGATTTTTCAAGAAATTAAATGTAATAAAAGCGAGATAGATACAAAGGAGAGATATAAACAAAGACAGGAAATATACACATAGGTTTAAGCCTGGGGTGCAAAGTCAACATTCTTAGAATTAACGATGTTGTACCTCGTTTTCTAACGTTTATCGACCTTTCAAAGTTGAAAGCAAACCCTTCGTTTTTCGCGTTGCACCTCAATATTTTGCATTCCAAACCGGGCTAGCAAGGTGATGAACCTCAGTTTTAGCGCTTCAGTACTTAAAGGTTTATTTCGAAATTTCAGAGGTAGAAAATTTTACCCGTTTTTACGCTTTTATGCTTCAAGTGAGAGATTGCGTAATGCAGCGGGTTTATGAGCTTCTAAGGAGCTGGTGGTTGGAGGGATTTGGGAGAGAAGATGATGGTGAGGATGAAGGGGAGGCAAAAAATTGAAATAACATTTCATTCTTTCTGCTTTGTCCGATCCCCCTTTGCTATCTTTTAAGGAGACTACACAAAAAAGTTTAAGAGGGATTGGTAGCTAAAGATGAGACAGTAGGGAGGTGGTCGAAAGTAAGACCTCGTATCAGAATGGGACACACTAATAAGAACTTATTGAAAAAATAGATTCTAATAAGTGGTGCTCATGCTCAATGAAGCTGACACACGAGCAAAGCTTATAGATCCAGAACTTTGGAAAAGTGGATGGGACGAAAGTAAGATAAAAAGAGATATCTACATTCCCGGCAAAATTATAGATGAAAATGGGAGGAGACAAAGACCTAAGAAGCCTGACTATGTTCTCTATTACAACCCCTACCTTCCAATAGCTGTGGTTGAGGCTAAAGAAGAAGGAAAATCCGCCTTAGATGGCATGGCACAGGCAAAGGAGTACGCCAAAAGATTGGGTGTTTTCTTTGCCTACTCCACAAATGGGCATGAAATAGAAGAGTTTGATTTTACAACAAATATTCAGAGAACTATTGAGAGATTTCCAACACCAGAAGAGCTATACAAAAGATATTCCGAATTTGTCTTTAAACAGGAGACAAAAGTAGACCCATTGAAATACCCTTATTACTCAGTACCGGGTGGGAAAAAGCCAAGATACTACCAAGAGGCGGCAATAAAGCGAGCTATTGAAGCAATTCTTCAGGGAAAAAAGAGAGTACTTCTAACAATGGCAACAGGCACAGGAAAAACTTTTGTCGCCTTTCAGATAGTTTGGAAGCTTTTGAATTCCGGCTACTTCCAGAGGGTTCTATATATTGCAGACAGAAACTTTCTCCGAGATCAGGCTTACAACGAATTCGCCCCCTTTGAAGATGCCAGAGCAATTATAGAGGAGGGCAACGCCCCCAAGAACAGGCAGGTTTACTTCAGCATATACCAAGCCCTCTACAGCGGCGACGAAGAAAAGAGACTCTATCGAGAGTATCCACCTGACTTTTTTGACATGGTTATTATCGACGAGTGCCACCGATCTGGTTATGGCACGTGGAAGGAAATCCTCGACTACTTTGGAGATGCAGTACACCTCGGAATGACGGCTACGCCTAAGAGGAGCGACAACATAGACACCTACGCCTACTTTGGTAAGCCTGTGTATTCCTACAGCATGGGACAGGGAATTGAGGACGGCTTTCTTGCACCTTTCCATATTTACCGCATCTTTACAAATATAGACAAAAAGGGTTTGCACTTGGAAGAGGCCCTTCACCAAGGTGCCAGAGTTTATATTCCTGAGGAGACGGATGTGAGGGACATCTATACACTTGAGAACTTTGAAAGGGAGATTATTCTACCGGACAGAACAAAGAAGATATGCCAGCATCTGGCGAGCCTCCTCGACAAGTTTGGACCCTTGGAGAAAACCATTGTCTTCTGTGTTAATAGGGAGCATGCCGCACAGGTTGCCAAGGAGTTACAGAACAGCTTTGCCCATCTTGGTTACTCTGACTATGCTGTTAGAATAGTGGCTGAGGAGAGCGATGTTAAGGAAGTTTATGAGAATTTTAAGGACTCTGAGAAAACTACCCCTGTGGTGGCAACAACTGTAGACCTCCTAACAACGGGTGTTGATATCCCCTCAGTTAAAAATCTGGTTTTTCTGAAGCCTATAAGCTCCAAGGTTTACTTTAAGCAGCACATTGGCAGAGGTTCAAGAATAGATAAGGTTTCAAAGAAGTACTTTTTCAGGATAATAGATTATGTAAATGCGACACGCCTGCTTGATGACTGGGATTATCCCTCCGATGTGGGAGGTGCAGTAGAGGTAGAAGGCCCCTTCGACCTTGAGCTTAGGGGATTTGTGCTGCATTCTGAGACCAATGAGCCTATAGATTCAGCTACAATTAAAGCCCAGATAGCACCCAATATGCAGAGGCTTGCCAAAAGCGATGGTAGGGGTTATTTCGTGCTGGACAGGTTGCCCTGCTTTTCCATTACTCTGGTAATTTCCAAATATGGCTTCAGAACCAGGCGGGTGACCATTACCCCAAGCGAAGATATGGAGCCAATCATTGTCGAGCTTAAGCCTGAGAAGCCTAAGAGGAAGAAGATAGTTGCAGAAGGAGTTGAGGTTTATATTGCAGAGGAGACTCAGGTCTTTATATCTTCTTCTGGAAAGACGCTGACAGACGCAGAATATAAAGAGTATTCAAAGGAGGGAGTTATCAAAAGGGTTGCCACTCTCGGAGACTTTTACAAGCTGTGGATTGATAGGGAGAAAAGGAGGAAGTTTTTGGAGGAGTTGTACAAGGAATCTATAAACCCTGAGCTTCTTGCAAATATTCTCAAAGCACCTGATGCAGATGCCTTTGATGTTCTCGCGCATGTTGCCTTTGGTGCTCCTATTTTGACGAGAGATGAAAGGGCGAGAGCTTTTATGAACAAGAAAAAGAAAGTAATAGAAGCTCTGGGAGGCAAAGCCCAGGAAGTTGTGCTCTCTCTTCTGGAGAAGTACAAAGCAGGAGGTATTGAGCAGATTACAAGCCCAGATATATTCGAGGTGTCGCCTTTCGACAAGATGGGTTACCTCCGTGGTGTGGCTGAGATTTTTGGCGGTATTGATAAGCTTAAGGAGGCAATAGAGCTTATAGAGAAGGGAATCTACGAGAGCGTGGAGGTGTAGTTTTTTGAATCGCAGAGACCTTGCCAGTAAGATATGGAGAGCCTGCGACATAATGAGGAGCGATGATGGCACAACGGGCATTCTTGAGTACATGGAGCAGCTTTCATGGATGATTTTCCTCAAGGTGTTTGAGGATGTAGAGAGGAGGTTTGAAGACAAGGCTCTGTTTGAGGGAAAGCCCTACTCTCCGATTATAGAACCCCGGTTTAGATGGTCTTCGTGGGCAACCAAGGATGACAGAGAACTTGAGGAGTACTTCACCGATGAAGAGCTCAGAAACATGAGGGCAACAAATGAGCATATTTTAATTGCCTTCATTGACAGAAAGCTCTTTCCCTATCTAAAATCACTGAGAGGTTCTCCTGAGAGGGAGAGGATTGCGAGCATCTTTCAGGAGTTTCGCGGGAATAGGATGAAATCTCCCTACAATTTGAGGGATGTAATCTCCCTCCTGAATGATATCGACTTCTACAATCCCGAGGATTCCCATGTGCTCTCTCAGGTATATGAAGAGCTTCTAATACGCATGGGCAGAGAGGGCGGGGTTGCCGGCGAATTTTACACCCCGAGACCTATTGTAAGGCTGATGGTTAAGATTGTAAATCCGCAGATTGGTGAGAGGGTTTTTGACCCCTTCTGCGGCTCCTGCGGTTTTATTGTTGAGTCCTACAATCACATGAAGGAATCTAAGGAGCTGCTGATTGAAGACCACAGAACTCTCCAGAAGGAAACCTTCTATGGACAGGAGAAGAAGCCTCTGCCCTACTTAATAGGTGTGATGAACTGCCTGCTGCATGGACTGCTTACCCCTAACATAGTCAGAAAGAACACCTTGGAGGAGAATATAAGGAATATCCCTGAGAGTGAGAGGTATGATGTAATTTTAACCAATCCCCCCTTCGGCGGAAAAGAGGGCAAGCATATAAAGCAAAACTTCCCCTACCCTTCGAGCAAGACTGAGATTTTAGCCCTGCAGTATGTGATGAAGAAGCTCAAGAAGGGTGGTAGATGCGGAATTGTTGTGCCCGAAGGCATTCTCTTCAACATCTCAGAGAAAGCCTTTGTCAAAACCAAGAAGGACTTGCTGGAAAACTACAACCTCCACACAATTATAAGCCTTCCTCAGGGTGTATTCGCCAATGTAACTTCCACAGGACAGGGACCCAAGACTAATCTACTTTTCTTTGACAGAGATGGCCCCACCAAGGAAATCTGGTACTACGACTTTGCAGGCTACTCTGAAGCTGTGCTTGGAAAGAAGTACACAAAGGCAAACCCCGTTATTTACGAAGATTTGAAGGATGCCTTTGAAAAGTGGGAGAAGAGGGAAATCTCAGAGTGGTCGTGGATTACGCCAGTAGAGGAGATAGTTGAAAACGACTACGACCTCACAGCGAGGAATCCAAACAGGAAAGAGGAAATAAGCTACAGGGAGCCTATAGAAATAGTTGAAAGCATATCCACCAAAGAAGAAGAAATTTCAAGAATTCTGAATGAGCTGAGTGCAATTCTAAGAGGCTGAGCAAATGGTTCAGACAAAATTGATTGAGTTCAAATCCACTGGAAAACAGGATAATTATGAAATCAGAGAAATGAGGGGTCCCTATCCTCTGCCAAAGGGGTGGAAGTGGGTGAGGTTAGGGGATGTAGCTTATACCACGAGTGGTGGAACTCCTAGTAGGTCTAATAAAAAATACTGGCAAAATGGAAACATTCCTTGGGTAAAGTCTGGAGAACTTGAGGATAATATAATTTATGATACAGAAGAAAAAATTACTGAAATTGGTTTAAAAAATTCAAACTGTAAGATTTTTCCTAAGGGCACATTATTGGTAGCAATGTACGGGGCAACTGTAGGCAAAACAGCAATTTTAGGCATTGACGCAGCTACTAATCAAGCAGTATGTGCAATTTTCCCTAATAACATAATTAATAGAGACTATATTAGATATTATCTGGTTTTTATCAGACCAAAACTTATAGAAAGAAGCAAAAATTTAGGTGGTGCTCAACCCAATATAAGTCAAGAATTTATAAAATCCCTAAAAATCCCCATCCCCTTCCACAACGGCAAACCAGACCTCCAAGAACAAAAACGCATCGTGGCGAAAATTGAAGCCCTATTCCAAAAGCTGGACAGAGTAAAAGAGCTGAGACGCCAAGCCAAGAAAGAGGCTGAGGAGCTTTTACAGGCGGCGTTGCACAAGGTGTTTTCGAGGGCTGATGAAAAAGGTTGGAAGTGGGTGAGGTTGGGGGATGTAGCCGAGATAATTATGGGACAATCTCCACCTTCTGAAACTTATAATGATAATGGAGAAGGTTTACCATTCTATCAGGGAAAGGTAGATTTTGGCGATCTTTATCCAAGTCCAAGGATTTATTGCACATCTCCGAGTAGGGTTGCTGAGCCTCATGATATATTAATTTCAGTTAGAGCCCCAGTAGGTCCTGTAAACATTGCTAATCAGCAGTGTGGTATTGGAAGAGGTTTAGCAGCTATAAGACCTAAAAATTTGAAAAGTTTCTATGTGTTTTATTGGTTTAAATATCTCGAAGATAAGTGGAATGTTGGAGGAACAACTTTTGGGGCAATAAAGAAGCCGGATCTTATAAATCACAAACTCCCCATTCCCTTCCGCAATGGCAAACCCGACCTCGAAGAACAAAAACGCATAGTTGCTTATCTTGATGAGATTGCGGAAAAGCAGAGGAAACTTTTAAAACTCTATGAAGATACTGAGAGAGAGATTGAGGAGATGAGGCAGGCGATATTGAATAAGGCATTTAGGGGGGAATTGTGATGATAGAGAATGGAATTTATGCAAGAAATATGATAAGACTTAATTTTTTGCCACTTTCGGAGCAAAATTTTGAATTTAAAGTATATAGAAAAAAACATGCGGGTGAAAGAAAAGAGGGCGAGTTTGAAAATTTATATCTAAATACACTACCAATTGATCCGAACAAAACCGAAGATCGTGAAAAATATTGGATTTCTTTTGAACCAAAAAATGATTTTGAAGAATTTATATGCAAACAAGACCATAATCATAAACTTACGCAACATTTGTTATTCTCTCTGTTGACAAAGAAAGCAAAGGAATCTTTAGCGAGTAAGGAATATATCATACCAGAAAAAATATTTAGAAGGCAGATTTATTTTGTATTGAGAGAACACAAAGAAGGAAAAGAGACAGTATGGCTAGAACCATATTATCTAAAGCCAAAAAGGAAATTTGGTTTCCTTGTAGATTTTAAATTTCGCAAAAATCCTGAAGTTGAATTCTCAAGAGTAGTCCAAATGTTGAGTCTCAGTCTAGATAAAGATTTTAGAAGTAATCGAAATTTTTACATAGATAAATATCAGAAAATCAGAGAATTTTTAAATAAATTCAGAGATAAAATCTTTCCTCTTAAATTCGGAGAATTAGAAATTGATATTTTAGTAGATTTTGAAGATTTACCATATGGTAATTTAGATATTAAGAACTATATATTCGCTAATAACAATAAGGAAATTTCGCAATATCGTGGATTAGAGAAATATGGTCCTTTAGAGGAAGTGAAAAAAGATGTAATATTTGTTTGTATTTATAGAGATGAAGATAGATATCTTTTAGATGATTTAATCAATGCATTAAATGGAAAATCGCATATAGTCCCATTTAAGGGTGTTAAAAGAATATTCAATCTAAATGTAACAGATACTGTATATATCCCACTTCACGATTTTTCCAAAGAAAGTTTAGATGAAGCAATAAATAGTATAATCTCTATTAAACAAGAAAATAATAGTGTTTTGGTGATGCCTATTTTCATAATGGATAAAAATGATGAAGACACTTACTATTATTTAAAATATATGTTACTTAACGAAAATATGCCAATTCAGGTGGTAACTGTAGATCTTCTTAGGAGGAGGAGTGCCTTTAAATGGTCTATTTCTAATATTGCTTTACAAATTTTTGCTAAGCTTGGTGGAAAACCATGGCAGGTATTACCAAGTCATAAAGACTCTATTATTTTAGGTATTGGACAGGCACATAAAAAAATTGGAGATAAGATTGTAAAATATTTTGCATATTCAGTTTGTACTGATTCTAGCGGTATATACAAAAAAATAGATGTACTTGGAAAGTCTGATGACGAAAAAAGTTATTTAGAGCAACTAAGAGAGAATATTCTAGATGTTATTGAAGAGAATATAAATGGTAGTCATAAAAAAATTATTTTGCATATACCGTTTAAAATAAAAAAGAATGAGTTGGAAACGATTAATGGAGCATTAAAAGAAATAGCAAGTCAAAATAACAGCGATATAGATTTTGTTGTATTAAAGGTGAATCAGAAAAATAAATTCTTTGGTTACGCTTATACAAATAGTTTAGTTCCTTATGAAAGCTCATATGTTGTATTATCAAACAATCCAAAAGAATATTTAGTATGGTTTGAAGGTTTACAATATCATCGAGAAACTATTTATAAAAGGATACCAGGACCCATCCACATAGAATTTTATTGGAGCAATAGGAAACTTACTGAAGATGAACGAATAAAATATCTACAAGATGTTTTAAATTTATCTGGAGCAAATTGGAGAGGATTCAATGCAAAAAACTTGCCAATATCAATTTATTATTGTCAATTAATAGCCAATTTTCTGAAAAAGTTTCCTGAAGATGTAGAAAATATAGAACATATACCAGCGCCGTGGTTCCTATAGGGGGTAATAAATGTGTTTAGAGAAGATGAGATAATAATTCTAATCGGCGCAGGATGTAGCGCAGATGCGGGAATACCAACATCTACACAAATGGTGAAAAAAGTTGAAAATCTTATAAAAAATAATAGAGAATGGGAAAAATATATTGATATATTTAATTACGTCAAAAGTGCTATTTTATATGTAGACGGAATAAAAGGAAGTTTTGGAAATAATTTTGACATTGAAAGACTAGTTAATGTTCTTGGTGAATTAGAGAAGAAAGAAAACAGCATTTTATATCCATTTATTGGAAGTTGGAGCCCAAGATTATTAGAAATTGCTGGCTATGATTTCGGTATTATCAGAGAATTTAAACAAAAAATATTAAAAGAATTAACAAAATGGGTTCGTAAATCTAATTATTATAGGAAGTTTTTTGAATTTGCCCGTGAGTATACATATCCATTAAGAATTTTCTCTTTGAATTATGATATTTGCATTGAAAAAAATAAGCCATCTGGAATAGATCTTGAAAGAGGTTTTGATCCAGAAACAAAAACTTGGGATTGGAGGAGATTCGAACGTAGTGAAGTATATGAACCTGCAATCTATTTGTACAAACTTCATGGTTCTATTGATTGGAAAAGGGACAAAAAGGAAGGCAATATCCTGAAAGAAGTTGATAGAATTCCAGAAGAACCGGATCTAATTTTCGGTACCGACTATAAAATGCAATATGTTGATCCTTATTTATTTTATGCATATGAATTTAGAAAATATTCCTTAGAAGCTAGAGTTATTATTATAATCGGATATAGCTTTGGGGATGAGCATATAAACAGTATATTAAAGCAGGCACTCGATAATAGAAATGATCGAAAATTGTTAATAGTTTCCCCAAGAATAGATGAAGACTATATTGTAAGTAGATTACATTGTAACGATAAAAAACAAGTTATTGTCGTGAATAAAAGAGCTAGTGAGTTTCTAAATGAATTACATATAGAAACTCTAGAAAATTGGTTAAACTAAAGGTATAACTTAGTTATTCTTTGATGATAACCAAGCCAATATTTAATTCACAATAAAAGAACGGAGCAAGCGATATTGAGTAAGGCATTTAAGGGAGTTGTGAGATTATTGTTGCTTAATTTTAGGGGGAAATTCAGATGTCCACTAATAAAAAATGGAACAGATTAATTGAAGTTATGGGTAAAGCTAGTTTGTTATTCTTAATTGTTTTACTAATTGATGTAGGTTCAACTATCCCATACTACTACCTTTATGCAAAAAAACATGGCTCTGATAAAATTCCAGAAACTGCAAATAAAATAGTGGAAGGAATAAATGATGACGAACAAAAAGTTAGAGCATTAATGACATGGATAAATTCAAACATGGAAAGTTCTTATTTAGCGATTTTTATTCCAAAATATCCTTTTATCAATATATTTAGACCTGATGATCCTAACTGGACCATATTTACTATGTATGGTGGATGTGAAGAATATGCAGATCTTTTTGTAGCTCTCGCAAATTCCATCAATATCTCCGCCAGAACAGTTTACAATTCTGGGGAAGACCACGTATGGGCAGAAGTTTATATTGATGGAAAGTGGGTGCATGCTGACCCTTCTATTCCACCAAACGGGCTTTTAAATGACCCGGGAATTTATGAAAGAAAAAGAGAAAATGGGGGCTGGGGTAAGAACATATCTTCCGTATGGTATAGGGATTCAAAAGGCAGAATTCATAGTGTTACAGAGCGTTATACAAATGTTTCCAAAATTAAAATAAAAGTATTATTTGACAATAAACCTGTGAAGAATGCAACAGTTATAATCAAAAGTTGGTATTTAAAGGGGAATCATCCTAATTATAGAAAGCGACCTCTATTTACCTCAATAACCAATAAAACAGATATAAATGGAATAGCTGAAGTTGAGTTAGGGGGTGGGAAATATACGATCGTTGCAGAAAAGGACATTTTCAAAAATATTATTGGTTATAGGTCTGAAAAAATTTTTAGAATTGGAGAAAATAATGAATATTTTTATGAGATAAATCTTAAAAAAATTTCAATTCTGGAGAATCCAAGGACAATACTCTCATATTTGTTAGATGCTTTTGTGTTATCATTTTATTTGTTACTTCCGGTTTTAATAGTTCTTGCGATTATTTACATTTTAAAAAAGAAATAAATTTCTGGCTCGAATGCAACATTTAAAAATCTAAGATCTTAATTAATGAAGTTAGATTTTTCTATCACCTTAAATATTGCACCTTGTACTCACAACATATACATCTTTCATCACAAAACGATAACTTTTATATAGAGCAAAAAGCATACTTATTAAAACAGGCTTTTGTGGTGGCTCAGGCGTGTTCCCTCGGGGCTTGCCTTAACATCCATTTCAAATCCGGAAGCTACTCTAAAACTCTAATCCTGTCCTCCAGCACAACAAAGACCTTGCCTCTGAAATCTTCTGTGGCTTTCAGCACACTTTTCATAGAGCTTATCAGCTTCTCTGCCACAGGGGGGTGGACCTTCAGTATTATTATGCCGTGGAACTCCTGAGGTGGGTAGAGCAGTATATTTGCAAAATCGTAGTCTCTCGTAACCAGTACCGCATTTTCCCTTTTTGCGAGTTCTGCAACATCTCTATCTTTAGCGCCCTTGGGAACATAAAATGCATCGTATTTCCTTTCCTTCAGAAATTTAAACATAGAACTGGGGATGTTCTCATCAAGCAGAAACTTCAATGACATGCTCCCTCTTCACCAGCATTGCAGCATACTCTAAGGCTTCCCTTACCATCTCCTCACTGAGCTGAGGATACTCCTGCAGGATTTCCTCCACATCCTTTCCAGCAGCGAGTAAATCCAGCACGTCTGAGACAAGAACTCTGGTGCCCTTAAAAACAGGCTTCCCATGACAGATTTCCGGGTCAGAGATTATATATCTGAGTTTCTTCATACACTGCAGCACAAAACCTAACATTGATAATACCTCCATAATTTTGTTGCCTCATACCCCAGTGATGATGAATTCGATAACTCAGAAACAACAGACTTATATTGCAAAGCACACTACTAAAACAGGCTTTTATGCTGGCTTGAGTGCGCCCCCTCGGGGCTTGCCACTCATTACTCTTGGGTTTATCCTGCCAATTCAGTTTAGGGCTCACCCTTCTTCGCTATCAAGCAGTAATGGTAAGGTGGAATTTCGAAGCTCTCCGTTACTGAAAATCTTACCCCTTTATCTTTGTTTTCGCCTCCTGTATTGAGAGCCTGTCTTTAAAAGGTGGTCCAATTTCCATCTCCTCCTTCTTCCAATCCACCACTCCCAGAACACCTCCACGCTTAAGGATGCGGTACACCTCTCTCAGCGTCCCCTCCCCCTCGAGTTCGTGGAGCACATCTCCCATAAAGGCTATGTCCACAGATTCACTTGGAAGTGGAATTGTATCCTCACTGGACTTAACAATGGTTATGTTCTCCCTGCCTTTGATTTTCTTCTTCAGAAGCTCAAGCATCTCTGCCTGCACATCGATGGCAAATACTCTTCCCCTGCCCACCAGCTCGGCTGCTGGTATAGTGAAGTAGCCTATGCCGCAGCCTATGTCAGCGAATATAATGCCCTCTCTCACACCTATCCTCTTAAGTATCTCCACCGGCGGCAGAAACTCCTTCCTTTCCTCATCCTCCAGGATACTCGCCCAGGTAGCGTCGAACTTGTGGGGCATGCTCTGTACCTAATCTTTCAGTTCCCCAACCACCGGGAATTTGTCAAGTCTGCTTGCATCGTGCGGGGCTTCATTAATAGCTTCCGTCAAATCGTAGCCAGCTAGGTGCTTAGCCATGTGAGAGCCCATTTCCCA
>JGI24020J35080_1001460_pt1 | contig 12560 bp, 11 predicted proteins | sample Deesub1362A_J573_FD_35080 | JGI IMG/M metagenome (IMG submission 35080) | reverse complement strand
GATTTACTATCGCGGCCAGCGGTTCCCCTTTGATATAAAGGGGCAAGACTCAGGCGACTCGAAACAGGGATAAAGGAAAATTTAGAGCCAGCTGATCCAGGTTTCGCTCTGTGTAAGCTACTGGCTCCCCCTAGTTGACTACTTTCAAATAGCCATAATCGCCTGCAAAGCTTGAAGGAATTGCTGCAAGAAGTAAGAAGGTAAAGGCTCTATTAAGCAGGTTTATTTAGGAAGCCATACCGGGCCTAATCTGCTTTTCCATTCCCATTTTTTCAGGAAGCTACCATACCTTTATGGAAAGCATACTTTGTAGGGCGCTATTGGCTTTTTTATCTAATTCCGAAGGAAAACAAACTATTCTACCGAAGTGCAATCTCGGCTGTGTTTCGGATGTACCACATTGTCCGCCGTTTTTGTCCTTGTTTTGAGAGGGGGATCCGTCTCTTGACATCCTCATCTCGCTTAGTTTGGAAACGCGTGAAAATACGTCTCACTTTCTCGCAAACCTCTAAATCCAGCGTGAACGAGACGGCGCTTTGATTTCATGCAAAGAACGACCGAGGCTTGGAGAAGTCTTGCAGAAAGGTCTGTGAGCGCAATCCACTATCGACGCGGAAGTTGTGTTAGCACGACCTTGGGCTTCTGCTCTTCACCACGAATCGTGCCCTATTGTTCCCCATGAATTTGGTCAGCTGGGAGGGAAGGGAAACAGCGTCTTGGTTTCTTGCTTACAAACTTAGCGTGTCCCCGCTGGAAAGCATCCGCATCTCGATCGGCTCTCCCTGGAGCATCGTGGGAAAGAAGCCCAGGTTCTCGGTGTGAATCGGGATCAGCTGGTTTCATCTCCCGGGCGATGAACAGGACGTCTTTGGGGCTCACATGGCTCTAATGCGTGTTCCCAAAGGAGGAATGCCCTTCTCTGCCCACCTCAAAGCCATAGACTCCATGCCAAAAATACCGACAGCACTCCCACAACCTGGACATGTCGATTTCCTGTTCTCCCCCATGGGCTTCGCTTGACGAGTAAATGTAGACACCGCTATCGGGCTTCACGTCCTACAGGTTTTTTCAGATCCAGAAAGCTGAAGACCGGGAAGAAGCTCTCCGGATCTGCCTGCGCGTCCTCCGTCCTATTAGCCTATTTCGGTGGCGGTGGCGAAGTTCCCAGTCCCATACCTAAGGGTTCACCACCGCGTCGTCGTAGATCGCAAAGTTCGGGGAGCTCACAATTCCTGTAAGCGAGCCACACGCTTCCAAGGCTTCAACATGTTCTTTGAGAGAACTGGAAAGTACAGTTTGTCATTTCAGCGATTTCAAGAAAGCCATTCAGTACTTGATCTGACGGGGATTGAGGCCATCGATCACGAGTTTTTCCTGCGCTCCGCTTGAGTTTGACTATTTTAAGTGTCCTTTGGAGCACCACCTTTAGCCCTGGTGCCTCTTCTGCAAACCGCAGCGGGGTCTCAAGAAGTTCCTCGTTGAGTCTGAGGTCCCCCGTGTACACGACCCGGTCTGCGTCTGTCTTCACCTCATAGGCCAGCGCTCCCGGAAATGGTGTGGTCCACCGGGAAAACGCGAATCTCGTAGCCCTCCACCCTTGCATCAAGCGGGAGGACTCGCCCGGGTTCAAGCGCCCTTCCACTAGGGTAAGGTAAGCTGAGAGAGACTTCACCAGCTCCTCTGGTATCGCTTCCCCAGCCTACCGAATTTCCCATCCGCGGGCTGCCTCGGTCTTCCATCCCACGGCCTTGAGCGCCCGCACGTTATCCAAAGTGATCCCTGTGGAGGATGTAGGGTTGCCTCCCCGTAGAGATCGCTCTTTGCGGTATCCTGAACTCCCTTTAGGACTGCCCAAGCGCTGGGGGAGGCCGCCATGGTCCGTGTGAGCAAGGAAAAGAAGGACAAACTCTGTTTCCAGAGGTTCTCCTTCTTCTGGAGATCTGCCGGCCACAAGTTTTTGAATACGGAGAAGCTGTCAAGTCCCGGAAACTTAGATAATTTAAGACGCTTATTCAACGCATAACTTATTAGAAGTATAATAAGCTGATAAGTTGCAAACGAGGTGTTTTTGATGCAAAGAAAAGGGGGAAAGGCGGTGCGAAAGGCAGAGTAGGTGTTCTTGTATTATTAGGCATATGTTGCATTTTTATTATAGGTGAAGGCTCTTGGGTGACCATTCATCAACCTACTGCAAGCTCGCCAGTACATGTAGCCTGCTGTGACTGTCCAGAAGGAGAGTTTTCGTTTAAGGTATCTTGGGATGTGACCGACCACCCTAGTTATGATCCTTCCAATGGTGTTATATGTCGTCGTTGGAGTTCGCCATCACGATGGTGAAAGTCAGCGTTATTACCGGTGTTTGCCAGGGTCTTATTCAAACCTTTCAGGTACTTTGCACGGGGATCCAGAGGTTTGCGGCAGTTATAACTTTTCTGTCAGGATTTATGCTTGTAATTCAAGTGGTGGGCCAGGAGCATTATTAGCAAGCAAGACAGAGTATGGAGCAGTAATAGTTGAATGTGCTACTAGTTGTGCTTTTTCCGTATCTCCAAAGAGTAAGAGTTTTTCAGCCGCAGGGGGAACTGTTTCCGTCAGCGTTAGCACCCAGAGTGGTTGTTCTTGGACAGCGTCCAGTCCCTGTTCGTGGGTGAGTGTGAGTCCTACCAGCGGCACAGGTAATGCCACGGTTACAGTATCTGTTAAAGCCAATCAAGGTGGCGCACGGTCTTGCACCCTAACTATTGCAGGCCAGAGTTTTCAGGTTAGCCAAGACGCAGCCTCGCCGCCTTCTTGTAGCTACGCGATTTCACCTACGAGTAAAAGTTTCCCTGTTTCCGGCGGGAGCATTGTGGTGAATGTTGATGCTTCTTCCTCCAGCTGTGCATGGACCGCTTCTAGCCCTTGCAGTTGGGTTGCCGTTAGCCCAACCAGTGGTACAGGGGATGGCAAGGTCACTGTATCCGTGAAATCCAATTCGGGCAATGACCGCTCATGTACTTTGACTATTGCGGGTAAGGATTTCCATGTCACACAGGAAGGGACGGCACCTCCACCCTCCCCAACTTGTTACAAGTTAATTATTTTAGTGAGGGGTAAAGGGCATGTTAAAGTTTTTCCTAAAAAAACTTGCTACAGAAGTGGGGAGAACATTAAGTTAACTGCCAAGCCCAACTCGGGTTGGAAATTTGATCATTGGGGTGGAGACCTTAGCGGGCGGGAAAACCCTGTGTCCTTGGTCATAACAAAGGACACACGTGTAATCGCCTACTTCACTCGCCAAACATCCAGTAAACTTCCAGCGGCCCCTAATAAACCTCCGCTCCTCCCTTCCTCCCCAAGCCCGGAAATAGACGCATCTAACGTGTCTCTAACACCAACGCTTTCTTGGACTTGCACGGATCCAGATGGAGATCCCGTGACCTACGATGTGTACCTTTCTCCCAACGCGGACTACATTACACAACTGCTAAGCGAATGCTGTATAGCCCATGATCTGAGCGCCTCTTCTATCTCGGTAAATGAGCCACTTATGGCGGAGACCATCTACTATTGGCGGGNTGTCGCAAAGGACAAAGAAGCTCAAACACCCGGTCCTATTTGGTATTTTAAAACGCGCAAGCCAACTATTCCTCCACACAACCTTGACGATATGAAAGAGCTATTGGCGTGTTACTTAATGAACGAATCAGTAACCTATTCTGGACCCACTACACTTTATGAATTTCTGAAATCTAGGTTAGAGGACCTCAAGGGAAGGCAATCTATCCTGAAGCCCGGAACCTTCGTGGCAGGGTTGGCCGTTAAAGCGGGGATTTTAGGTAAGGCTGGGGCCGCTACTGTAATAACAGTTGGTTCAACTGCAGTTACAGTCAGTACTGTGGTAGGTGCAGGGATCGCTATCGGTGGCTTCCTCTTGGGGCAGTATTACAGCATGCAAATCGAGGGTACATATGATAAGATTATTAAAGTAGAAAGAAAAGAAATACCAAATTATACTGGATATATAGCATATTTTAACTATAAAAAATTCCAAGACGCTTTCGTTGTTTTGATAAAAAAACAGGCGTGTGGCTTCGTTAGTCGATGTCATAAGAATCCTCGTTTGCTGCCATTAATGCCTATAGCAACGCAATTGTGCTTAGCATCATCTATGTTCGCTGAATCCTATATAAAAAATTATATAGATTTTGTAGACCAACTATTACCATTTCTTCCACCTGAGGCAAGGTACTTTTACGTAGTAATGAAGGGGGATTTGGTGGGAGCGGCGCTTAAAATGCCGGACGCGGTGCTCTCTTTGCTCGCACAAAATCGGTTCTTCATGCCTGAGAGTTACGTTGAATGGATTCAACAAGGAGCAAAAGAGTTCGCACGTGCCTTTAACGATGGCCTGGAAAAGGAGTGGGAAGCGCTTGGATGTGGAGGCTAGCTAAGAGGGAAGTTCGCAAACTGGGAAATCAGTTGGGGTCAGGTCTTTACTTCTGGCTTTTGCCGCCCCCCGGCCGTCTAAACTCGGGGATGAGGGAATGGAGAGCATTTACAATCCGCGTACGGATACGCTGAGCCTGATCCTGAAAGAAACTTCCGTGGTCGAGAGTGACAAGATCAAACCGAGGGTCATCCTGGACTACGACGCCAAGGGAGATCTGGTTTTCGGTCGAGACTCTGGACGTCTCAAAACGGGTTACCGAGCACTAAGGCATCGAGTTCCAAAAGGTTTAGCCAGTACGGGCAGAGCCTGTGTCCCAAGAACATAGAACCTATAGCTCTTTCAAGGCGCGTCCCTCCTTTTCTTTGTGGCAGGTCAACCCCGCCAAGGGGCGCGCGCTTTCATCTTTCACTACATCACTTCGCGGGACACTACCGCAGAGTACCTGTCGGTCGTCAGCTCGAGGATGTCCCGTATGGGCAGGTGGTGGCAGAAGTCCCCGAATCCTCCCCCACTGCGCGCAGGTAAGTTTACATCCCCTCATACCTCCATTTTAACTGGAAAACGCTATGTTTTGAAATAGTTTCTATGAAACAGGAATCTGGGATCCCTTAGGAACTGCATATCCAGCAAATGCGCAGGGGCTCTTCACGCTTCACACAGCTAGAGTCCACCCTGGTATTGCATTAGGGCTAATCACCGTGGACCGTAATCCGCGCTTATTGTCCCTAGAAGGAACTCTTAGGCTGGAAACAACTGACGTGCGTGACTGGTACTTGCCTCAGTACTCCGCCCGATATACTTTTCATTACTTAGGAGGGAAGAATGAGATCTACGCTTCTGGGTGTGTTGTGTTTTTTAATGTGTGGTATCGTCTCTGTTGGGCAGTTTACCATAACATTCCCTGAACACGCATTGGCCAGGCTTGGCAAAGGACCGATCAGCGATGTTTCTGCTGCGCCAGATGGCAGATGGCTTGCAGTTGCAAGCTCTATGGGAGTAGAGATCAGAGATGGCACAACTGTCGAGTTCGTATCATTTATACCAATAGAAGCAACGATCGTAGCAATAGCCTTATCACCCAACGGTTCGCTTCTTGCGGCCGCATCGGACGATGGGCTGATTAGGCTTTTCCAGGTGCCTTCTGGCAAAGAAATAGGAACGTTAGTCGGGCATACCAACTGCGTCACGTCAGTGTCGTTTAGTCCAGATGGTAAAACTCTGGCATCAATATCCACTGATGGGACAGTAAGAATTTGGGACGTGGCCCAGCGAGCCGAGGCATGTGAATATGGAGTGCGTGTTCCCGGACTCAGTTGTTACTCCCGGCGTCCGCGAGTAGCTTTCAGTCCAAGAGGGCAAATTATTGCATACTCCACTTCAGATGGAACAATTAATGTGTTAGACCTCGCGCAATCGAGAGTAGTCATAACTTTGAAAGCTTGGGGCATCGAGTTTATTGCAGGGGATATTGCATTTAGCCCTAATGGCGAGCTTTTAGCAGGGGGCTTTCATACGGGTTTTGTTAAGATTTGGGATGTCACTTCAGGAGAGCTCGTGCACAGTTTCGGAGGTCATGCCCGTTCGGTTGACTCGGTCGCGTTCAGCAGGGATGGAAGCCTTGTTTGTTCTGGGTCTTACGACGGTAAGGTGGTTGTTCGCAATCTCCTAACAGGCAGGGTACTAAGCACGTTCGACCTGGGTTGGGGCGGGATTCCGGCAATTGTCCCACTTACGTACAATCGGTTTGCAATAGCATCTTCTAATGATAATTCATTAACGATATACGATGGGACCAAAAAGCAAGGGCAAAAGATACAGACTGATCACACAGGGGCCGTGGTGTCTCTGACTGCTTCCTCTCAGACAAATATAGTTGTGTCTGCAAACTGGCCCAGGACTTTACTTGTTTGGAATCAACCCCCAGAAGAAGCACATGCCATATTCGAACTTCTAAATTGCAGCCCCTCTCAAGTCGCGCTGAATTCGGACGGATCATTGTTGGTGGCTTGCTTACCATGCAACGCCACTATCAGGGCTTGGGACCTAGCATCGCGCAACGAAATATGGAGGAATGAACGAGAGTATGGGGTAAGATGTATTGCAATACACCCCTCTGGGCGGTTACTGGCCGTCGGGGGTAAGAGAGGGGTAAGGTTTCTGGACATATTTACTGGTAGGGTTGTTCGAAACCTAGGAGGCCTATTCCAGGGTGTCATGTCCCTGAAGTTCAGTGGCGATGGGGAGATACTTGTTGCCGGCACTGACTCTGGGAAAATTGCTGTTTGGGAAACGGGCCAATGGAATCTGCGAGCCATACTAGGGGTCTCCTCAGATAGGCGGCTATTTCTGCATGAAGTGGTAATCTCGCCTGATGGCACGCGCGTGGCTTCTTTGAAGATGTCCTCTTCAAGAGAGGATGGCATTTTAAGTGTTTTAGATGTTTGGGACTTAATTGCCCAGGGAGTGGATCTGGTCATTAGAGACCCCGATAACGATTTGATTTATTCTGTAGCGTTTAGTCCCGACGGGAACTTCTTAATAGGAGGTACACAAAATGGAGCTCTGGACGTATGGGACAGCCACACGGGCGATGTGGTGGCAAGGTTGCTGGGCCACCGAAGGCGTGTAACCTCGCTAGCTTTTAGTGAGGATGGAAGTTTGCTGCTTTCAGGAGCACTCGATGGGACCATCATCGTATGGGATTTTGCTTCGGTGATGGCCAAATTAGTGAGTGAGCAGCAAAGGGAGTGATCTCTTACGGCACCGTTTTATTGAGGAAAGGGGCAGCACGTGCGTTTTGACAGGGTGCCCCAATATCCATTTGGGGACAAGCATATCCGGTGAGTGATTGTGCCACTGCCTTTAGGCAGATCCGTTGAAAGGATTTCTTGAAAAAACTTTCGGTGTCTTGGAGACCCACCGTAGCCCCCCTGAATCGAGGATGTCTCAGCCAGTAGTTGTGCAACGCTAAGAGTAAGCCACTAAGAGGTTTTGGAAGCTATGGAACCCCTGTTCATGGAGGTAGTGTCCCACGGAGTGGGTCCGGTCTAGAGGCATAGTTGACTTCCCGAAAAACAGACAGAGATAGGAAAGGAGGGAAGGCCTCCATGCGAGACAAGACCCGCGACCAATCCTAGATAGGTTCCTGGACCAGCTCATACTCGAGGAGCAAGAGCTCTACCTCCAAGAACACTCCACCAAGGGCAATGGGTGCTACACCCGCGATCGCCTCACCCTGTTCGGACTCCTGGAGGGCCTGAAGGTCCCCCGGGTGAGGCCAGGCGACTTTCACGCCAAGGCCCTCCCCTACCGCAGGCGGGCCTCTATCGGGCTCTCGGAAGAGATCTTGATCCTCTACGCCTCAGGGGCTAGCCCCCGGGACATCAACAGGTTCTTGGAGTCGATGTACGGGGCGTCTCCCCAGAGCATCTCACGGCTCACCCAGGTGGTGGAAGAGGAGCTCCAGGCCTGGAGGAACCGAACTTTGGCGAAGGAGTACTACGCCTTCTACTTGGACTGCACCTTCCTCACAGTACGCCGTGGAAAAGCGGCGAAATAGCCGGCGATGTCTCAACTGATATAAATTGGTTTCTTGTATAAATTAGTTTCTTGACATTAAGCTATTTTAAGCTTATAATAATTTGGAATGGCGAATAAATCAAAGATCCTTATGCTGCTTGTAATTGCTATCCCCAGCTATCTTTGCTGGGGAATCGGCATTATGGGCGAAGTAGGCTGCAAGGTGTGGACAGGGAATGAATGGACACCAGCGCCACATTGGGATTACCTCACAGGACGCTATAACACACTAACGGTTCCAGCTGATAGCACGGACACGTATTTATTTTATGTGCATTGCTACGGCAGCTCAACAGGCTTTGCTAAAGGGACAAGCGGAGGGTTTGGGCTAATAGATGATATACTATTCTATGAAATTGGCATTGCATCTACAGATGATATTAATGCGTTAATTTTTCCAGGAGTGGAGGGAGAGAGTAGCTGTATTGCGGTTCAAAGTAATTTCATGGTGGGGGTCAAAGTACGTCCAGAGCCGGGGCATACATGGGGGGATTTGCCACCTGGATATCATAAGCTAAAAATCGGTGTGGTAGAGTGCCCGGATCCTAATTCGGGAGGCATTGTCACTTTAGTTGGGGTGACCGTAGAGTTCATGGTCGTAAGATCTTTGGAGACTGTCTATGTGGACTGTAATAGCCCACAAGAAATCGAGGATGGGTCCAGCCAATTTCCATTCAAGACTCTACAAGAGGCTATCCATTCCGTTGCTGCAGCGGGAACAATATTCGTAATGCCAGGGGAATACGTAGGGCATATTCGAGGAGGAAGAAATGTTACTATCATCGGAACGGGAACAACCCAAACTCATCTTTGTGGAACGATATATATACATGATTCTACGTGTGAGCTCTTTTCATTAAGCATCGAGAAGGGTGATATTGTTGATGGCGCGCTAAATGTTGTTAATTCGACGTTAGTTTGTGAGGATGTAGATATAAAGGATGCCGATACAGCAATCTCTGCTGCCGGCGCAACAATAGTTTTGAACCAGAGCAAAATATATAATTGTAAAAAGTTTCTTTATATGTTCTCCGATCCTGCAATTCTTTCCAATTCCACAAATTAGATGCAATTCAATTCAGATATTTGATTGTTTTAACGAAAAAATTGGTTGGAATGCACTTATTGAGTCATTGGCTTGGTTAGACGCTGAAATATCAAATTCCATTATTAAATCTAACACAAATAAAATTTTCATTCTTGGGTCTGGAAAAGTAAAATTGCAAAATGTGCTAATGTTTAATAATGATTTCGATTATTTGTTTAGAGATGTTAATTCAATACAATTATTTCATTGCACCATTACAAAAAATGTCATTAGGACTTTTGCACGTATTTGTAATGGGGGTTTGTTAATTTATAATAGCATAATTTATGGGAATGAAATAGCCACAACTTTATTTTGTGATTGGAATTGTGGATTACAATTTTATTTTTCAAATATTCAGCTTGAATGTACAAATTATTGTTATGCAAATGTTAATACCATAAATGTTGACCCTCAGTTCCTTGCGCCCGACTCATTAAATTTTCGTTTACGTCCAGGAAGTCCTTGTATTGATGCTGGATCGCCTGATTATGCTACTACAGTGGACCTCGACGGCTATCCAAGGGATCGGCAGCCTGACATGGGAGCATATGAGGCGCATTGGCTTGCGGGGGACGTTGATTTAAGCGGCACCGTAAACTTAGCCGACCTGAGACTGGCTCTTCAGGCAGCACTTGGAATAGCATATCTATCAGCGGATCAGGCTTTGCTGGCTGATTTGGATGGTGATGGACGGGTAACTCTTGTTGATGTGGAAGAAATTGCTGGCCAGCTCATTGGGGCTAGAGATTGAGGAGGGTTGGTGAAAAAAAGGGCTGGCTGTAGAAGAGGTTCTGCAGGGGCGCTGGTTCTTCTCTTGGGTTTAAGTTTAGCCGGCTGCTTCAAGCCGCCAGCGCCAGTGGTCCAAGCCACCTTGATCTTCTCTGACTTTGTAGGCCCAGTAGGTGATCGCGGCGAGGTTAAGGTATCCGTTGCCTCCATGCCGGGCGGGGGCCTGGCCGGGCTGGTTGTGGGGGCCTGGGATGGCACACAGTTCCTAGGCCTTCAATATGACCCTACCCAGTTTGAGATTACAGGCGTGGAGGGGCTGAACGGCTTCCAGATCCTGGCCACATTCATTGACAACGCGTCGGGTGAGGTGCGGTTTGTGGCGGTGAACCCTGCGGGGGGCCTTGTGGAAGGGGACGTGGCCAAGATTGTGGGAAATCGGCTTGGCGGTGTGAACTTCGACTTTCAGGTAGCCAAAGCCAACCTCCAGCTCGTCGACGCTAACGGTGCTTTAATCCCAGATACGGATTACATCGTGTCTACTGGCAAGGCACCACCGTACTACGTGGAAGGTGGCAATTGATGCGCTGGAAATGGACACCGCTCGTTATTGTCTTGGGTATTGTTGCTCTCTCTGGGGAAGCCCAATTTTTAACTGGCGAGTGGACCGCAGACATCGCCATTCTGCCAGCGCTTGATCTGAATTCCACCTCTTTTGTCTTAGGCTACACTTTCTCCTCTTGGACGGTAGTGAGCACCTCGGACTTTACCCCAGATGGCTGGGTGTGGCAGGAGTTCAACTTGGAAGGTGCGCTGGGGCAGATTGAGATCGAGGGAAATCTCCTGTTCGGCCCCTTGGTCTCCGATTTCCTCTACAGCCAAGTTATTTGGGGGATGGATCTCGACATGGCTGAGCTGGAGCTGTACGCCGCTCTTCTCGGAGACTCTGTTGGGGGTTATGTCCTTGGAGGACCAACAGGGGGCACCGCGGTGAAGCTCTCCGCTTCACTTGGAGGTGGAGTCGAGGCGGTATGCGTCATTGGCTTTGGGGCCAGCCTGCCTGAAGATGGGTTCACCATCCACCACATATCAGGCCTAGAGAAAACGTACGCCACCGACCCACGGCCTGGTAGTTGCTGTTTTACTGTAGCGGAGCTTTCCCTTTTCGGTCTCACGTTTTGCTGCTCCACACTTGACTTTAAAATTGTCTTCAGCAAAGAGGGGCTTGATTACGCCATGTTTTCCTTTGCTAACATTACCTTGGCCAGCTTGCCCATTACCTTTGACCTTTCAGCCAAGTTCGGCGTGAACTATAAGGGCGTTTCCCTTACGTCCAAGTTCGACTTCGGCGCGGTCTGTTTTGACATCTACGGGGACCTCGAGCATACAGGTGGGACAAGCGTCAACGGCGTTATCATAGGCGCCTTCGGCATTGGCTGTGAGATCGGCCCCTGCGTCTCCTTCTATGCCGGAACAGAGTTCAGTTCCAGTTTTGCGCCCGAGGAGTGGGGACTTGAGGGAGACGAATTCGAGTACTTTAAGCTTTCGATCTGCGGTCCCGGTTGTTGTGGGAGCGAGTACACAATGGACTTGACAGTCTATTTCGATAACACCGGTGGCATCTTTGGCCTTAGCCGGTTCACCACGGAGGTCTCTCTGCCGGTTACGATCAGCTTCACTGTGAGCTTCAGTCTCTCCTACTGGATCAGCACAGGCGACTCCTCACTCGATATCGGCTGGACCTTCAAGTTCTAATCTTTCCCGTGGGCCTGGACGCAGAAGAGACTGCTTTGAAGTGTACTACTAGCCTTCTCAAATTAAACTGTTAAGGAGGTTTGATGACAGCTGAAGAGAAGTTAGCTCTCAAGAGACTTTCCATCTTGGAGCTGGCCGAGGCACTGGGGAACGTGTCCGAGGCCTGCCGCCGCCAGGCATCAGTCGCACCCAGTTCTACGAGTACAAGCGTCGCTTTCAGACCCACGGAATGGAAGGGTTCAAGGACTGCCCCCGGGGTATACATGTCCCGCTCCATGACCACTCCCCCTGGGGTGGTGGATCGCATCCTCGAGCTGTCCTTGGAGCATCCCGCTTGGGCTGTTGCCGGCTGTCCCACCACCTGCCCTGGAGTGGATCGTGGTGAGCTCCCCCACCATTTCCAGAAGATCCTCAAGCGCCATGATATGGGTACCCCCTACGAGCGTTAGCTCAAGCTGGAGGAAAAGATCCCAGGCAAGGAAACGAAAGAAACGAAGGAGGTTTTTACCCTGCCCATTGAGTCTAGGGGGAAGAGGAACCTTTCCGGCTAGCCTAAAAAAAGAACGCTTCGAACAGTGGAGGGTGGAAGCTTATCAGGACAAGCTGGAGGGCAAAATTACCAAGGAGAGATGGTTAGCACTCGAGCGCAGGTGGTCTAAACAGCTCCTTGCCATTGATGCCGAGCTGGAGTCGTTGGAAGACTCAACAGGTCCCCGGCTTGACGACGCGGAGGCAGCTTTCAAACTCCTACAACGCGCTTCTGAACTGTATCGTAAGCAATCCCACGAAGAAAGAGCGCGACTGGTAAAAGCCCTGGTTTCAAACTGCAAGATGGTCGACGGAAAGGTAGAACCAGTCTATAAAAAACCCTTCAGCTTGGTGGCTGAAGGGCTCAAAACTGCTGACTGGCTCCCCGGGGAGGACTCGAACCTCCAACCCGCCGGTTAACAGCCGGCTGCTCTGCCAATTGAGCTACCG
>JGI24020J35080_1001459_pt1 | contig 12567 bp, 12 predicted proteins | sample Deesub1362A_J573_FD_35080 | JGI IMG/M metagenome (IMG submission 35080) | reverse complement strand
AGGGAAGTAAGCCGGGACTGTTTGTGGGTCATATTCTTCGATGGGCCCACCGTAGGGGTGGATCCCGTAGAACCACGCCTGGAACTCCTCCTTGGTGACCGGCTTCCCCTTATAGCGGATACGCCATTTCTGAGGGTCGAGTGCCATCGCCCAAGTCTCGTCAGAGCCATAAACCCGGCCCGTGATCGGGTTCCACTCGACGCGGGCGAGGGTCTGAGCCGGGATGGCTCCCACGAAGAGGAGATCCGGCAGCTCTTTTTTGATGGCCGCGATCCAGCGCTCAAGCTCCCAGTAGTAGTGGCCGTTGCGGCGGAGGTTCACGGCGATCTGTTGGGGCGTAGGCAGGGGCTTGCCCTGCAGCTCAGCCAGCTCACTGGCAAACTGTATGAGTTCCGGGGGGATCTCGTCCGGGGAGTCCACCACGGGCATCCACTTCCAAAACCCGCGAAAGATCAGATCCGTGTGTGTCTCCCTGAGGATCCGGACGGTCTCCTCAACGCTGCGGTTAAGATACACACCGTCGGTGATGTTCTCGTAGAGCGCGGCTACCCGCACCGGGGGCAATCCCACTCCCGTTCCTGATCTTTCCTGGGTTGGGATTGATCCCCCTTCAGGCCGAGGGAAGGACGCCAAAAACCCGAGGATCACGGCCAAAAGCAGCATAATTACGAGAATTCGCATCCTGTGCACCTCCCTTAAGCTCAGGTTTCCCCTCCGGGCTTATAGCGCATGAACTCCCCGAAGCCCGGTACCCCCTCGACCTCGATGATTTCATCCCCAAACGTAATCGTCCCCCGCCACTTGATAAAGGAGCGGCCCCAGGCCACCCCGCCTTCAGGGTCCCACCGGGGGCTTTGAATCCGCCAGTTCTCCGTCCCGCCCCGGCCCCAGAAGTCCTCTGCTTCCGCCCTCAAGTCTACGCTCCCCACAATTCGGTCCGCCTCGTCGGTGAAGTTCCCCCGGAGGAAATAGAGCTCAGGCTGGAGCTTCCCGTCGGTCCAGAACTGATAGTCGTCGAAGCGGTACGTCTTCCCCCGATCGGGGAAGGCGATCCGCCCGAAGCGCTCGAACTCGGGAAACTCGAACTCCTCTTTGATCTCGGAAGGCAGGGGGTTGAGCGCCAGGCAGAAGATGAACTCGATCTCCTCACCCTCGGTCCTGTGGAAGGACATGCAATCGAACTCCACCCCGTCCACTATCCGGCCATCACGGATGGTGAGCCGGCCCAAGGGTAGGTCCCGGTGGTATTCGCGGTCCATGAAGGTGAAGCCCTCCTTGAATTCATACGTCCGCCCCGTGCGGGGATCGTGGAAGCGGCACTCGAGGAGCTCCTCGAAGTCCAGATACCCGCCCCAAGTGTCGAGCGTGAGCCAGCCCTCTCGGACCCCGACGATCCCGTGGACCACGAACGGTCCCTCAGGCTTGCCGATCCAAAGCGGCGCCAGCCGTCCTCGGCCCTCCACATACAGGATCTCTCTAGGCGGGGAAGTCCTTTGGTCGAGGATCTTGTGATACCAGGTGCGGGTCTCCTCGTCGTAGGCGATGATGTTCACAAAGTCGTTGGCCGGATTGGTATGGACCGTAGGGTAGGGGAAGTAGCGCCCTGTATTGTCGTAGTAGGAGGGGCCTTGGAGGAAGCGGTAGAACCGCTCTTCACCCAGCATCAGGCGGAAGTGGCTGCCGCCGATGTTGACCGAGGAGTGGAAGGTCAGGGTATTTCGGTCATCCCAACACATCCCGAAGGGGACGAAGTTGCTGGCGGTCCAGTCCTGAGCCCGATCGATCACCATCCGCCCGTCGGGGGAGCTTCTCGAGCGCGACGCTAAAGGGGACGAAATCATAGAGGGAGATGGGCTCGGTCATCCAAGAGTTGCTCCCCGTCACGGGGAAAAATGGGATAGGGGCACTTGGTCGCTCGGAAGGGAGACCAAACAAGACGATCCCCAAGCCCAGGAGCACGAACATTAAAATACACTTGCTCATGTTAACCCTTCTTTCCCTGCCTTATCCACTCCATTCCGTCTCCATCGCCTCGCCGAGCCCTTATCCCGGGAGCCGGTAAAAAGTAAATAGAATGAGGGTAAAACGGGTTCAGGGGGCTCTGTAGAAATCCTCTGCTTAGGAGATTGTAACCCCATTTAAGTCCACGCTATCCGCCCCCGCTCGGGCGAAGATCTCCTCCACCCTCTCAGGTGGCGCTCCTGCTGGGCTTCAGCAGCCAGCTCCTGGACAGCTCCCAAGCGACCGCGTGGGCCATCCCCTCGTCTCCCCCACCGCCACCAGGATGAAGCAGCTCAGGGTCCAGGCGGGATCGGGGATGTCACTCAAGGAACCCTCATCGGCGAGCTCGTAGACGACCCCGATGGGGACGCAGTCCTCCACCGTGGGGACATCGGTGATCCCGATGTTGGCAGGGGAGAGCTCCCCTCCCAGGGCGGAAACCACAACTGGCAGCACCATCGCCGCCGACGTTAACCTGCCCATGGTCTCACCCCCGGGCCAAGTTACCCGGGCCGCCGCCGAAGGGGAATCAAAACCGCGTAAAACCATGATCAACGGTCAGGCCGGAGAGCCAGCGAACAAGAATCGATGTGTGCCAGGGGGTACGGCAAACCTCCGCTCCCCAGCATCCCCCTTTACTATAAGCGTGAACGCCTCCTGTGCGGTCACCAGGATGGCCACCTCTCCTGGGCCCGCTTCCCGCGCCAGCAAACTCACCACGTTGTCGCCGAAGTGCAGGTTCCTGATCCCGTGTTCGGAGTCGGGATACAGGCACCACCGGATAGTCCTGGCTGGTGCGTCCACCTGGATGCCCAGGATCTCCTCGATGAGGAGAGCGATGGGACTTACCCCGGAGAAGCCCACGAAGTCCGGCTTGGCGATGCTCCCGGGCTTGGAGGCCTCCGGCGCATAGTTTTCCCAAATGGTACCTGTGTTCTTGTGGACGATCGCCATCTGGGCAAGGTGGTTCTCGGCCGCCCGGCGGGCCAGCGCCTGGAGGCCACAGCGGGATAGCCCCTTGATTACGGCGTAGTTGGTCATCGGCCAGACGCTCCCCCGCCAATAGTTCCCTTCGGGGCAATAACAGGGATGATCAGCCGACAGGGAAGGGAACACATGAGTACGCCAGAACTCCTGTGGGCTAGCTAGATGCTCGGCCAGACGGCGAGCCCGTTCTGGGAGGGAGACCTCTGCCAGAAGCGTCCAGAATGGAGCAATGCTCTTAGCCGGTACAGGCTCATCGGCGGCGTCGAGATCCCAATAGTATCCCGCCTTCTCGTCCCACATTAGCGTATTAATACGCTCCTTTAGGTCGGCATGCTCCTCGAGGAACTCAGCCGCCATACTGTCCTCGCCCACAGCTTGAGCGATGCGCGCAAGGTATAGTGCATCCAGCGCCATTTGTGCTGAGAAATCCACCCAGCTGGCCGCATAGCGTGGAGTATTGTCCATACCACAGCCCCAGGACGAGCTCCGGTAGAGACCGTTTCCGTTGCGTAGGTGGGCGGCTATCCAACGATGGTATGCCACCAATCGAGGTAATACGTTTCGAAGGCGGTCTACATCACCTGTGACCTGGTAATAACCCCACTCCGCCCAGGAGAAAAGTGGGGGATTCACTCCATCAGGGCTGCCTTTGGCCCAAAGGGCAGCTCCATTACATCCCCGGTATTCTCGACAGATATAGCCATCGGATTCTTGCTTGCGATAGAAGTTATCCAGTGTAGGCAGCACAGGCAGACAATGCCATCCATAGCGGGCAAATTGCACAATGAAGCAGGAGTCNATCTGGAAGATGTTTTCGCTGAAGGCACTCCCAAGAAAGGCGTCCGCAAAACCATTGTGCGCCGAGCCATGTTCTACATTGCGTAGGGCGAGTTCCCATGTTTTCCAGTACAAATCCACCCATTCGGGATGCGCAGGGAGGATAGGTTGCGGGAAAAGAGTGAGCACATCTACTTTCGCGTTATTCATTTGTTAGTGTTCCCCAACTTTATTGCCTGATAGTTGGTTGAGTACCTCCCTGAGGGGCACGGAGGCGACACAGCAAACTTTGTCAGCTGCTCCGTAGAAAACAAGGAGCTTCTCCCCTAGGACCACCGCTCCCTCGGGGAAGACCACCCGAGGCATGTCTCCCTCGAGTTCGTAGGGTTCCTCAGGGACCAGGATTGGCTCCCTTGTCCTGGCGATCACCCTCCAGGGCTCCTCGGGGTCCAGGAGCGCCGCCCCGGCCCGGTACACGCGGTCCTCGTCTACACCGTGGTAGACGAGGAGCCATCCTTCCTCGGTCTTTACTGGCGGGGCCCCGGGGCCGATCTTGTAGGATTCCCACGGCTCCTCCGGCGCCATCACCAGCCGGTGCCCGTACATCCTCCCGGGGAGGTCGTCGAGGTAAGCGAACCAGATCCCCGGCCGCTCGCACCCATAGTCCGGGCCGATCCAGTTGGAGGGCCGGTGCAAGGCCGCGTACTTCCCGTCGATCCTCTCCGGGAAGAGGACCGTATCGCGCTCGTCGGCGTTGTAGGGGGTGATGATCCCCAGCCTCTCGAAGCGCTTGAAATCCCGGCTCACTTTGGCGAGGCCAATCTTGGTGATCGCCATCTCCCGCTTTGGAATCCCGAGGCGCACCCTGACCTTTCCCGGCGGGGCCGGGGTAGGGGTGATGACGTAGGTCATGAAGAGTTCCCCCTCGATCTCGGTGAGCCGGGCGTCCTCCACCGAAACCTCCCAGATCCGGGGATCCGGGCCGAAGGCAGGCTGGGGATCGCGCTGGATCAGGTTAAGGTCCTCGTCGAAGACGGCGTGTCCGAGGCTGGAGGCGTAGTTCCAGTAGTCGCCCACCGCCCGGTAGAGGAGGTGGATCTCCCCGTCCACGTACGCGGCAGCGGGATTGAAGACAGCCACGGACTCCCAGTCATAGCCTTTCGGCTTCAAAACAGGATTTTGGGAACAGCGGACAAGCTTCACCATGCTACCCCCTATGCTTACTTAAAATCCATCTTCTGTACCATGTACTTTCTCAAGACCCTGTCCTCGCCTACAGCCTGTATCAGCCGAGGCCACTCCCTCCAGAAGTCAAAAAATCTTGGGACCATCTCCCGAGCATAGCGTTTGGCGTATTTCACAACCTCCGCTGAAAAACCCTGCTCTCTAAGGGCGGCTAAGGCTTCCTTCTCAAGCTCATCCCGCAGAAAGGCCCCAGGATAGGGGTCCAGGGCCTCAGGGGAGAGGGAACTGAGGCCCGGCACCTCCCCGGCCATGTTGAGCTTTTCCCTCTCATAGATGAACCGAACCACGTCTTCCCGCAGCTGATTCCTGGTGGGGGGAGGGAGATGGACTACGGAAAGCTCCTTGTCGAAGAAGAAACGATAGCCGGCCAGCCTTGCATTGATGACATAATCGATGTCCTCCCCCCGGGGGATATAGGGGTCGAAGGGCACCTGTGAGAAGAGCTCGCGGTGGATCACCATGTTTCCCCCATAGACGAAGTTCGTCTCCACCAACCGACCTGGCTTCCGCTCCAGCTCTTCCAGTGCTGCCTTCATGATCTCAACCTTTCGCGCGAACAGGCTACTCCCTTCCCGCTCGTTTTCTTTTTCCTTCGGTGGGAGCTTTTCTCCGGTCTCATTCAAATAAAAGCCCCCCACTCCTCCTACGAATTCCCCCCCATATCTCCTTCCCACGAACTCCAAGGCCTTCCGAAGAAACTCTCGGTCGGTGACGACCTCGTCGTCATCCAACCCAATGACCACTGGAACCCCCAGCATTTGGGCAACGAGCAGCTGAAGGTTGCGAACGTTTCCATATCCTTGAAGGCTGAGCGTCCCCATCGTGAACCTCCGCCTGCCCAAACTTTTCTGCAACAGCTGCAGATCGGTTCCGGCAAACTGAGCGACCGAGAGGCGGTCCTTAAAAGGGGCGATGATGCTTTCCACCTTCTCCTCAGCAGCCGTCTCCAGTCCGGGATCGGTGGTAGCAGTGATCACCAGCACCCCGAATGAGGGCGTTTCGAGGACCGCTAAGCTCTCGAGGAGGCGAGGCAAGGTGCCCTTGTTGCTAAGAGGGGTAGGGTGATCGTAGCTCACCTTCTCCGGGGAAGGCTTTCCTTCCTCAAAAGTCCAGTAAGTCGGAATGACTATGAGCGCCTTCGCTGGGATGGACAAAGCTCCGCTCCTTTCAAGACATCAACTTGATCTCCACCACCTTACTCTTTCAGACCACCCACGGTAATACCCTCGATGAAGTACTTCTGCGCAAAGAGAAAAACTATCAATACGGGAAGGATGGCGAGCGTTGCAGCCCCCATCATCAGGTTCCACTGGGTCATCCCTTCCCGCATCCCTTTGAAACCAATGATTCCCAATGAAAGGACTTTCATATTATCGGTATTCGTTACGATTAATGGATAAGTGAAATCGTTCCATGCCGCTCCAAACGAGAAGATCAAGAGGGTCGCCAATGCGGGCTTGGCCAGAGGCAGCATGATACTGCGGAATATCCTGAAAGGGCTTGCCCCATCGATGATGGCTGACTCTTCAAACTCCCTTGGAATGGTGAGGAAGAACTGCCTCAAGAGGAATACATTGAAAGCTCCTCCAAAAGCCCCAAGGGCCTGGGGGACGATCAGGGCCCAATAAGTGTTTATCCAATGTAAGTTCTTCATGAGAACAAACGTGGGCACCATGAGAGTCTCGAAGGGAACCATCAACGAACTTAGAAGGAGGAAGAAAAGTACATTTCTTCCAGGGAATCTTAGCCTAGCGAAGGCGTAGGCNGCCAATGTACAGGTGATGAACTGCCCCGTCATCCTACCAAGGGTCACGAAGATGGTGTTCAGCCAATAGCGCCCGAAATCCATNAGCTCGAATATCCTGGTGTAATTCTCCCAATGGGCTGGTCTCGGGATCCATTGAGGAGGCATGGTGAACACCTGGTTAATTTCCTTCAACGAAGTTGAGATCATCCAGATGAAGGGCATGAGCATGAAGACAGCGCCAGAGATGGCCAACGCGTAGCAAACCGAAACCAAAAACGCCCTTTTTGCCTCGTAGGAGACATGGGGGTTAGGCATAGTGCACCCACCTTTTTTGGATTCTCCATTGGACGAGGGTTGCGATGACCAATATGAGTAACAGAAAGACGCCCTGAGCACAGGAATAACCCATCTTGAACCACTCGAAGGCGTTCTTGTAGATGTAGTAGACGATAGTGGTGGTGGCTTCTCGCGGCCCTCCTTCGGTCAAGATGTAGGCCTGCTGAAAGATCTGAGCGGAATGTATCATCGTTGTGATGATTACGAAGAAGGTGGTAGGGGAAAGCAGGGGCAACGTGATGTACCTAAACCTATGCCAAGCTGTGGCACCGTCTATCTCTGCTGCCTCGTAGAACGTCTTAGGGATCCCTTGCAGACCGGCTAGAAATATGACCGCATTGAATCCTGTGCCCTTCCAGATGCTCATGAGGATGAGGCCTGGCATGGCCCAATGGGGGTCGAGGAGCCAGTTCACTTTAGGAAGCCCCACCAACCCGAGGAAGTAGTTGACAAGACCATAGTTCGGGCTGAGCAGCCACTTCCATACCATTGAGACCGCTGCCATCATGGTGACAACGGGGAGGTAGTAAATCAGGCGAAAGAAATTCCGTCCCCTTAAGAATTTCTGGTTCAGCAAAATAGCAAGGAATAAGGCCAGCGGAACACCTATAAGTAAAATGCCTACGGTATAATAAATAGTATTCCATACTGCTTTAAGGAAATGAGCATCCCGAAACATTTTTATGTAATTGACGAACCCTACCCACTCCTTAGGACCGAAGCCGCTCCATTTGGTGAAGCTCAGTGATATCCCACTCAACATGGGGTACACCATAAATAAGAAAAACCCAACCATCACGGGAAGAACGAAGATGTAACCCCAAAGCCACTCTTGATACTTGCGAGGAAGTCTCATGACAGATTATAAAAGGGGCGGGCTTCCGCCCGCCCCCAGTCAAAACCCTATCCTCCAGCCATTATCCTGTCGATCTCTTCCTGAATCCCAGGAAGGACCTCAGCGGCCGTCTTCTCGCCGGTCCAGACCGGCTCCAATCCCCTGTTTATCGCGGTCCAGATCTCGCCCCAGTGGTCGAAGACCGTGATCGGCCCAGGCGTGATGGGGATGAGATGCACGGCGTTGTGGATTCCCCTTTCCGAAAGCGCTTCTATGAAGGAAGGGGAGTACGCAACCGACCTTCGGATGGGAATCGCATGGCCGGCTTCGGCAACAAGCTTTTGAGCCTCCGGGCCGGTCAAGAAGTTGACGAGTTTCCAGGCCGCGTCGGGATGTTTGCTATCCTTGGCCACGCAATAGGCCACAAGGTCAACCCACGTGTACATATGCCGGTAATAGGGCACAGGTGCGATATCCCAATCGAAGTCCAAGGTCTTGAACTTCATCGTCCTCCAACGCCCACAGATGTACATGGCCGCTTTTTGGTTGGCGAACCAATCTGGGGCACCCATTTCGGCAAGTTGGGTCACGTCGGGAGCCACATGGTACTTCAGTGATAGGTCAGCCAGGAACTGGATGGCCTCAGCGAACTCAGGCGTATTCACCACCACCTTATCTGGAGCTAGGACCCAGTTCGCCCCGGCCTGGGGTGGGAANAGCTTCCATCGGCCCGGATGGTGATAGGCAAATCCATACACATCGATCTGCCCGTCGCCATCGATGTCCCTGGTCAGTGCCTGGGCCACCTCAAGGAAGTCTTCCCAGGACCACTGGCCATAGCCGAACATTTCGTTGGGAGTGGGCAAGCCGGCTTCCTCGAACATCTCTTTGTTGTAATAGAGGACGTAGGTGCTCCAATCCTTGGGGATTCCGTAAAGTTCTCCGGTCTCCCGGTCCCGGAAGGCGTCCAGGAGCCCGGGGAAGAAGTCGCTCATGTTGAAATCAGGGGTGGCATCCACGTAGGGCTGAAGGTTCAGGAGGGTGTCCTTGGCGTGGTACTCGACGAACTCGGGGAATCCCATGTAAAACACATCCGGCGGGGTGCCGGCAGCAAGCATGGACATCAACTTCGGCCAGTAATCGGCTGGTCGGATGATCTGAACCTCTATGTCCGGATACACCTCGTTGAAAGCGGCGATGTACCCTTTTACCTCCTGCTCTTCGATTGCTCCCCCCCACATCATGAGGGTGATCGTTTCAGCCCATAGGCAGAAACCCAAGGAGAACACCAGCATCCCAGCCAAAAGCCCACCGTACAACGCCCTCTTATGCCATCCCATCTAATCCCTCCTTTAAAACGAGCTTGTCCTTTTACAACTTGGTAGAAATGAACTCCCTATCACCCCCTTCCAGCAAGTTGTTATAACAAATTGTAGACCTAAATCGGCTGCATGTCAAGGAGTGGGAGTGATTTCGAATCGAGCCTGCCTATTACGTCAAAGCATCTATGATTGCCTGCGTTTGTGAGATGGCTTGCTCCACGGTTTCCTTTTTCAAAAGCACATTGGCTAGCATCACACGAAGCTGCTCTGATACCCGGATGTACTGAGGAATCGTAGGACGGACGTGCGCCAGCTTAAACAGTTTGCTGGTCTCGTAGATAAACCAGTCCCTCTCAGGATGGAGAGTCTGCATGACCGAAAGGCGCGTGGGCTTTCGCCCTGTCTTTCGGCAGAATTCCTCCATCAACGGGGGGCTAGAGACAATCTTCAGAATCTCCAGCGCCGTTCTCAGATGGCTCGATTGCCGGAAGAGCACGTAAACCATCCCGCCGGCCGTGGTGGCCTGCTTCCCACCGGGCCCGGCAGGGATGGGGACGAAGCCTACTCTCTCTCGGAACTCATCCTCATTCCACCCGGCTGTCTCTTGAATCCAGCCCTTCTCGTAGGTCCCGCCGAAGGCGAACGCAACCTCTCCTTGAGCGAATAGCTTGGGCACGGTCTTCCAGCCATAAGACACAACCGCTGGGGAGGCCACCTGGTAGCGATGTACCAGGTCGTAAAGGAAGCCAAGTGCACGTCGAGCTCCTTCGTCCAGGACCAGCCTCCCTCCGTGTTTTAGCTCACCCCCAGCCGACCAAATAAAGGCGCTCAGGATGAAGGTGGTTATCTCCTCCGCGCTAGGTCCTCCTGGGAAAGCGATGGGAAAAGGGCCCAAACGATACCGACGGCGACACCCTTCGTCCTGCAGGTGCTTTGCCATGTCCACCAGCTCTTCCCACGTCTGGGGCGGGGAAAGGCCTTCGTGGGCCAAGATGTCCTTTCGATACCAGAGCACCGCCAGGGTGGAGTCCATCGGGATGCCCCACAGATGCTCTTGGTAAGAGCTGTTCTCCACAAACGGTGGCAGTAGATCGGCTTCGAACTCTTCCACCCAGCTCGGGTCCAGCTCGTCCAAAGACTCGATGTAGTGAAGGTCGGCGAACTCCGCCAGCCGGATCCAGTCGATCAGCGCCACGTCGGGGGCCTGCCCCCGCCCCACGGCGCTGACGATCTCCGAGTGAAACTGAGGCCCTCCCATGGTGAGGACCTCCAGTTCNACCCGGCCCCCAGAATGGGAATTCGCCTCGTTGTAGAGCTTGGCTGCTTTTCGCAAGGGTGGGATCCANGGGGCCTCGGGGACTATGACCCTCAGAGTCTCAGTCCTAGAGGGGATTCTCTCGCTAACAAACGTTCCACTTCCCTGCTGTCGATAAAGAAATCCTTCGTTTGCAAGCTCGTTCAGAGCCTGACGAACCGTGATGCGACTCACTCCAAAAGCCTCGCAAAGTTCCATCTCCGTGGGAAGTCGCTGCCCCGGACGGAACTTCCCCCTCCTGATCGCCTCCTTGAGGATCTCCTTGAGTTGGCGGTAAAGTGGGACCGCACTATCTTTATCCAGTTCCACTCTCATCTCACCGGAATTATATCCCGCCCATCTACATCGTTTTTTCACCTATATCGCTATGGGGTGAGAAGACCGCGTCCAAAGCCAAGACCTCAAGCGATATGGGAGGATGGCCAGGCATTCCCTGATTGAGCTGCGCTATATGGATTTGCGCTATCTGGAATGNAACCCAGTACGTTGTAGCTGGAGACAGTTCTGTAACTGCAGGGTGCCGGAATCGGGGCATCNCCAAACGGTCGCACACCGCCATGGTCCGGGGCATGTGGAAAGNAGAGGTGCCAGGCGCGAACAGCTAGTTTCCAAGCATCTCCCTAATGCAAGGACGTGTTTGTATGTATTGCNACAGGCAGCCTCCCAGTACCTTCACNCCCCTACCGGTGGGGAGTTGTTCTTGAGAAAAGTTCTTTCGTCCTCGACCTGCACGATCCCGCTGAACGGTGCCGCCTCCTTCGCAGCGGGAAGGCGCGATGGGATGAGTCAGTCAGTCCACACTTTTCCTCGGACCTACTCGAAGAAAGCCAGTGCCCGCGAGCTACCGCAGCACATCCTCCCTTTCTGGAAGGAGGATGCGGACCCTCCCACCGGCTTCACTGCATCGCCTAACGTAGAGGACGAGGAAGACGAGTGCGAAGGGGTCAATCAGGCAGCAGCGGCTGAGGTCGATGAGTGGTCGAGGAAAGCTCCTCTCCCATTCCTTCAGTACACCGTCCAGGCACCAGACGTCGAGTTTTCGGAAGCTGAGCACTTCAGTCCCCCAATTGTTGCTAAGCATTCTAAGCCACCAGGGCGAGCAGGACGCTGAGTGCTAAGCGAACATAACCATTGGATTTGCCCAAGAATCAGGCACTTAATATCCCCCATAGAAGCCGGCTAGTTCTCTTTGGCTTCAACAATTGGAAAGCTGCCAGCCGATGCCCACTTTGCTGAGAAAGCGATGGGAAGCTACCATGCAGTGGAGGCACACTGGATGGACGCTATGCATCTGCTACGAGAAATCAGCGGGACTCGGTCAGTGTTTCGGAACTAGCTGAATTGCAAAGAGCACGCTTAATGCATAGGTGGACTAACTCGCGGGTGATAAATTTGGATAGACGTATTGATAAGTACGTTCATGAACCAAAACCGGTCCGTCTTTTGTTTGGCGGGGCGCGTATGGCCTTCCTTGACATCGAGGCTGGTTTTTGGAGCCTGTGAGCGGGTTGGTGCGGCCGATGGCAACCGGCCTGTTCGCCGGAGCCCTGGACCCAAGCTCACTACCCTTGGTGCTGCGGCTTCTCATGAAGTGCATCAAGGCCCCGGCGGGCGACTTCCGCGATTGGGCCGGCATCCGCGACTGGGCTACCCGCTTGGGCCAGCGCTTAGGGAAAACGAAAGAGGAGGCATGAGCCGAAGAGCAATCAGAGCCGCCGTAGGAGTTTTGGTATTGGCCGCTCTGGTCGTCGTGCTCTGGCCCGCTGGGGATCCCCTAGCCGGTGCAGAGGCAGTAGCCATCCGGCCTCCAGAGGGAGAGACTTCACAGAGGGGACAATCGCCCAGGAGGCCCTTATCCGAAGGCTGACCGTCGCCTTGGAGGAGCGAGGCATTACGGTGGTGGAGCACACCGAAAAGGCCAACTTCCTCCTGGAGGTAGGTAACGTCAGGATGGAGGAACTGGAGCTGACGCTAGGCGAGGAAGGGCTTCGGGGGCAACTTT
>JGI24020J35080_1001455_pt1 | contig 12580 bp, 11 predicted proteins | sample Deesub1362A_J573_FD_35080 | JGI IMG/M metagenome (IMG submission 35080) | reverse complement strand
CTCCGCTTCCCAAGGCCCGTCGGAGAGCGTGGCCTGAAATTTGGCTGGTCGACGGCCCCGTGGTGCTGTCAGCGAAGTTCATAGGGGACTCGTCTGATCATTATGGTTCTGAAAAATGGCTATAGAATGTTTCAGGTCCAATCGGTTAACGAGCTTCTCCCGGGAGTTTGGTCGAGGTACTGAGCTCGGTGGGTATCTGAGCAGCTTCCGCTCTTTGCACCGGAAGGAGCTGCCTCTCCATCTTTGGACACTTGGCTCGCCATAACTCTTGGAAGGTGGGGCTGCTCCTGTATGCTGTTTTTGACGAAAGTGTGAAAGGTTGGTTAAATCCGAGCACGGAGGGGTGTTATGGCACATTATTTGCTTGGGGTAGATGTGGGGACTCAAGCGACCAAGGGAGTGCTGGTCCAGACTGACGGAAAGGTCGTGGCCACACAAACGGAGGAGTACGATGTGCTTCATCCCCACCCCCTTTGGGCCGAGCAGTGGCCGCAGGTGTGGCTTGACGCGGCGTGTAGGGTAATCAGGGGGCTTCTCGCTACGCCGGGGGTTTCCGTAACGGAAGTGGCTGGGGTATGCATAAGCGGTCTCTACGGGGGGAGCGGGGTACCCGTGGACGAGAAGATGGAGCCCGTTCGGCCCTGCATCATCTGGATGGACCGCAGGGCCACGGAGGAAGTGGAGTGGGTCAAGAGGAACGTGGATCTCGAGCGGCTGTTTGAGGTCACGGGGAATTGGGTCGACAGCTACTTCGGCTACACCAAGATCCTGTGGATCAAGGACAAGGAGCCCCAGGTCTGGCGCAAGACCGCCCTGTTTTTGCCACCGAACAGCTACATCAACTTCCGTCTCACGGGCGAGGCGGTCATCGATCACTCCTCCGCCGGTAACCTGGGTGGCCTTTATGACATCCGGGCTCATACCTGGTCCGAGGAGATGGCGCAGGCCCTGGGCATCCCCCTCGAGCTCATGCCTCAGAGGCTCGTCCCGTCTGGAGAAGTGATCGGTGAGGTCACGGAGGAGGGGGCGCGCCTCACGGGCCTTGCCCCAGGGACCCCGGTTCTGGCGGGGGGTGTGGACGCACCCATGGCTACTTTCGCCGCCGGGGCTCTCTCCCGGGGGGACAACGTGGCCATGATGGGCACCTCCACCTGCTGGGGGATTGTCCACACCGGCGAGGGGTTTGCGAAGGAGCTCGTGTCCATGCCTCACGTGGTTGAGGCGGAGGAGAAGGTTTACACCTGGGGAGGATCTGCTACCTCTGGGGCGTTGGCCCGCTGGTTCCGGGACGAGCTTGCCCAGGCTGAGGTGGAGGCCGCAGGACGCGTGGGCAAGGACCCATTCCAGCTCCTGGACGAGGCGGCGGCGAAGGTTCCCCCTGGCTGTCAAGGCCTCGTCGCCCTGCCTTACTTCATGGGGGAACGGGCGCCCCTGTGGGATCCCCAGGCCCGGGGAGCCTGGGTAGGGCTCACCCTCTCCCACACCAAGGGACATCTTTTCCGGGCCCTACTTGAGGCCGCGGCCTTCGCCCTGCGCCATGCGGTGGAGGCAGGGGAGGAGATCGGCCTTCCCATCGGGGATGAGACGCTGGTCGTGGGCGGGGTGGCCAAGTCCCGCCTATGGCTTTCCATACTGGCCGACGTTGTGGGTCGGCCAATCCGCACCTTGGCCACTGAGGGGATCGGAGCGCCGCTGGCGGATGCCCTGCTCGTGGGGCTAGCCACCGGCCTGGTGGACCGTCACGAACGGATCAGGGACTGGATCAGCTACACCGATCCCATTGTTCCCGATCCCGAGCGCAAGGCCCTATACGACCGGTATTACGCCCTGTACCGCAGGCTGTACGAGGCCCTGCGGCCGGAACTCCACGCCCTGGCCGAGCTGTCTCAGGAGAAGACGCGATAGGGGATCCGAAGCATCTTGGCCACCCAAACGAGCTCCTCTACCCAGTCGCCGTAGACGGCGTGGATGTGGTTGGAGTCATACTCGGAGAGGAGCTCTTCCGGTCCCACCTCAAGGCGCGTGAAGGCGTGAGGCCATTCCACCTGGGTGGCTTCTGCCTTGCGCTCCGCCTCCTCGGGCGGGAGCTCCACGAACTCCCCGGGCAGGATGGCGAGCCAGTATTCCCCGTTTTTTCGGGCCAGGCGGGCCAGGGTGACCCTCCCGGGGGCGGCGATGTGGCGGACCGACGCTCCGCCGGCCGGGAAATAAAACCCCTGGGGGTAGAACTCCACCCGGGGGAGGTTGTCATCCGGGTCGTAAGAGCGGCCGGCGAAATAGGTGGGATGGGTCCCGGAGTTACAGAGGTCGAAGACCCTTAGCTCCTCATCGTAGTGCCTGAGGTCGGCGAAGAGCACGGGGCTGCCGGTGATGTGCTTCAGGATCTCCATGGTGAGCGCCCCGTCCATGTCCGCCTCGGTGGCAGCCACAATGGGCTCCTTGGGACCGTTCCAGTCATAGGGGTCGTTGAGAAAGGCCTCCGTCACGTCCATGGTGACGAAGTGATCAGTGAGCTCGGGCTGGGCCTTGATCCCGAGGAAGTCAAGGCGCATTTCTCTTGCCATTTCCCGAACCGCGATGTAGCTCCGGATCTGAAGCTTGAGCTTCTCCGGGGTAAGCTGCATTCCATCGTAGCGGATTTTTCCTATCTTTTCTGAGAGCCAATTAAAGGCGGTTTCCACTTCTTCTTTGGGGACTTCCTGGGCCCGGCGGACGATCTCGGATTGGTCAATGTGTTCTACGTCCACCCCGAAGCAGCTCATCCACTGGTCGGGGTTGGCCACCGCTGTGTACATACCCATGGGACGACCACCGAACAGGCCGAACGTCTCGCCTTTGAGGCGGGCCAGGGCGGAGGCGGCGCGGATGAAGGCCAGCACCTTGTTGAGGACCTCCTCATCGCGGATGTCGCCGAACAGGCGCCCGTGTAGGGCCCCGATTTGGTCCAAGGCGCCGGCCGAGGCCAGCATCCCCACCATCCCCGGGTAGCGGGGGTTGATGTTGGAGAATAGCAGGAATGGCCCAGGGGCGAAGCGGGACGCCACTACCGCCAGGTGTGGGAAGCTCCACACGGCGAAGTTGAAGACGGTGACCTCGCAGCCCTCATGCGAGAGGCGCAAGGCCTCGGTCCGCGCGAGCTCGGCGGTCCAGATGATCTCCCGGCCCACCACGGGCTCCACCTCGCCAGTTGCCCTCAGGGCCTCGGCCAGCCGATCTTGGAACTCCCGGTTCACCGGCTCGACCTCAGCATGTACCGATTCCCTACCGTCTGAGAACGTGAGGATGCCGACCTTACGTTTATTCATAGTTCCTCCTCATCATCTTTCTTTTATGATCTTAGTATTTCGTAGCTCCGGCAGTCAAACCGCTGATGAAGTACCGGGTCATGAAGGAGTACAAGACAACGATGGGGAGAGATGCAAGGAGTGCTCCCGCCATAAGAGAACCCCAATAGAAAACGTCGCCCCTAACCAGCTCCGAAACCACGCCTACAGAGAGTGGTTTTTGAGGTGAGAACGATACAAATGCTACGGCATATAAGAAATGGCTCCAGGAAAGAGTGAATGCGAAAACAGCTGTTGTCACAAGCCCGGGGAGGGAAAGGGGCAAAACAACTTTGATCAAAGCTTGGAGCCGGGTGGCCCCATCCACCATCGCGCTTTCCTCCAATTCTTGGGGAATGGTCTTGAAATAACCCATGAGTAACCACGTACAGAACGGCACTGTAAAAGTAGGGTAAGCAATAACCAAGGCCCACAGGGTATCGATTACGTGAAGGAGCTTAAGCACTTGATATAAGGGAATAAAAAGGAGAGTAGGAGGAATTAGATATGCTGCAAACACAGCCATGGCAAAACTTCTTCTTCCTTTGAATTTAAACCTCGTTAAACTGTAGGCAGCAAGGGTTGTCGTACTTATAGTGAGAAAGGTGACGAGACCTGCGATTAATACAGAATTCGTAAACCATCTTGAAAAAAGTGTTTTTTGAAAAAGATAAGCATAATGTTGTAGTGTAATGCCTTTTCTTATCAATAGAGGATTGGCAGAGAGGTCATAAAGTTCTCTGTTTGTTTTCAAGCTTGAGATCGTTGCCCAATAAAACGGGAAAAGGAGGAACAGAAGATAAGGGACTAACGCTAAGTAAAGTAAACATAATCGAACTCGACGCCTCGATTTGCCCATGTTACATCCTCTCCTGACCGACTACGGCTCGGAGCGCGAAGAAAGCAGCGATCATAAGTACGGGGAAGATAAACAGAGAGATAGCAGCGCCCTGACTGATTTGCGTTCCTGCCAACCCGATTTGATAAGCGAGGGTGCCTAAGAGGTGAGTACTTTGAAACGGACCGCCTCGTGTGAGGATATAAACGATGTCAAAGTCGGCGATGGTCATGACCAACGAATAGAGCAGCACAATGTTGAAGACGGGGATTAGCAAGGGGAACGTGATTTTCAAGAACTTAGTCAAGCTCCCCGCTCCGTCGATACTCGCAGATTCGTAGAGGTCTTGTGGGATGGCCGTCAGTCCAGCACCGAATGCGATGGCAAAAAACGGGATCCCCCGCCAGACGTTGATCGTGATAACTGAGAATCTAGCCCAGAAGGGCGTGCCAAGCCAGGGAATCCTGCTGATCCCAATATGGGCCAAAATCCAGTTCAAAACGCTGAAGGAGGGATCAAACATCCATTGCCAGATGAGCACACTCATCGATGTCGGGATCACCCAAGGAAGCAGGACAATAGCCCTCAACACATTCCTACCAATGGGCAATTGCTTGAGGAGAAGAGCAAGAGCAAGTCCAAGAACGGTTTTCAGCAATAGCGAAATCGACACATACAAACCAGAGTTCGCTAGAGTACGTAAGAACACTCCCTGATGAACCAGCCTGGTATAGTTCCCAAATCCTATGAAGTCACCGGGGGCTCCAATGCGTCGATCTGTCATGCTTGTGTAAACAGATGAGCAAAGAGGATATGCAACTAGTAAAACAAGGATTAACAGCACTGGGGTGATCATAAAATAGGCGGTTCCTTTTTCTTTCACCTTAACCTCACCATCTCAAGTCATTTGTGGTTTGGAAGAAGAGGCCCCCGCTTCAATATAGGCATTTGAAGCGGGGGCCTAGACCTTATCCTCCAAAGATTTCGATCAGTTGTTTCTCAGCCCACTCCATTGCCTCCTCTGGAGTCATTTCGCCTGTGACCGCTTTGGCAAACATCAATGGGACGATGTGAAGATTGTAGGCCATCGGCCACTCCGGACCGGGAGGAGCCGGCCACCCTGAGGGTCGCAGTTCCTCAACAGCAGGCTGGTAGAATCGAAGCGGCTCGTGGCTCATCCAGTATGAGATCTCATCGTACGCTCGGAGTGTTGGCTGGTTGTATCCCCAAGCAGCCTCAATCTGCTTAGAGTAGTTGTCGGGACGCATCAAGAAGCGGAGCAGATCCTTTGCCAGCTCGATATTTGGGGAGAACTTCCAAATACCGAAGCTGTTGAAATCTGCCACGCGAAACCGTCCTTGTGGACCGCTGGGAAGTGGAACGTGATCGAGCGATTCCGCAATGGGAAGCTGATCCCGTACAGCTACGGCCCATATACTAGGCGGGTTCACCGTCCACGACCCAACGCCGGACAACATGAACCTGTTGTTCCCAGCGTCGTCCCAGGCGAAGACCTCAGGGGGCATATATTTGGCAAGGCGCTGAACGTATTCAATAGCTGCCTTAGTCTCGGGTGAATTGATAGTTACATTGCCGTTTTCATCGATGGCGCGTGCTCCAAAGGACCACAGAATCGGGAACAGTCCTCCATTTGCATCGAAAGTATCCCTAATTGGAAAACCGATAGGGTGGCCTGCTTCGGCAAGCTTCGGGGCGACCTCTAGCAGGTCCTCCCAAGTGAAGTTGATTAAGTCAGCAGCCGAAAGGCCAATGGCACTCCAGTGCTCCTTGTTGATGTTGGCGACTAGGCTCTGGGAGTTCCAAGGGATGGCCAACCAATGGTTGTCTAGGAAGCATAGGTATTTAGCCCCTTCCTTCCAGGGGCCGTAGAGGGTGTCGAGTTCATTGGCTAGGTCATCCAAGGTAGCCAGATGTTCCTTAAAGAGAGATACATTGTAGTTGAAGAGGAGCACAATATCGTGCCCTGATTGGGCCTCTACTTCAGCCGGTAAGCGTGTAGCAAGGTCAGGGAGCGAAAGGAAGTCTACTCGTACAGAGACATCATTAATCCTCCCCCACTCCTCAACTTGGCGGACAAACTCCTCGTTGAAGCCAGGAACGAAGTGGTTCCAAGTCAAGACTGTGACTTCAGGAGTTGCAGCCAACAAGGTCCCTGTAAAAAGCAGGCCAACCACGCTGGCAGTTACCAGCACCCATACAGTAACTTCACGCCGCCACACCATGCTCACCTCCTTTACAGTATCACCGAATACGCCTTAAGAAATCTGCCTGCAGCCCTACCATCACCTCCCTTTAGATCTAGATCAAGTTGAGCCCTCTCAAAAGATCTGCCAGGTAGGCTTTTTCCTGGTTTTTGAGAGGGGTTAACGGCAGGACAGGCTTGCCCACGTCTCGGCCCAGAAGATTGAGGCCGTCTTTAAATATTTGTACAAAATGCGGATAGTTGTTTTTCCGATTAACGCAAATAAAGTTAACTAGAGGAATCAGCCGATCCCAAAGAGCTCTAGCTTCAGCTAAGCGACCCTGCGTTGCGAACTCGTAAAGCTGAACACATAGAGCCGGTACTAGGTTTACCATGCCAGTGAGCCACCCGTCTGCCCCACAAAGTAGAGCCTCTAAGCCGTTGACGTCATGGCCGTAGTAAACTGTTAGTTTCTCTCCGCAGAGGTGCTTGAGGGTGTGCACCTTCCAAGGGTCACCATGAGCACACTTGACACCGTGAAGCACATCTTCTTCTACTAGTTGCGCAATTTCCCAAGGGTCAAATTCATATCCAGCGAACCACACGTTGTTGTACAGGATGATCGGTATGTCGATAGCCTCCCTAAGGGCGCGGAAGTGGTCGAAGACGTCATGCTTAGGAGGGTTTAAGTAATAAGGCGGGATGACCATCACCCCTTGGGCTCCACTCCGTTCAGCAAATCTACTGAGCTCAATGGTGAGTCGAGTACTGTAGTGCCCGGTCCCTGCGTACACCGGTACTCTACCGTTGACTTCATCAATCACGAATTCGATGAGGTGCTTACGCTCTTCAAGAGTGAGAGCGATGAATTCGCCGGTGCTACCATCGGGGGCAATCGCATGGACCCCGTTTTCGATGAGGAAGTTAACGTGGTCGCGAGTGCGCCGTTCGTCAATGGTTTCGTTGGGTTTGAATACAGTGATCATAGGCGGAATTACGCCCTTCACGAGTTTGTTCATTCTTTTCTCCTCCTTTTTAGGTTGATTTCCGTATAACAAGGTTGACAGGGACACGTTTCTCACTGAACTCTTGTGGTGAAGCTTGGCCAGAAAGCCTGGCCAGCAAAATGGTGACAGCAAGCCGGCCTATTTCGTACGGTCGCTGGGCCACAGCAGTGAGCGGGGGATTAGCCATCTCCGCCCACTCCAGATCATCGAACCCCACCACTGCCATTTCCTTCGGAATCTTTATGCCTCGGTAGAAAAGCTCCTTGAGCACCCCTACCGTCATGAGGTTGTTTGTGCTGAAGATTGCAGTAGGCGGCTCAGAAAGTGAAAGGAGCGCAGCCGTGGCCCTGCGCCCTCCCTCCATTCGGTAGCCGCCCCAAACGACGAGCTCATCCGCATAAGGAATTCCGGCTTCATTAAGGGCTTTTTGGTAACCCAATAAACGCTCCTCCGAAGTGGTGGCACCCTGGATCCCAAGTACCACCCCTATCCTGCAGTGCCCCCGTTCGATTAGGTGCCGGGTAGCCAGGTAGGCACCGCCCACGTTGTCGGAGAGTACGGCGTCGGCCTGGATATTCCGTGCACGGCGATCGATGAACACGAACGGCATCCCTCGTCTGGCCAACTCTTGAATTGCAGCACTAGCTCCGTCCCGTACTGGGGCAATGAGGAGGCCGTCCATCCGCCGGCGCCACAAGAGGCGAACGTACAGGTCCTCCTTCTCCGGAGTTTCGTCGCTGTTGCACACGATCAGGGAATAACCGGCCTCGATGGCGGCGTCCTCTGCCCCTCGGACCAGGGTGGCGAAGAAGGGGTTGGTGATGTCTGAGACCACCACGCCGATTGCCTGGGTTTTCCGGGTGCGGAGGGACCGGGCCACAGCGTTGGGGTGGTAGTCCAACTCCTTCATCGCTTGCCGGACGCGAGCTGCGGTCTCCGGGGCCACCTTGCGAGTCCCGTTGATCACGTGGGATACGGTGGCCACCGACACCCCCGCCCTTTTCGCCACATCCCGGATCGTAGCCATTGTTTAAACGTTTACCGTAATCGTTTACGTAATATAGCACCCTGTGATCCTTCTGTCAAGTCCGGGGCCAGGGTTTGGAGCCGGTGGCCGGTTCTCTAGCCTGATCAGCTTTCCTCGCCTTAGGCGTGGGAGAGGAAGGCGGGGAAGGAAAGGCCGAGGAGGTGGAGGTTGCCCACGTGGCCCCGGCGCAGCCCTGCCGCCTTGGCGGCGCGGAAGCAGCGGATCACCTGCGCGAGGAACGGTACCGAGTAGGCCGGGTAAAAGATGAGGAGGGAGTAGGGGATGTCCGGGGCCAGGGGGGCAATGAACTCCGCGATTTTCCTCACTTCTTCCTCGTCACTGGGGACGAGCAGGTGGTGGCGGTGAGGAAGGGGTACGCCGCCCTTGGCAGGAGGTCCTCTGCCACCAGGCGGAAGTTCTCAAACGAGGGGTGTGTGGGGCCGCCGCGTTTCGCCGAGTAGGTCAAAGGGATGATGAGAACAGCCTGGTGGAGCGGGAGCTTTACCTTGCGGAGCACTCCACCAAGGGGAACGGCTACTACACTCGGGACCTTCCCCGCCGGGGTTTTCAAGAGCACCGATGGGGGGAGGACGTGGGTGGACAAGAACCTGACCTTCACCAACGATGGGATCATGTTTTTGATCGCTCATCCTGAGAAGAAAGACGTGATCTACGCGGGGACGTACAACGGGGTCTCAAGGTCGGTCGACGGCGGGGAGAGCTGGGAGGTGATAAGCGAGGGGATCCCGCCGGAGCAGTGAGTGTTCTCGATCGCGTTCGACCCCACCGACCCCGATCATGTACGCGGCCACGAAGAACCGGAGCAACCAGAGGCGCAGCGAGGAGGGGTTCCACGGCACGGTCCTCAAGTCCCTGGACGGCGGGGAGCCCTGGTTCGAAATTACCAACGGTCTTGACGTGAACCAAGAGTTCTACAACATTGTTGTGGATCCCGTTGATCCTGCGACACTCTACCTGGCCACCCAAAGCTGTGGGGTGTTCATTAGCCACGATGGTGGAGATCACTGGAATCCCTGGAACGAAGGACTGACCAATCTTTTGGCTGGCACCAATGAGAACAACGTGTCCAACGTACTTGCTCTCTCTGCCTATGGCAACGTGCTATATCTCGCTACTTCTGGCTCCGGTGTCTGGCGCCGAAGACTTGTTCGATGAGAGGATGGCATACGCTAATTCAAGCGGAGTCTAGCGACACTAGCCTACGAGGATTGCAAGTGTCAAGCACAAGTGAGCTTGATGGCTTCACTGCTATATAATGATGAACATAGGGAAATGAAGGAGGATGAATGTGTCTAAATGGATTTTAGTTTTCGTTACTCTTTTGAGTATGTTAATCGGTGTACATGTGTGGGCCGCTCGTGATGGTGTAGATTTGCTTTACACTGTGGAAGTTGTGGACCCTGCCTTGCACAGGGCCCACATCACAATCGATATAAGGAACACGTCGACACTTCAAGAGATCAGTCTATTTATAAAGACGACAAAGCACCTGCATTACTTAATATCTATTTGCAACGATAGCACTAATTGTCCTTCACTCACGTACGAGACTCACATATCAAACTTTAAAGTTTACAATGACAAAGGACGCTTGTTGCGCACTTACAGTTTCAACTATGCAGTGAATGAGGCAGAAGTTATCAACGAGAGAAGGATTAGCGTACAGCGTGCTTCCTCCATAAGGGTTGAGTACGACGTGGTTGTTCTCTACCCGTCTGTCTACGGCGAGGGCGAAGTACGGACTGAAGCCTACCTTGGCACAGATTACGGCATCATAAACGAAGATTTCTTCTTTTACCGACCGGACGTAGATGGATCGTGGACACGTAGTAGACGTGTTCAGGTGCGTTCCATTCAGGTGGTCTTTAAGCTCCCGGTAGGCTGGAAGGCGATTTCGGTCTGGGCTGGAGACAGCATGAACTTTAAAGTGGACGATCCGGGCAGTTTTTGTACACGCTGCAAGGGCCCAGACCTTGGAGTTGGGTACTGCAAAGGCGGGCCGTTTCTCGGCTTAGGACCATACAAAGTAATTAGTAGAAGGATTGGAGATACTGACGTTGTGGTGGCCGTGCTGGATAGAGAGGATATCCCAGCTCAAAAGATTGCGCGGTTGGTTTTCTACAGTTTCGAGCGTTTTCATGAGTTGGTAGGAAGCTATCTTGGGGAAAGGTTCGTTTCTTTTACAATTTCAGATTATTATGAAGGTGCTTCTGGAATTCGAGCAATGAGACACATCCTTTCGGGACCTAGGCTTAGGTCATCTATTGTATGGAATTACAGGATTGACAACGAGGCGTGGTTAATGTATCCAGACGAGCTATTTTGGGAATGGATCGAGGAACTTGGGTTCATGTCTAAAGGGAAAGACAAAGGCCGTGCTTACTGGTTTACTGATGGAGCAATCGTAAACACTTATTATAAAATCCCATATGAACTCGGTTACACTACTGAAGCTGATTACTATGGGGAATACGTGCGTTGTCGCCGCCTGTATGACGAAGATGGAAGCCACCTCGCTCCTCTACTGGCCCTTGCTTTGGACCAAGAGATACAGGAAGAAACTGATGGAGCGAAGACTTTACAAGATGTGATCGCTGTTTTACACGAAATGGTGGGAAGCAGGTTGTACACGAACTATGATGTACAGCGGGCGTTGGAGGAAGTTACAGGGAGTCGCTTTACGGAGTTCTTCAATCGTTACGTGTACCCCTCAAAAGCCCCACCCCTACCTGTGCTAGACGAATACCAAACCTATCCCGACTTAGAGATAAGAGCTGAGACAGTAACATGGCAGTTCCTCCCAAGTGGCGACATCTTTGTGGAAGTGCCTGTATTCAATTATGGACCAACGGGCGCTTTAGCAAGTGTGGAGTTCTACGTTGGATACCCTTGGTCAGAGGGGAAACTGATTGCATCGGATTCCGTTACGGTACCAGCGATGCAGGGGGACGTAGCTGGACGAGCTGTGGCTAAGTGTTATCTCAAAAATGGAAACACTCCCCTAACACTATTTGTTCAAATAAGTAGCGTGTCTCCTGGGGATATAGATACCAGAAGGCTACAGAAGTTGAGGGTGTTAATCTCTAAACAGCCAGAAGAACGAAGACCCCCTACAGGGTATGGCTGTGAGAGTGGAGAACCTTTCCCTGTGAATTGGTCATCCGCCAAGTTGCTTTCAAGCCAGTCGAAGGATAACCCGACTAATCCCAACCTGGACATCACTGCGCTTTATGCGTATGACGATGGCGAGTTCCTCTATGTGCGTTTGGAATTCCGAGGGACAGAACTTGACTGTACAGGTAATAGGTTTCGCTACGAGATATATTTGACGTCACCTTCTTGGGGGAAGGTGGGTTTTAAAATCGTGGCGAGCGAGGGAGAACTGGGAAAAGCTATCGATTGGCAAGTTGTAGAGAGCTGGCCTATCGATTGCTACATAGGCAAAGTGGTAGAAGTGGCCGTGCCCTTTTCCTACCTACCACAGTTTTCGGAGCTTAGGATTCTGGGACAGTCGCGGGTCTTCCCGGACACAGTTGTTGACGTAATAGAAGGCGTGTACAGACGATAAGATTCCTATTGATACTTGACCTAATAAGGTATTTTGTCTAATCTGAGTTTCCGAGATGGACCATTTCAGGCACCTTCCTGCCCCACTTGAAGCCCCGAAGCTAGACAAAATTCGGGGGCGTCAAGTTCCACAGTGGCGGGCAAAGGCCCTGGGGGAAGTTCCGCACCTGGGGCTTGAGTCAGTGTGGAGGATTGCCGAAGCGGCTGAACGACTGGGACGGGGCCATAAGGGCTGGAGAGATAAGCTCCTCATCTTAGTCATGTTCGATGCCTGCCTGAGGGTGTCTGAGGCCATCGGCCTGCGTCCACAAGACATCGTGAGCTCGGGAAGGGGGTTCCGGCTGCGGGTCCGCGGGAAAGGCAGGAGATGGGCTGAGGTGGCAGTGTCGCCCTCTTTGGCGGCGCAGCTCTACGGATACGTGGCAGCCCGGAAGATCGGACCAGGAGAGCGAATCTTTCCGATCACACGAAAGCGGGCCCATCAGATCGCAAAGCGTGCGTTCGAAGCGGCAGGGGTGGCAAAGCCACCAGGGACAGGACACTGCCATATCCTCAGGCACTCCGGGGCTATTGAGCGACTTCGGCGGACACGTA
>JGI24020J35080_1001453_pt1 | contig 12607 bp, 9 predicted proteins | sample Deesub1362A_J573_FD_35080 | JGI IMG/M metagenome (IMG submission 35080) | reverse complement strand
TAATAACTTCTTTGAGTTCATTACAAACCTCCTAAAAAAATTTTGCCGGCAATTTCTTTTCATCGCCAGGCATTTAAAATATGAAGCAAGAAGCGTGCCAGAAGGCTAAGTGGTTGATAATGTTGAGGTTGGGGGAAGAAGAGGGTAGGCGCTACCGACAATATTGTCAGAGAAGCGACAAAATTGTTGAAAGTTATTTATTTTCTAAGAGATATTGGTTCAATTTTAATAAACTATTAATCAAAAATGGAAGGGGATGGAATCGAACCGCCAACGCAGAGACTTGCATCTCTAGGATAAAATCAGAATTGGATTTATTATCAATAAGTTAGAAAAAAGTCTCTGCGTAAATTGCCCAGATTTTGCCCAACTTTCATCGATGTTATATATGTTTTTCATCCGAATTTCAGAAGGTCCACCGCTTTCTTTTTATTTTCATTATCGGTGTGGCTGTAGATCAAATTTGTTGTAATTTTGCTATGCCCAAGAATTTCAGAAATTGTGATGCAATCAACTCCTTTCTCCACCAGTTTTGTCACGAAATAATGGAGGAGAAGGTGGAAATGGAAGTCGATATCTGTTTTTTTTTTATCTGATTTACGGTCCGGCGTAACAAGTCGTGTTGATATCTGTTTGGGATATCAAAAACGTATTCATTCAACTTAGGTTTTTTTGATGATCTCAAGAGCTGTTTTATTTAAAGGAACTTCCCGGATCTTCTCTCCTTTTCATTTGACAGTGATTGTCCCGTCTCTTATATCTTCCCATTTCAAGTTTAGGATCCCCGATTTTCTCATCCCTGTGTCTAATTCCAGGTGTACAATATCGTAAAACTCTTTTTGAAGAGTGGAGAGGGGTTTATCGCTTATTTCTTTGTATTTCTTTGGCAGCCTTCAGGATCTTTTTCATCTGATGGTCGGAAAGGACTTTTTTCGGAGAAGACTATTTATAAAATTTAACTTTTTTGACTGGGTTATTGCCCTGATAGATCTCCCAGTCAATCGCCTTGTAGAACATTCCTCTCAAGATCTGGAGATATCGATTTATGGTCGCCTTCGAAAGCCCCGCTTCTTTTAAATGGAGTTTTAGTCGTTCAATATGATAAGGGGTAATATCTGAAAGAAGCTCGACTCCTAATTTTTTAAAGAATGCTTTTATTTTTTCTAAGCGCTGAGATTCTCTCTCGACTGATGCAGGCTTGGAAGAGGCAGCTCATTTGAGGTAACTTTTACAGAAGTCCTCAAATTTCAGATGCTTCTTTAACTCTTTAGCAATGATCTTTTCTTTCTCTTCTTGATATCGTTCAATAGCTTCTGTTTTGTTAGAGGTATATAAGGATTTCCGAATCTTTTTCCTGGTTTCTCTGATCCGGATGTCGATGTAATAATATTTACCTATTTTGCGAAGGGGGCATTTAATTTTATTTATAAGATTTTAAAGTTTACTAGTCAAAAAAAATGCTTATATTTCATCTCTTTTGTATTTAATTCATACAAATCTCTTAAATAAGGGCAATGTGAGAGGGGGGATATTCATTTTAGAAGTTATTGTATATATAAATTCTCTAAAAAATGGCCAACTATTAATGGCAAGATTTAATTCTTTAAATATTTCAAAGAATTCTTCCGAGAAATTTCCTTTGCTTGAAAAAATTAAGCAATAAGTACATTCTATTCTTATAACAATTTGTTTTTCTCGTGGTTTTCTTCCACGCAAAAGATATCTATGAAATATTTCTATATTACCATTTTCTTTATTAAAAGAAGCACTATCCTTAATTAAAAGATGTAAATTCGGACTAAAGTTTTCTCTATTTATGTTACATTTGCAACTTTTTAGATAAATTGATTCAAGTTCGAGGCCTTTTAAGATTTCTTTGTATTTTTGTGGAGAAATTTTTGGTAATTTCTTTTTTTGATTTTCCATTTTATTTTTATGCCACTAAAGGTGGTCCTATAATGCTTTCCTTTTCATTAACATTTGATTTTGTTCCTTTTTGTATATGAAGTCTATATTGCGAAATTAAATATCCCATTTCTCTGCAGTAACACTGTTTTAAATTTTGTAATTCATAGATGGGATTATTCATTGAGAGCAATACGTTTATATAGTAATTTAGACTGACATTATTTTTCTTTGCCTGTTCTGCTAAATGTTTATGAAGGAATCTTGGTAATCTTATAACAAATTTTCCACTGTAGTCTTCTTCCTCAAGTTTAGGTTCAGGGATCTTTATCCCTTTTTTTAAATAATCTTTGAAATAATCCTTTTTTATTTCCTTTAAGTTTCTTAGAGCCTCTTCTATCGTCTCTCCATCTCCTACAAAAGCATATTTTCCTAGTTGGGGGATACAAGCTTCATATCCTCCGCCTTCTTCTTCAGGGATAGGATTTATCTGAATAGGATATTTTAATTTAAGATAATATTCTAGATTTTTTGCCACTTTACACCTCCTCCATTATATCTATAATTATTAAAATTCTTTTAACGTATACTTTTTTTACCTCTTTGCCTTTATAAATTGGAATTGTAAAACGCCCATCATATGAGAAGTCTATTTTCCCAGGATTTGATCTTATAAACCATTCTAGTCTTGAATCATAAATTTTTAAGTGACTTCCACGTTTAGGATATTCATATTTTTCAAATTTTTTTTGTATTACTTTTATAACATCTGACAATGGAACTCTTGGAGGTATATAACGTCTCCATTTATTTAATATTTGCTCACAAGACATTAATCATGACTCATAATGATACTAAATATAGTATTAATGTCAAGTATAAAATTTTGTTATTAAAATATTTTAATATTATATTTAGTGCTGAGTTATAAGGATAAATAATATTCATGAGTTCTATTTTACTCAAATTATCCACCAACTTATAAAATATTTTAAACATTCTTCATCTCCATTTACTTATATAAGCTCCACCTTTAGTCCTTCGTTTTTTTTTGGTCGTCTGAAGGAAGATTTTTCGAAAAATTATGAGAAATTTTTTCTGTTTTGTCGTCTATTAAGTTGAGGCGATAACCCGCCTAGAGCGTCTATTTTGTTTCACCGGGTCCGGATTTCCGGGCCCCTCGCCTCTTTTTTTCTCTTGTCCAATTGCCTCTTTTACTTTTTTCTTCGCTAGTTCAATTAATTCTTCTGTGCTTTAACATCTTTCCATTTAAGGCCCAAGAACTCAAATAACATTATTTCGGAGTTAGGAACCATAAGAAGAACATCATAAAAACATTCTTGAGCTTTTAGAGTAAGGGTTCTCGCTTGTCTTCTTTGATTCTTTCAATATTTTTTCATCGTTCTTTTAAAATTTTTGGTCAATTACAGTTTGTTTGCGGACTTGTCTGAGTTTGAATGCCTCTTCAAAAGATTTAGCATTCAAAAATTTCTTTCTTAATCCTTCATAAGGTGGAAAGGCTCCTCCATAACCTAAGACCCTTCTCGCTTTAGCTACCATTTCAAGCTGCTCTGGAGTCCAATAAGGAGAGACATATGTATTTTTCTTTCTAGGCTCTAGTGGTTCATATCTCATTGGGTAACTCACCGCCTCCCAATCTATAATGTCTTGTATACGGTTTAAGAAACTCTCTGGGGTATCTTTTTCAAAGGGGTTGTTATATAAGCAATAAACTAATATTCGTCTTCCTTTAAAACCGGCTTCTTTCAGCAATTCAATAGCACGTTTTAGATGATTTCTGACTCCCTGTGTATCATAAGCAAGTCTAATCAATGAGACCTTCAGTTTTTTAAGCCTTGAAATAACTTTTGTGTTTATTAACCGTGCGTCTATTCCTTGATTAAAATCTACTTTTAATTTTAATTCTTCAAGCTCTCGAAAAATATCTTCCCAATAAGGAGAGGCAAGTATATTATTGTCCCAAAGAATAACTTTCTTATGTCTTTGATAAATTAAATGCCTAATGGACTTTTTTGGCCTAAATTCAGGCTCTAAAACTTTGACTGCACAAAACATGCAATTTCTTATACATCCACGAGAAGCAAAAACTATACTTGCATCCCATTCTGGAACAAGTGAATAGTCTGGCAAGAGATCTTCTGCGTTATTAAATAACCCCTTATGTATCTTTATTCTATTCTTAAACTGTTCTTTTAGATGTTCTTCGCATAGAGTTGCATAAATCCCCCCAACAGTAATATCTGCTTTTTTATATTTTTTGCTGTAGTATTTAATTACTTCGTGAACAGGCTCCCATGCATAAGTAAAAAGACTTGTGATATAGATTTTATCAGGATAAAACCCATCATCAACAAAGCCTCTTATAAACCTTACTTCATCTTTCCTCTTTTTATAATAAGCAGCAAGTTTAAGAAGGCCTAAAGGAGGATATTGAGTATGATATTTCTTTGATTTCGGTGGTTCTACTAGAAGAATTTTCACGATAAACGTCTTATATATTGATATATTTCATTCCAATCTTTAACTCGGATAATATTAGATGGCAGATTCTTTCTAAGATTGTTAATGTTACCTGAAAGTTTATCATTTGGTTCGTTATAAGGATGACTTATCAAAAATACAATATCACAGATATAAGATAATTTTATTGCTTTCTCAAAATCATCTTCTACAAAAAATCGGATTTTCTTTTTTCTTGATATATAAAATCTATTTTTAAATTTATTATTTGGATTAGAAGAATAATCATTGCCTTTCTCAAAAATAAATTTATCGTAATCAACTCCTTTATCTTTCAACCATTTTTTTGTAATCTGTATTAAAGGTTCTTCTTTTAAATACTTCGCTATACTTAAACATCTCAATTTTATTCCCAATTTTAATATTAATAATTTTGCTGAAAAATATTCAGTATTTTGTAAAAAAGATTTTATTTTTTTTATAAGCTCTTTGTCATCAGGGCTGTCAGGCCAAGGCCTATAAGTGAAAATATATATTTTAAGGTTAAATATATTTCTCAGTTTTTTTATTATCTTTGGTATTTCATTTATCACTGGCATATCTACCCAATATCTTGGGTCATTAAAAACTTTTCTTTCATCTCCTCTTGTTACATCAAGAGTGGTTAATTCATGGACGGGTATTATGAGGATCTCTTCTGGTTTAATCTTCTTATTTGTATTTTCTTCTAGTATTTTACAAAAATGCTCACGGTGTCTATTAAGAACGCCATCGATATCAATTCCTATTATATTTGATCTTAAATAAGCAAATTTTCTATGTTGCGCAAACCATCCATAAATTAAGAAATGTAAAAATAAAAATAATAAAGTTGCTACAACCACCCATTCAATAAATTTAATAAGGGTAAATAAATACCAACTCCCTAATATAAAATAAAAAGAATTCATAACACTAAAAACACCCACTACTGGGAAAAAATAACTTTTTTCGAAATAAGGAGGCAATTGAGGACTTTGAGGTAATACTCTATACCTGAGCTTCAAGTTAATATCCTCATGATACTTGTCATAGAAATATTTCCTTATTCCATTCACTACTCGCGCATAAAGCACCACATCTAATCTAAGATTTATAATATAACCAAAAACTCCTAAACCAATTAGTGAAATACAAAATAATAAAATTGCGGTTGGTAACTTATATTGATCACTAATGTTTAAAATATCGCCCTTATTTGGCCCAATTTTAGAAATAATAGCAATAGTTGAAAGCGGAATAGACATAATAATTAGGTAGTACCTAAAAAATTTGGATATTGCTTCTATAGATGCAAAATGGGCTTGAGCAATATTAGAATATTCTTTTAATAAAAAATCTTTAAAATTACTTGATTCATCATAATTATAACGTTGATCCATTTTTTAGTTCTCTTAATGATAATTGTATATCTCTTAATTCTTCCCTTGTTAATCCCCAAATTTGAGCAGAAATTTCATAAATCTCTTCTTCTATTTCTTTAAGTTTTTCTTTATCTTCTTCTTTAGCTACTTGATGTGCTTTCTTAGAGAGTTCGGAAAGGTGGATATGTAATTTATTTTTAGGATCAAATCTTGGGATACGGATATTTGTTAAAACATGTGGTGACCCCATACTTTTACCACCAGCTTGAGAATATGAAATAGCCGCATATTTGAAAGATGATGAGTTGACCATCGCACATAAATAATGGACTTCGTCTTCGTTGTCAAAAGCAACAAGTGAGATTGTTTCTTGTGGGATAATCGGTTTTCCATCTTTCTGGGCCACTACTGCCGCTTCTATGTTAGCAATCCTTGTCCAAACTACTTTATAAGGAGCAAAGGTATAATCACCAACATCAAACATTGAATAAAAAGGACCTGTTTCAAAAATTCTACCTCCTCTATTCTTTCTGGTGAAATATCGCTTAAAAGCTGCTCTTTTTCTTAATATTTCCTCAAACCTCTTAAAATACATATATGTTTTAGGATATTTTGTTTTCATTTCATTTTCATCTATTCCTCTGCGCTTTATAGGATCTTGTGTCATAATAATATAAGCGGACGGTTCAGCATTCCATCGTTTTACATCTCTTCCTCTGAGTAAGGGATGAAGCAAATCTGGCTCAATTACCGCATTGATGCTTTCAACTTTTCTTTTTGCACCTTTTGTTAAGTTTGAGATAATCACAAGCCCATCTGGTCTTTTATTGACTATTTCAACCCAATATACTGCATTTGCACCTCCTGAATTGACACCTTCATGTGCTACATAATCTGATTTCCCCAAAACTTTTTTTACTGCCTTTATTGCCGTTGGCCTTCCTGTAATCCACGGAGATGTAGAGTCTTTTTCATCTACAGGTTCAGCATAGAATTGTTTATATGTAGCAATCTTTGTTATATCTTCAAGTTTCAGGTCGTCTTTTATCCCAACACCTTTGACCTTTTTAACCCAATAATTATAGAGAACAGGATATTCTGTCTTTCTCCCTTTTCTAAGAATTACAATTGACGTTCTATTTCCCACACCTTCAAAAGGCTTAAGTTCAACCATATCATCAACACATAATACCTTAATAGGCTCATTATTACCTAATTGAAACCTTCTGAAACCCTGACCAGCTCCTGCTGTTTTAAATATGGATTGGGTGATTAAAAATCCAAGTCTGCCATTTCTCTTTAAATATTTATCTATTGCTACATATGTCATAATCATTGATATATCCTTTTTACCTTTTCCTAAAATAGTATCCATACCACCGTGAGGAAAAAGTCCATAAGAAATCCATAAAGGTTTAGTCTCAAGTCTATACTGCTCAGGTAGACTTTCCCAATTCACCCAAGGTGGATTACCGACTATATAATCAAACTCGCCAACAAAGAGAGGAGCAAAGGCATTTTTGATGATTCTTGCCCAGATACCGTTTATTCCCTGTCTCTCAAGAATAAGTAATTTTTCATAAAGTTCATATACTACCTCTATATCTCTATCGTCTTGTCCCTGTATCAAAGGCAATCTTTGGCATAGTTTCTCAATGAACTGCTCTTTTGTGTAAGAAAGTTTAACTGAGTCTTCAAGGAAGGTTGAGAGGATATCTATATACTGGGCTTGAATCAAGCTTTTAGGTATAGAAAAGGAACCTACAACCGTATTGAATTTAACTATGCCTTTGCCAAATAAATCCTTTCCTTCTTCCGGGGTCATAATAGAATCGCAGATATAAATAGGTATGTTTATTTCACCCTTTCTATGTTGGAGAAGGTCTCCTAAGGCAAGGAGATAGTTTGTTCTTGCTGAGATAACTGCTAAAGGATTTAAATCAAAACCCACTACATTTGAGAGAATATATTCAAGTGCTATATGTTCAGGAACCGCTTTTTTCCATACATATTCGCGAATCCTTTTTATGATAATTACAAGGAATGTTCCTGAACCACAAGCAGGGTCAAGTATTCGCTTATTTGGGTCCTCTTTAAACCTTAACAAATTTAATACTCTTTCAGCTAACCAATCAGGCGTATAGTATTCACCCAAATTGTGTCGTAATTCCTTTGGCATAAGCTGCTGATATAGTTTTTTAAGAAGGTCTCTTGTTGTATCAGGATCAACATCAAGGGTGACCAGAGAATAATTGGCAAGAGTAGAAATGAGTGTCTTAAATACTTGATAAATCTCATCATTCCACACATCAAGATACCAGCTGAAAAAATCACCTTCTATGAAGTTGTTAATACCAAGTTCTTTGAATATTCCACCATTTTCAATTCTCTTCAGGTATTTTCTTAGCTCTTCATTTCCAAAAGTAGTAGATTGTTTTAGATCTGTGCCCAGACGAGGCATTGCATAATACTGAATAACTTGAAGGGCTAAGAGTTTAATAAAAGCGGCATAATAGGTGTGAAGGCAGAAGAAAAACTTGAAAGAATCAGGGTTTTCTACAGTTATACCAAATCTCCTCGCAAATGATTCTATCCTTAACTTTGATGCCTCTTCATAATCACATACTTCACTAAATTGTAGGGACCACTGTTTAAATAGAGTTTTGACCTTAGGGTTATCTGTAGAAATCAATGCTTTAAATAGTGAACTAACAACTTTTCTGGAAACTACTGTATTTTCTCCAAAGTCCTTTACAAGGTTTTCTGGGATAAGAGCTAATTCAGTCGATAAAGAAAATAATAATTTTAAAAAATGCTCTGTAGAGTAGATATCTACCTTTAAAGGAGGATCAATGTGCCATATGCCTTCTTTGGCTCGAACAAAAATAAAATAATAGCCATCAAGGACAACCCCTGCAAGCCGTTCCGGTTTGTGGCGTTCTCTTCTTACTAGACCTTCTATATAAGTCTTTATCTGTAAGATCGCATGCTGATTTGTTCTAAAACTATTTTCCTGTCTTAAACTTTTGGGAGGTTCATATTCAATAATCAAGCGATTATAAACAGCATCTGCTCTTCCGTTTATAAGGGTGTATTCTTCTTTAAGATTAAGGTTCAAACCCACCTTAGAGGCAACATCTTCTATTAAGAGAGCAATCTTTGTTCTAAATTCAGCTTCATTTTTTGAGTTTTGTGCTGCCTCTCGAATTTTCTGTGCAAAATCAGGTGCTCTTAACCTTAATTCTCTTTCGATATCTTTCATTTAAAATTCTTGTTGTTTAAAAGCAGGTTTTGGAAATATTACTTTTACAGGTTGTCTATAAACAGCATGAGATAGCAACAGCTCTCCTTTGGATAACCTTGTGACGTTATTCTTAATTTCTTTATCAAGAAATCTATAATCAGGCTGAAGCACTTCGGCTGAACCGCTTCTTCCAATAATTTTGGTGGCACAGTTACCTGTGACTCTTGGGTGGACAGCACTCATGAACTGTTGAGCAGAAATAAGGATTACTCCCAAAGAACGACCCCGCTCAGCAATTTCAAGGACCTGTTCAGTCAAGGCAGAAACTCTTGTCCCGACAGGTGCATATTTATTAAGCTCATCAACAAAGAATATTACTTTTTCTGGTATTTCCTCACTTAAATTTTCTTTTGGTTCAATTTTTAATGAATACATGGTCTTTAGGAGGTCACCAAACACAAGTTGTTGTTCATATTCTTTTAATTGAGCTATGTCTATAACATAGATATGCCCACCCTTTATATTTTCGAGCTCTTCACTGAGTAACTTTTCATTAGTTCGACGATTATCCACAAAAATACCAGAGTGCATTGTTTTAACCATTCTTCTCAATAAACGTCTAAATTTACCTACTGTAGCTTTGTAATGATCACCAAATTTTTGGGTATTTCCATCTTTGAATAGAGGAGGAGAGTTGAGGAGATTTTCCCAGCTATGTATATCTCTTAATGGTCCTTCTCTCGCGATAATCCCGTTCATAATGTCCCCAATCAAAGCTTCAAGGGCGCCTGAAGTATCAGAGACATCTGTAAAAAGAAAATCTAATTTATCAATTGTTCCATCAAGATCGTATGCATAAATATGATAAACATCTGGAATCAAGCAACTGTTAGGATTACCGTCTTTCCCACGTGGGAGATAGTAGTGAATCTTATCAGATGGAAAAGGCTTAGGAGTTAATCCCAAGGCTTCCCACATCTCCATTTCTTCGGTAGTAAGAGCTTTCTCTCTTTTTTTATCTATTTGAAGTAAGTCTCCATGCTTAACATTAAGAATAATTACTGCTATTTTGTTTTTTTCCTCGTCTGGAATAGACTGCAGTATGGATTGAATAAGAAAAATAGCATAAGATGTCTTTGTTGCTAATCCACTTATTCCCGTTATATTTACATGTGCTGATTCTGGTCCAAGAACATAACGGCGATCAATATAGGCTACAGCACAAGTGCCATTACTCATCCTGATAAGTCCTGCGGGGATTCTATTTTGAGGTTCCATAGCATCTATTCCAAGGGCAATTTGTATCCCTTCCTCGTCAGCAAATCTTACAACCTTTTCGCTGGAGACAGGCATATAGATGTCTTTGTCATTACTTAACACATTTACATGAGCTAAAGTTATACCTTGGCGGGGTGTATTTGGTTCTTCTGTTAATTCCCCAAAGTTACTAGAGATGAAATTTGCAAGATGAGTTGGAGAATCTGTCCTATGTTCCAAAGTGGTAACCAATCCAAATGTTTTACTTTTTCCTTCATGATAAACTTGTTCAACCTCAACTATATCAAAGGGATTAACTATAACCTCTGGAGCAAGCCAAAAGGAAAATTTCTCTGATGTGTTAGGATCTCTATCTGTGGCTGAAGTTTTGCCTACATCTTTAATATTTCTTTCATCGTTCATAGTTTACCTCCTGTGGCTTTGGCCATCTAATACACCCCATTAAAACCTCTTTTGAAAAAAATCTATTTTTAATTACTTGCTCAGCAATATAGATGGGGTAAAGTGAACAATGCCATCTTCGGTCTAAACCATAAGGAGTTACGTTTCTTTCTGCAACAAGTGCAGAAGAGATAAGGTCAGCAAGTTCGGAAGAGACAGGTTTCTTATCCGGACAAGGAAGCTCTACTTTTACCACCCCCATAAGAGGATAGTCCAATTCTCTTTGTTCTCTTAATCTGACATACCAGAATGCTACCTGTCCATCATAGGCACTAAAAGCAACTGTTCTATGAGCATGTGGTAAACCTGCAAGGACACTGGTAATGTCTTTCGATTTTGCTCCCCTTCTCTTTCCTAAATAAAATTGAGGAGTTTTACTGAATGATTTAGCAACACCAATAAGATATGGGGCTTGGATAAAATCGGTGAGTTTAACAGCTCCATCCAGAATTAACCAGTTATTTTTGTCACGGAAAGCATCAGTAAATGAGATAAGCTCTATCTCCAGTTTATGCATTTCATATCGTGCTTTTGCTCCTGCTTTATCTCGTGGGTCTTTTTTTGTATCTGTAAGAATATCGGGCATAGTAAAGTCAACAATTTCAAGCCAATCTGGTTTTTCAATATTCTGAATGTAGTGCCATAGAGTATCTGAAATGCCTTGGTTCTGTTTTGGTAGTAATAAGATAATTCTGTGCTTATAAGTTAATACCCTGAGTTGACCATCATCTTCTCTTTTGATAACTGCTGAACCAATTTGGGCTAGTTCAATAGGAAATGACCTTGTTCCTTCTATTCCTGTTCCTAAAAAATAAGTACGGATACTTCCATCAACAAAAAACTTAAATAGATGTTGTTCTGTTCGTGATAAAGGAGGAGTGTGTCTATAGATATTATGAGGGTCTGGTTCTGGAGTTTCTGCAAAAGAAGTTACTATATCAATATTTTTATTTATTATAACATCCTCAATTTCTTCTTGATCAGGATGTTGTAATTCTTCGACTGCTCCACCTGTAGCAGGAAGTATTTTAATTTCTTTACTCAAGATATTTAATATAGGGGTAATTGAACTTAAAGGATTAGACATTTTAATTACCATTCTTTTAGAGTATTTTTTATGTATTGCTCTCTCCAGAGACTGTTCATTTATCCATTTATTGATTTTATTAATTACTTCCTTTTTAAACCTCCATTGACCAACAATTCTGATAGCGGGTATTTGACCCGAGCGGGTAAGTTGTCAACTGCATTATATACATCACTGCATAAGCTTGTTTTTTTACCTGTTTTTCCCTTAACTCACTTTTTCTTCTTCGGCTTTTCAATAAGCCTGTTTAAAACCCAGAATACACGTCCCCTGCTAGGGGAGATGTCTGCCTCAGAATATTCTTTAAGATCCAGGACCATTGGATAATCTCTCAGCTCTTCGGTTTTCCTGTCTTCTTTATCTTGGTTATCTCCATCTATGATCATATAATGCCGCTCTATTTTTATTAATTATTTTTCAGTAAAGGTATTGAAATTTTTAAATAGATTTGCATCCATCATCTTTTTTGTCTCATAAAAAACAAATCTAATGATAACCCATCTAATTAAACTCTTCGTTTTATAATAACAATTTTTCTAACCCATCATTCTATTAACAACTTAATAATAGTATTTATTTATGTCAACTAATTTTTAAAAAATCGTGTAGGATTATTGAATTTTTTATCTCACAAAAAAACTTTCTTCACGAATCTTTTAATTAAAAGCCCTCAGGAAGTCATGGCCCATGAGAAAAAAGACAAAGAATTTTATTCTTTAATAAGGAAGATTTGCTTATGATGGCCAAAATGCGAATATTTATTGACAT
>JGI24020J35080_1001444_pt1 | contig 12681 bp, 15 predicted proteins | sample Deesub1362A_J573_FD_35080 | JGI IMG/M metagenome (IMG submission 35080) | reverse complement strand
CTCATAGCTCTCCAGTTCCAGCGGATTCAGGGAGAACCTCACCCTGAGAGGATCAAAGAGATAGACGTTTCTCAGGTCAGCAGGATTCACAGCTCTCACGATGTCGAAGGCAAGCTCCCCATGCGGATCGATCACAATGCAGCATGCTTCTTCCTCAAACGCCTGCACGGCCTCATTTGCCAGAAGTGTGCTCTTTCCAGTTCCTGTAGCGCCGATGACGTGCTGGTGCTGCATCAGCTCACTCACTCCTATCTCCACTCTTCTCCTTCCAGCCAGTCCGAGAAGCATCTGTCACACCGGGAAAGCGCGCTATGGAAGCGAGCTCCTCAGCAGTAACTCGAAAGCTGTCTTCAGGGAGAAATCTCCGCTCCAGCATAGCCCTGACCACCGCGAATGATCCGGGAATCCTCGGAATCACAGGTTCCAGCTGAGAGTGGGCCGAGTTCAGAACTGTGAAGCTCTCAAGCACACGCCTGCATGCGGTTACAGCTTCTCTCCAGTCATCTGCGAAAACAGCAACAGCCACCCGCAGCCTGTAAACAGGGCTTTCGCGAGCAACTCTCTCTACCACAAGCTTCTCAGGCCTGAAAAGGAACTGTATCAGGAGGTTATCGGCTGATGAGAACGCATGCTCCAGAGCCTCGCCCTCCCCTAGCATGTATGCCTGTCCTCTGAGCCTGAGATAGCCTGCGGAAACGTAGCAGTTCACGGGAAGTGATATGCTCGCAACCTCTATGCGCGGAAATGGATAAACCGCCATCAGCCTCTTCACAAGCTCATCAAGTGACTCTCGATTCTCTGCCGAGACAAAGCAGAGCGTTTCTCCCTCCTTTCGAATCTCAAGCGAGTAAACAGATCTTCGCCTCCAGAGAAGTTTGTAGACACTCTCGAGCAGATGGTGGTTTGCTGTCTCGGGAAGTTCCAGCTTCAGCGCTTCTCCGGCTTTCACACTTCTCAGAAGTTCAGGTGTGAGCCTGCAGACACCGCTGAACAATCTTTTCAATGGTTCCAGCACTTAACCACCCCTCCTCGCTATCAGAATGAGCGGAATGCTGAGCAGGCTGATCTCGGTTCTGTCAGTCAGTATGCCTGCTACTGCGATAACTGCTGCTGCTGTGAGAAGCAAACCTGTAAAGCTTCTGGCAAGTGTTCTCGCGATGAACCCCAGCACAAGTCCTGCGAAAAATCCTAACAGTGCCTTCATTTTCTGCTCACCTTCTCAAGCATGTTTTTCGTGACCTCGAACTGGTAAAGCTGCAGAAAGAGAAGCGAGAATATCTCGTGCTGCATCGCGCTTATCATATCTCCTGCAAGTCCGTACATGACTGCGAAAATCCCGAACAGCAGTGTGGCTGCCGCGAACAAAGCTGCCTTCAGGGTTAACCTTCTCAGTGCGATGAATGGATTTGCGGTCATGTGTTTTATTGTGCCGGAGCGAGAAGAAAAATGGGAAGAGAGAGGAGAGTGCAGAAAATTTTAAGATTATTCACAAGTTAACATCAGGCTTACATTAGCAAGGAAAAATATATCTCTGATTGTTTGCTACTATTTCTGACCAAATTATGCGAAAATCACTTTGTAATCACGAACTTCGCTTATTAGATTTGGTCAAAGAATTCACGCAAACATCATAGAGATTTTTATGATAAGCTTAAATAAGGGCTATTTCCTACTATATCTATGTGTTTTGGGGACAAAATAATGAATAATATAGATTGGTTTGCTCGTCCTCAGAATAAACCTCTAGCACCATTTGAATTAAATAACGAAGGTAGAGGGCAGGCATTGGTTTTAAGATATGCCGGTTGTAATCTTAAGTGTCCATTATGTTACGCTTGGAGATACGCGTGGGATCTTAAAAACGGCTATCAGTATAGAATACAAGCTAGTATTGAGGTTCTTGATAATCTCTCTAAGGAAGCTAAGAAAAAGATTGTATGGGTAAGAATTCAAGGGGGTGAACCATGCTTAAATTACAAAAGAATACTGAACACAATAACCTTAGCTGTACAAGCTTTATCCAAAGTTTACCAGTATGGTCTAAATTATTATGATAATATAAGAGCTGTGATACAAACTAACGGAATATCTTTCTCTAATCTAAACGATTCTCAGATAACAGACATCAGAACTCATTTATATAATTCGTTAATTTCAATAGATAAGGGAAAAGTCGCGTTTGAGATATCCTTTAAGTCTCCGTGCGATTCAAATATTCTGGAGAAGCAATTATCAGGGTTTGATGTCTTACTTAATCAAATCCTTATTTCTCTTTGGGATAAAGATCTAGATAATGTATCTATTTACCCAGTAGCAGGATTGGGACCTTCTGTAGACTTCCACAATGTATGGATTATACCAATTGAACCATCTTGCCTTCCTAAAGAGATTCCTCTTTTTCATCCGCAAACATGGTCCCCTGTCTTTCAAAATATGTTGGGTAACTTTAAGCGAAATATAGTTCCCAACTACTATCCATATAAGGATTTTCGAAAGAATCCAAAAACTGATAATGGTAGAAAAATAGCCATTGAGGAATTAGAACCCACTCGATTTCAGACATCTTGGATTAGCGGTTACGCTGGTGCATATAACAAGCTCAACGTGAATATTCTTCCAATTGCTAATATATTGAGAAGACTTAATAACAACTTGGATCCACAGTGGTCCGCTCTGTTTAAAAGGAATAAAAATTGGCTTAATGTTTTAAATAAAATACCTGTATCTAGTAATCCAGATGACCTCTTGCAATTGATACAGCAGATGAGAGAGGTGTTTTACCCTTCGCATCCAATCGGACATTATCCATATCTCTAGCCTACGTTTAAGAGTGAAAAGCGCAAAGAAGTGTATTGGAGAGACTTAATAATGGTAAATAAGAAAAAATCGTAAAATCTTCTAATCTAAACGCTTAAACCCGTGGCACACTTTCATGCACTTTCAAAACTCTTCTCCATGGATCCGCTTCCCTTGTCAGAGGCAATGGGTCAAACTTCCCTGAGTAGATATATTCCCACACTTCCTCGAGAAAAACACTGCATGCCTCCTCTCCGTACTCCTCTATCAAGTAATCATAATCCTTGAACCTGTAAACGCGGTCATCAGTCCTGAAAACCATCTTTTTACCCTCTACTGAAAGCCGCTCCAGAAAATCGTCGTAGTAATCAAAAATCTCGTTTCTGTTGAGCATGAAGTATGGCAGTTCCAGTTCATTGCTGTCGTTAACGAAGAGGTAGACAAAATCGCAGAACACGTTTCCCGAGCCCCTGAAAACCAGCTTGTGGTGCTCGTGCTCGACAGCATGCTTCGCCAGATTTCTCACCACATCTTTCTGGCTCTCGTGCATGTAAAGAAGTGCATCGCAGTAAGCCAGCTTCCAGCCGAACCAGTCGCTTTTGAAAGTTATGCTTTCAGGCAGGTACTGCGTTTCCTCCAGAAAGCGAGCGAGTTTTTCTGTATCCATGAATTTGGAATATCCGTGCTGGGATAAAACTGAAAAGGATGAGTAAACTGCAATCTTCACTCTGCAATCAACTCTCTTCTCTGTTATAACGAAAAAAGGAAATGGAAAATATCATGGAGCTGAGAGATCTGCTCAAAGAGTACATTGAAAAGAGCGAGAGAACCTGGATAATCTACGACATCGATCGCGGTGAGATAGAACTCAACGGTGATCGCTACGCTATCGGTGAGAAATCTTTCAGCGAAGTAGGCAATGCTGTCAAAGATGTGCTGAAGGAAGTTTTCGGAGAGTACAGAACAGTTCCGGTGACCTTTAACTCTGAAATCTACGAGAACGAAAAGTTCAGGGCAGAAGTACTGGCTCTTGGATTTGAAGGACTGTTAAGGTTCAGGGTTGAGAGGAAGGAATAGATCACGCTTTTTTATGTTTTTCTATACTTTGGTTGTTTTTTGTATCTAGTGGAATGGTATAGACAGCAATCTTAAAAATTTTTAGATGCACATTTTATATGGTGTGTTCAAAATGCTCAAGCTGGAGTTTTATGTTCCTCGTGCTTTAGAAGATACCCAAGATGTTAACGAAGTGGAAGAATTGCTGAAAAAAGTGAAGAATTCTCTTAAAATAAATCTGAAGAAGTTTGTTATTGATGAAAATGAAGAGGAAGATTTGAAAGCAAAAATTCTTTGGGGCTTATCTGTTGCTAAGAGAATAAGGATAAAGCAGACGAGAAAATCAAAATCTCTTTATCCCCAACTCCTTGTTTTTGGGAATGATAAACCAATAACATTTTATCTTCAAGCAAGAGTGCAAGAAATAACAATTAAAGAATTTTTAAAAAGAATGTTTAAAAGGGAAGTGAGTTTACATGAAAAGTTTGAGATTAAAGAAGAGTTAAGAGGTGTGAGAAAATGAAAACATACGATGAAATAGAGGGTTTTATCGACTACACAAATAAGGGAGAGTGGGAAAATTACATTAGAAGTACCATAATTCCGCTATGGAAACTTTCGTGGATACTCAAGGAATATTTTGAAGAGATAAAAAGAGAATTTGATAATTTACCTCTGAGCGAAGTAAAAGAAGAAGATAAACTCTTGCTTTTAGGAGGTATACGACCTTCAAGCGAGGAAATATACTCTAGAAATAGCTTAGCTAAGTTTTACCTCAAGTTTTTTGGTTTAAGATTAAAGGATTTACAATCTTGGATACTCCAGCAACAACATGGAGAAACTTTAACAGAAATTGTTGTTGAAGTCGTGGAGGCAGAATTTATTAAATTAGTTAAAGACGTGTTTAATCTTCTTGATTACGCTCTTCAATACCAATCTCTAGTTTCTGATTTTGAAGAACCTCAATTTAATTATGAAGAACTTAAAAGAAATCCAGAAAAGATCAAAGAATTGATTAAAGATTGGTACCAAGCCTTACTGAATATAACTCTAAATTATAATTATGTGACATTTTTCCTCTGTTCCATAAATCAAGTAACTTATAAATGTATGAAAGCTGCTTATCCGAGAATAGATCAAATTCTTGAATTTCTCCAAAATGAATTTGGCTTGATGGAATTGGACTGGAACAATCCCATTAATCCAGAAACCCAAACATTTAGAGACTATACAATTTATTGCTTTCCTGAATACAATCCCAGAAAACTTGGTAAATCCTTTGGAGGCGCAATTTGCAAACTTAATGAACTCCTATGGAATAAATTTTCTTATTCCTCAGAAATCAAGGAAACCTTAAACATGCTTTTTAGTGAAGTACCAAATCTCAAAGAAGAATTCAGAGAAAGGGTCAAATCACAACTTCCTGAAAAATACCACTCATGGATTTACTTTAAAGGTATCACTGCTTCCGAAAGTAGTTCCAAAATAGAAGAAAGTGGAAAAACTCTCATGGAGATGTTAGATGAAAATGTGCTGTGGCTATTTACAAGTTTGATAAAAATAGACTACGTGTATGATAATGGCTTTAGTTTTACTTCATTTGGGTGAGAAAAATGGAGAGTTATGATGAAATTGTAGGGTTTGACTATACATCTGAGAATGAATGGAGAAAATGGATCGAAGAAAAATTTCTACCTTTACACAAACAGCTTTTTATTATCCTAAAATTAAGAGAATACTTAGAAAACCTCCTCAAAACTAACTTCAAAGAAGCTTTTAGTCAGCAGCCTATTAAGGAAATATTATTAGGAGGTATAACCAAAGAGGGAGAATATGACTCTAACAGTCTTGCCAAATTTTACAAAGATGTGTTAGGAGTTTCCATTAATCCTAAAGAATGGGTTGCCTATTGTAGAGCTGGATTAGATCCTGTGGAGAATGATATTAAATGTAAATTTGAGGATACCGCATTTCTTACGTTTGTAAATGAGATAAAGGAATTAATTGAAAAGATTTTTTATAAAGTTGGAATAGAGCCGCAAGTAATAGAAGATAAAGAAATTGAAGAAATAGTTAATTTTCCTGAAAAACTTTTAGAAGTAATTAGGGAACTTTACAAATCCATAGTAAGTATTTCTGCTAACTACGACTATCATATGTTCATTATACTAAACACACGTTGCATACCAAGATTTTTCATTGAGAAAGCATATCCAAAATTAAAAGAGAATTTTAAAAAGGTTGTAGAAATACTTGAATTAGAAGAGAAATTCATTCCAAATATTAGCAACGAAAAAATTGTGAAAGAGTATACATTAATTGGGCATAAAGAGAATGGACTTACAGACATATTGTTCAATATCCAGCAAAAAATTTGGCAATACTTTAACTTTTCTAAAGGTAGTTTCTGGAGCGGTGAAAAATGGATACATCTAAAGGAAATAGGAGAAATATTCTCGTTTGTGACTACACCTACTGATTTACTCAAAGAATTTAGAGAAAAAATAAGAAAAATAATTAAGACATTATTAGAAATTAAGCTTGGTACAACTGAAGTACATATTACAGGCTATAACTCAACCTTGTATTTCGTTATAAAAGGAGCACTTGTGATTAGAGTTTTTAATGGATATTCTCCAAGGACTACTTATGCTTTTTATAAAAAAGATATATCCGAAACATTTGTTGAATTTATAGAAAGAATTTCACCCTATATTTTTATAGGAATGTTCTCGATCCGTCCTGTAGAAAAAGTACCCTACCCTGAAGTTTTGTCAGGAGTGGGTGATATTGATACTATCCTAGAGTTTTGCAATCTTGAGGGATAAAAATGACAGAGCAAAAACTCAGAGAAGAGAAAAGAGGAGAGCACGATGAAGAAAGAAAAAGAAAAGAACTAGAAAAGAAAAGGAAAGAAAAAGAAGAGAAGAAAAGAATTAAAAAAGTGAGCAATGTAGAAATTACTAAACTAATTACCCAGGAAATAGCAGAAGCGATAGTAGAAGTACCTCTTTTAAAACTTGAAGAACCTAAAATCGAAATAAAAGAAGTTGAAATTTTAAAAGAAATACCACATATTAAAAAAGAAGAATTAGAAGTCAAAGTCCCCATACTTCAGTTGTCTTCACCTGCTTTTGGAGAAAAGAAAGTTAATCTTAATAAAGAGGTTCCATCTGTTGAATCTTTTGTAGAAAAGAAGGTAATAAGAGTCCCTCTGGTAAAATTAAGAAAAGTTTGTGTAAAATGCATTATATCGGAATTTAACTCAAATATTCCCGTAATTAGACCTAAACCTCAAACAAGGATAGGAATTCCTATTTACAGAGTTTTAAGGGCACCTGCAATTAGGGAAATTAGTTTACTCGATAAAAAAATTGATGAAAAATTGTTAGAAAAATTAGAAAGGAAAATAATACAAACTCCAGAACCTCAAGTGTCTGTTATTTCAAAAGAAGCAGAGCCATCATTAGGTGGAGGAGAAGAAATTGAAGAAGAACCACCAGAAGTTATTAAGTTTGTTTTTGGTGGTTATTCCAGTAGAATGACGGCAAGAGGACCTATTGTAGTCCTCTATAAAGAGTTAGAAAACGACAGTACAATTGGGAGTTTTGAAACCGTATGTATAAGGATCTTTAGAGAGAGAAAAGGTGGAGAACCTGGTTACTTTTCTATAAAAAAATTAGATGATTTCAATATCAGAGAAATTGAGAAATATATTAAGCCTGAAGGAAATATCGTAAGAATCGATTTGGATATACTTAAAGAAGATGTTGAAAGTAAGAAGGAAAATGTGTTTAGAATAATTTCTCCAGAATACTTAAGAGAAACTCTTTCAAGGTTTATAATAGGGGATGTTAGTTTCCTTATATTTAAAACAAGGGATGAAAAGCTTTATCATCATTGTAAACAGGTTTTAGGAAAATTATCGGCAAATATAGAACACCCCCTAAAAGTAGTAGAAATAACTCCACAAGAAATGACAATAGACCAGAAGAGAATTTTGACGGGACTAGCATGGGGAGTACCAGTAAAAGGAATTGATGCTGACGTGAAGATTATTGGTGGTGATAGACCAATAGGTACGACTCTTGATGATATTTTTAATAAATTTGGTAAAATAAAACATGAAGAGTACCTTGAGTACTTAAAAGAAGAGAGGGGAGGAATATATGTTCAAGCCACTAATGAGCATGAAGGTGAGGAATCTGATTTACATCTTCAAATAAAATGGCTTATCGTAAAGCTCCTATCTAGGAAATACGGATTTATGTCTCTTTTGGATATAGAAGACAACATTAAAACAGAAGAACAACTACCGGAGGTTAACATTAAAGGAGAATATCCAAAACCTGATGTATGGGATACAAAAGAAAATGTTGTTTACGAAGTTGAAACTCTATTTTCAGAAGATCGAGAAGGCAAAACACCACAAAGAAAAATTTATGAGAGTATAAGAAAATATGAAGGTACATCAATAAAGAAGATTAACATAGTTCTAGATAATTTAACTTTCTTACTTCACATTAAAGATCTATGGAGAGTTAAGAAAAATATCAAAGAATGGGAACAAAAAACTGGCAAAAAAGTAGAATTCTTCACTTTAGACTTAGAAAACCATAGGCTACTATCCTTGCTTAACTTCTCTAAAAGAATTAAAGGCTTGATTACCTAACGCGAAAAATATTCATACGTCAAATTAAACAATTAGAATTTGAATATATTAACTTTGCACCCCACAGCCTCTTAGTTCTATTTTTCTCTATTAACTCGAATTCTTGTACATGCCCGGAATATTCAGAAAATGTCCTTTTTGTGGAGAGGATGCAATACTGAAGACAATAGAACCGGATTTCAGCAAGGGTGTGTTCAGGAGAATCTTCCGCTGCAGAAATGGGCATGAGTTCGACGAAGAGAGCAGCCTTGAAGATGAGAAGAGATGGGTAAGGGAGGTTTTCAGCGAGCTGGCAGAAGAACTTCTCAAGAGAAAGCAGCTAGATTAGAGCCTTCACTTCCCTAACTTTTTTCATGAAAATCTCCCTGAACTCCCTGTCGTTCCACAGGGTTTCAATAACTACATCAATCATTTCCCTCCTAACATCCTTTTCCAGAAATCTTTCCGCATTTTCATCCAGAGGAAAGAAGCATCGTCTGCAAACTTTATTTGTGGCTGGATTGATCTCGCCACAGCGCAGGCACTTTTTCGGCATGAGTTTACCATTTTCTTCTCTTTCATCCTCAACCTCCATTCCGTAAAGCTGCAGTATTGCTCTATCCACATCCCTTCCGCTGAGATGAACATACACAGACGCCATATCACTGTCCTGAACCCAGCCGAAGAACTCCTTCATCTGCGCTTCTGTGAGGAACTTAGCTAAATGCGTTGCCCTTGCATGCCTGAATGCATGCGGGTTCACTTTCTTCTTTACCCCTGCTCTCTCTGCAATATTTCTGAGAATTGTGCGGAGAGAGTTGTACGGTATCCTTTTAAAGCTGTTCAGCGAAATCCACAGCCACGCTTCTGGATCATCGCGAAAAGGATGTGAGTTGAGCCACTCAGCCAGATATGGTGTTGAGAGCACGAGCCTTATTCTCCTGTACCCTGTTTTCCCGTGAACAATAGCAACAGCCCCGTACCTGTCAAATGAAACGTTTTTTATTTTCATAGAGAGAAACTCTCCTGCCCTGCAGCCAGATTCGTAGAGAACAGCAACTATTGCTCTGTCCCTTACATTCCGCGCAGCATCTATCATTTTCTTTATGTCTTCTTCCGTGAGAATTTCTTCAGGAAGTTTTCTGTTCCTCGGTCCTGTGCATTTTATCCAGAAAACGAGTTTTTCTCTTCCAAGCCACTTGAAGAACTTCTTTATAGAACGTTTGTAATCATGCTTTGTCCACTCCGTGAATGGGGATGTGTGAATCAGTGCAACTACTCTTTTGAGGTCATCCTCATTTGCAACATCAAAATCTTTTTCAAGCCATTCAGCAACTCTCCTGAGAATATATGCATACTTCTGAACCCTTCCCGCCTTTATTCCCTGTGCAAAGCAGTCGTTGCAGAATTTTTCTATCAGCTGTTTGTTTCTCTGAGAAATGTCTGATTCCCTGAGAAGTCTGATTGCAAGCTCGTAGCGCTTTCTGTATGCGTGCACATCTTCCATGTCATTAAAAGTGCTCTCTGCCTGCATATATTGGGGGAGGCTCTGTTAATTGCAAGTGGCGCCGGGGGCAAACCGAAATCACACGTCACAGAACCTCTTTCCCCAAACAGAGCAAAATGCAAAATTTCAAAATTAATTATACATAACTTCTATTTAAAATTTTCACTTTTCCATCACACTCTCCGCCATTCCCACCAGAAATTTTTCGAATCTCCTTACAAACGAGTAAAATTCTGCATCTGGTTTAACCACGAACATCTCCATCTCAAAAGGGTCATCGAGAACTTCTTCAATCTCAAGTGATTTCGCGCTTGCCTTAAGAGCTTCCCTGTACTTTTTGAATCGCATCACTTCTCTTATTTTTCTCAGAACCTCACCTCTGAGTCCCTCGATTCTGACTCCTGATCTCTCGATCATGAAAACATCGTAGAAATCTCTGAGCTTCATTGCCTGCCTTGTGAGTATTGCACGTATCTTTTCGCAGAGAATTTCTTCAAGGGAGTAAGCGCAAACCCTGACCGGAGAATAGAATTTCAGAAACTCCTCGAAATACAGCTTGTCATTCTTTCCTATTTCTGCTCCATCAACAAGCGTTCTCGCAGTCAGCTCTCTGTGAGGAAAGAGCAACCGCTCAACGAAATTCACCTGCACCTTTATCAGCTCACTTCCCTTCCAGAGCTTGAATGTTGCCATCCTGCTCCCGCTGCCGAATTCGATGTAGTTCGTGTTTTTCAGCTCAGCTCTGAAATCCAGCTCCATTCTTTTTGCGACATCTTCAAGAAAAGACGCAAGCTTCTCCGCCTCTGCCACAAGTTTTCTCCTCAACATTTTCTTTCCTAATTCTCTCCACACTTTCTGCTCCCTCCATGTAAAGTCGAGGTCAACGCTGAATCGATAATAGCCAAAATAGCACTTCACCAAGCAGCTCCCGCCCTTGAAGAGATAAGCATCTCCGAAAGCTTTGTTCATCTCTCTCAGAATCCTGTGTATGAGCACGTCTTTTTCAACCAGCGACGGCTTTTTCACTCCTGACCTCTCGCAGATAAAAGCCACAAATTCAGACAAGTCCGGCATTCCTGATCACGCTCTCAACACTTTTAGGATAGAAGCGAAGGTATTCAGCGAGTTTTTTCTTCCTCACATCCTTACCATACTCCCTCAGGGTTGCAACAATCCTCTCCTCAGGCGTTGAGCGGTATCTGGCAAGGTAAACCATATCGAGCAGCGTTTTCTCAAGGTTTGAATATCTGATTTCGTTTTTCTCAACAACACCAAAACCAAAAAGCTCCTTTTTAAGCTTTATGAACCTTACGTCATCTCCGTTAATCTTTATCACCTTTGGTCTGTAAATAGCATCACTGAGCACGTGAATAACAGGAGAGAACTCATGCGTTGCTCCACTCAACCTTAAAGCTGTGCTCAAACCAAAGTACCATTCCACGTCGAGCTTGTTCATTCCCAGCGAGATGATTTTCAGCGTGCTGATACTCTTTCGTGTGCTGAACTCCTCAATGGTTTTAACATAATAAAGTCCGCGGAGAATTCTTATCAGATAACCATAGGATATCATGAAGTTTACAACCCTTTCCGCATCTTCTCCAAATCTTTTGCAAGCTTTTTCAAACTCTTCTCTTGTTACAGCTTTCCCTCCAAACTCTGAGAGCACATATTTCGTGAATTTTTTCATGGTTGTTATTTGTGTAACAATCTTTAAAAAAGTTTATGGTTGTTACATGAATAACAATAAACAGGAGAATTAGGAAAGCTTTCCATAACCACTTTCCCTCAGTTTTTTCAGGTATTCGGTGCTGGTCTCGCTTTCGGGTACCGCACCTTCAAATGCACCGAGGAGCTCATCCACCACGCTTTTTCTCTTGGGTTTTTTCACCTCGTATCCAAGATTTCTCATGAACCTGACTATCTCCTCGAGCTCGACCAGCATGATCTTCACCTCTTTTATTTTATTTAGTTCACATTGTTTTTGTATTTGCCCTCGCCCGCATCGCTGCAGGTTTTACACGGAGAAAAACTTTGCAATCCTCTCTTCCAACCTTTAAAAATTCTTCCAAGCTAATTTTAATCATGTACACGAGCGAGGATCCCGTTTTCAGGCAGAAGGAAGTTTTATTTCCCGATTACATACCCGATCATCTTCCTCACCGAGAAAAGGAGATTAAAGCAGTTTCATCTCTGATAAATTCCGCTCTGAAAGATCCGGCAAACACAGTTAACATCTTCATCTACGGCCCGCCAGGCACAGGCAAAACAGCTTCAATCAAATTCATCTTCAGAAAGCTGGAAGAGGAAACAGCAGCATTTCCTGTTTACATCAACTGCTTCCGCATAAACACCAGAATGGGCGTTATCTACGCGATAATCTTCGAGTTCTTCCGCAAGGTTAGACCAACCCGCAGAATACCATCGCGGAGAGGAATTGCCTACGACGAGCTTTTCGACCTTCTCGTTTTGGAACTCAGAAGGAGCAGGACATTTCCCGTGATATGCTTCGATGAAGTCGACCATCTTCTTCCAAGAGGTGCAGAGGTGCTCTACGACCTCTCTAGGCTCAGGGAAGAATCCATACCCGTGCAGCTGATCATGATCACCAACGACCAGTTCATTTTCATGAATGTCGACCCGCGGATAAGAAGTTCCCTCCGCCCGGTCGAGG
>JGI24020J35080_1001443_pt1 | contig 12688 bp, 19 predicted proteins | sample Deesub1362A_J573_FD_35080 | JGI IMG/M metagenome (IMG submission 35080) | reverse complement strand
TTCCAATACCAACGATTTCAACTTCATCCGGCAGCATCTTATGCTTGAGCTTTATCCTCCATTCCATTCCATACACCTTCTTCATTATGTTATATAAAATCTCCTCGTATAACTGAAAGCATGAATCCAAACGATTCTGGATCTGTTTCATGAAATGCTTTAGTTAAATCTCCGTTTTTAAATTGTTGCAAACCCATACTAATAAATTCGGTGCTGATTTCGTCTTTGAGTTCTTCGATTTTCTTGGGGTTATCCACTATGATCCTCAAATTTTTATGGTGTATTCTCTCGAGGTCCCCACCATAGAACTTGCCCATGTATGGATCGATGTGATCAAATCCCGCAAATGTATACTCATCAAATCCAGCATCTTTATACTTTTTAAAACTCCTCAATAACCTCACGTTGTATCCATTCTTTTTTATTCTGGCGATATAGAACTCAATAGATTTGGCTCGTACCACTTCGTGCTCTATATGATGTCCATATTCATGCAAAAATTGTTTCCATTCATCAGCGGCTCGAATTAATTTTATCCTTGCTTCTTCTGTAATACCGGAAATGTATGGAACGTAATTGGCTCTTCCAGATTGAGCAAATCGTATTGTCACCTTCCCCGCTTTATCGATAACCTTGGGATTTACCTTATGCACAAACCTGAGCATGATGGTTTCTTTGAGTCCACGACTTGCCCCCTTCAAATGTTCTTTATACAACTTTTTCATTATCTTTTCGCCATCGACAATACCTAAATCCCTTCCATTGACAAATCGATTTACCGCTCGAGAATAATTGCCCTTCTCTTTTTTGAGTATCTTATCGAACTCATCCAGATTTTTGTATATCTTATCATCAATTTCAGGATTATCCGTTATTTTCGTTTTGGTGGTTTTTTCTGATTTTGAAGGAATATCAGTTCGTACGATTGGAACGACTGTGCAACGACAACGTGGATGGATTGGAGGAGGATTTTTTTGCCCCATCTTAAATATTTGCCCGTTTAACGGCATACAGATTGGACACGTTCTTTCATCCAAGGCGGTGAGCCATTGCCATCGTTTCAATCCGACTTGTTCGTATCTCTTTATTGCTGCTTGGTTGAATGCTCGGATAGATTCGGTTCGTGCTATCATTACGGCACGGGTTTTTGAAGCATTGAATACTTTGGTTACTCGATTGGATAATTTAGTGATGCCCTCTCCCTGCATCCATCCGTCTCGCAATTCATATGCCAATTTCTTTTTAGTCTCGTCACTCAATCCACTGATCAGATCTAATGTCAAATTGTTTAACTGATCCAACAAAATCGGATCGGTTAATTGTGCTGGAATTTCTATCAGAATACCGTATCGTCCCAGTTGTCTGCTCGCTTCTGCTGATCCTCGATCTACGATCTTTTTATTATACGTTTCCACCCATTGTTTCGCAGCAGATGCACCCATCTCATCTTCGATGATTTGTTTAGTTTGAGTAATAACAGCATCATCCACGTAACCGGTTGCTTTCAATAATCCAAGACATCTTCGTTGAGCATTAACGGGTAATCTCTTCAACAGTTTTGCATATTCTTCACGGATCACTTTGGTTCTGGTTGGATCCATTCATCCTCACTCTTCTTCTTCTGGCAATGGTTCGAATCCAGCCATCATCCTCGCTTCATTGGTGCGTAAAACCCCGGATTGATACAATGTTGCAATGTCTTTAGCATCGTATTTTTCCTTATCCAGCTTTTCAAACGTGACTTTGAAGTTTTCAGGATTGCGAATGCCCCATAATCCAGCCTGCTTTTGTATCAATTGCTCCAGCTTCCTCTTGATCTGTAATCTGTACGATTCGAGGATCCTTACACGTTCTTGAGAGATCATGTAGGCACTGGCATAGGTTGTGCTTTTGGACTTTCCAGAAGCGAGTTCTGAAGAAAATAGATACGCAGCAATGTCTCGTTCCAGTGATTCTTTCATACCCAAGACATCGAGGCCCGTGTCCGTATCTAACTGAGTAACATCGATGCCGAATCCGAGGATGTCTTGATTTTCTTCGATTTTTTCTTGGTTCTCTTTCATATCTTTCAGTACTTTTTTGGCCTCTTCGTAACGTCCTTCTTCTAACAACTTTGCCAATACCACACTATTGATCGCCAATCTGCCGTATCCGTATCTCTGAACAAATTTCCGATAGGATTCTAATAAATCAAAATAGAATTCCACCCGCCATTCGATTTTGTCTATCAAAGAACGTCCGTATATCCCGTAAGTATTTCGTTCTTTGGTGTCTGTGAAAAAATTACTGAGATGATTATAACGATATAACAACACATCATCGATTTCAAAAACCTCTTCTTTGAAATCGGTTCCTGCCATTCCTTCGTTGACGATAACCTTGTCCACCTTACCCCATATGATGCGATCAGGATCTGCTCCGGGTTCTTCTTTTTCCGTCAGTAACGTGACAGCATTCATAGGAAGGATTTTTAAATCGGTAATCTCGTCTGTCTCTTGCTCCACCACACAAACAACGGTTCCCTTCTCCAGCAATTCTCTGGCAACCGTCAGAACATGTTCATCCAAATTTACGTTCGCAGCCCACCGTCTTAATCGATCAGTATCCTCTTCTTGCTTTTCATCCAAGCTGGATATCTCAAAACCACCCGACATTTCAAGAGCTGCCTTGTCGAGCGGATCACTGATCAAATCCAGAGAACCAATCTGTTCATATTTCTTGAACGGGTTGGATTTATCTATCTCAAAATCTCCTATTTTGAAGGATAACATATTCTTGATGCTGGTTCGAGTTACACCAGTAATTGCTCCAAAAACTTCAATTTGCCCCATATCTATGTATGCAAACTTGGACTTAAAAAAATAGGATGTAAATTAGATGTGTTTTCGCCCACCGGTGATGAGCATATCTGCAAGGCCGTGGGTTGGTGCGGTCTTACTTAATCCCATTGTCGCATACCTCAATGCATCCATAGCATGGTCATTGATCTTTATGGGTGTTTCCTTATCATTGTCATCGTATCTATACATCTGGAACTCGTTGATAGTGTTCTGACATCTACTATGGATTAAGAGTTTGTCCGATTCTACATGGGTTGTAACTGCCTTAATGCCCGCCATCACATCATTGTTGGCTTTCTCGGCAGCTATACCAACCCTCTTAAATTTCTCAATCGATGCCGGTTCAGATGGATCACAAAAGAATTTACCAACTCCCCACTTCTGTTGCATCTGCTTTGCCACCTCAATTAGTTCATCATCTGTCGTCTTTGGAGCATAGTATTCTTGGATTATGAAAACTTCATCTCCCTTGATTCCTAAAGCAAGAATACATGCTGGATTTCTGAAACCCCAATCAACCCCATAGATGATTCTTTCAAATACAGTGGGAAGAAGGTCAACCACATGTTTTGGGACACTAAACCCAGGATAAACCAATCCTTCGAACTTGACAAATTTACCCCCCAATTCCTGAAGGGCAAACTGACCCTTATATTGTTGTTCCAAACTTTTGATGTATTTTTTGGGTAGAAATATGTTTGAGCTGGTTGGGACGTTGTATAATATGAAACTGTCGGGGGTTGGATTTTCCACAAACAAATCATAAATCCAATTGAATCCCTTGGGGGTACCAGTTATCCAAGCTTTATACTCATACTCTGGTTGTCTTAACCTGCCTATCAGGATATCCCATACGAGCTTAGGCAATAATGAGCATTCATCGATCCAGAACCAAGCAATGGAAAGTCCTCTTAAACGTTCAATATGTCTTGGGTTGTCCGCTGATCTAAATAGAATCTCGCTACCATTTGTGAACTTCAATACTTTCTTGTTTTCGCTGAACTCTCTGACGACTTCCTGCGGAAGCCAGCGATCCATCTCCCACCATATCACATCCTTAATGAGTGTGTAAGTTGGAGCAACTATTAGTCCCCTACTCCCGGGCTGTTCGCTTGCCTCTCTAATTGCTTGTAGCCATCCTATAACAGTCTTCCCTGCTCCGATGCCACTGATGAATGCTTTGAACTTTGCAGTATCGCAAAAAAAGTCATGTTGGGGGCCGGTGAGTTCAACAGTCCGGTGCATCCCTCACGGCCCTCACAATATTCCAAACTAAAGTGGTTGGAACCTCTTGGATGTCCCCCAGCAATTTGGCTTGAAGTTCCAATTGTTTTTCAATTCTCTCAATTGCCTTCAATGCTGTTCTCATATCGCCCGCCATTTTAGCTTCTTTTAAAATCAGCAAAGTTGTCCTATTTATTGTTATAAGCTGTTTCACGGTGTCGATTCTTTCATTCATAGCTTTTTCCACGATTTCTTCTCGTTGCGAAATTCTCGCAACAACTGCATCATTGTTTTTGTTGAAATAACGCCAAACAGAATGACGACTGATCTTTTCTCCTGATCTTCCAGAGAGTTCCCTTGCTATTTCAGCGTCCGATAACCCTTGTGTTTTGAGGGCATTTGCCTCGGCCTCCAACCCATACTTGATTACTTTGTTAATTGCCATGTTGCATATTGTTGCGAATAGACTTTAAGAATGTGAGTTATAACATCTCTACTTTCTGCCCCGTTAGATTCTCCCACCTATTTATGATCACTTGGCAGTATGCCGGATCCAGCTCCATCATGTAACAGGTGCGGTTCAACTGTTCGGCTGCGATTAGTGTGGTTCCTGACCCTCCCAGTGGGTCACAGATATTTTGATTTTCTTGACTGTATGATAGTATAGCCCTATATGGTAATTCAACTGGGAATTGTGCTGGGTGGCCCTCGTTATCCTCTGGATTGTTCGTTCTCACTTGCTGAAACTCCCAAACATTCGTCTGCCATTCTCTGATTTTTCTTTTATCTTTAATATCAAATGGCGGGTGTTTTTTCCCATATACGATAATATCCTCGAAGGCATAAGCAGGGAAATAATGTCCTTGTTCTATAGACTGACTTCTTGGAACGTCAAAAACCGCTCCCTTCTTCTTCCAGATAATTCTCTCGTAGAATTCAAGCCCAATCTGTTTCATTAATACGCTTGTATGTGAGGGGATATCCCATGCCCCATGTTTATCTCTTATAGGGGCCACATTCCACACAATTAAAAACCGCTCACCTGAATGTTTGATCATGTTTTCTATTACTTTCTGCATGTCATCGATATATTCTTCAAACGAGTCCCATGATGCGTAATCTCTTGCATTAAAGTATGGTGGGCTCGTCACAGCAAGAGTTATTTTTGCCCCACCCATCAACTTCCCCACATGGTCTGGATTTGTAGAGTCCCCGCACATCAAGCGATGCCTATCTAACTTGAACACGTCACCGATCTCGATGTCTGTTTCGATTACTTCTTCATTGATTTCAAAGTCATCTTCTGTAATCTCAATATCTCCATCATTGAACAACGCATCGAGTTCATCATCATCAAAACCGAGAGCTTCAAAGAAATCCTCATTCTTAAAATCGCTAAGCAGTTCTGCCAATAGATCTTCATCCCATTCTGCAAGTTCTGCAAGTTTGTTATCTGCCACGTTGTATGCTATTGCTTTTTCATATGGTAAGTCGAGAAAAATAATTGGGACCTCTTTTATGTTTAGCTTTAACGCAGCTTCGAGTCTTGCGTGTCCTGCGATAACAAGTTTCTGATTCTTATGCCTAATGGCTAAAATTGGGTTTGTCCAACCGAATTCTTCCATACTATTTACTAATCGTTTTATTTGTGTTGAAGGGTGTTTTTTGGGGTTCCTCTCGAAAAGAGTTAAATCATCAATTTCTACGTATTCAATTTTATATGACATGATATAAATAAAAGAGAATAGACTTTAAAAAATGGTTAGTAACCTTGGATCTCGAAGATATCTTCTTTTATTTTTTGAACATTATCTTCGATTGTTGCCTCTACTTTTCCGTCAGAGTGATATCTAATGTGGAAAGTACGGAATTCTTTTTTTCTAACATCAATCTCATCATGCTCTGAGTAATAGTAGTATAAGTATCTCCAAACATCAAAACTATGTGTTGTAATGAATAGCTGAAGGTTATTTGTTCTTGCTATCTCAATTAAGTTGTTAACTAATTTCTTTATGGCTCCAGGATGTTGATGTGTTTCTATTTCTTCTATAAATAATGCAGTATTAGTAAGATTTTGAGCTGCTGCGAGAATTACTAATCCGTAGCGAGGCCCGTCACCAAGGTTGTCAAGAAAGATTTTTCTTTCATCCATCAATAAAGTGGCCCTATGCTCACTTGGAAGATCTGGATGAGGTATATATTCCAAATTCTCTCCAGTACCATATATTTCTTTGAAAGCTCTTACCACTTCTGGATCTTTACCACTTAATTTAAGCTTATTTAGATAACTACTTTCAATCGTTATAGATTTCGTCTTTATAGCTGGATCGAGAAATATGGCTGAATTTGAATATGCATATATTTCTTCCCATTCAGGGGGGACTCCCACTCCACTAACTGATGTTCCTCTGTGAGGAAGGTTAACAAGTCCACCATATGTATTATGTTTAATACGGGTTTCACGACCCCCATATTCTTGGTGGATAAATGACAACACCTCTTGTTGTTGGTATTTTAATGTCATTTTGAGTGCAACATCATTATCAAATCTCAAACGTACCATTACATCATTTTTCAAGTCGTATCCATACCATAGATCTCTTGCGCTTATATTTCTTCCCTCTGTCCTTCTACGCAAAGCAAATGGAAGTTCGGTACCTACTGTCTCTTTACAAACTGAATAGATAGCTTCAAGAATGGTTGATTTACCACTGTTATTTCCTCCAATAAATAGGTTTATTTGTTTTAAATCCTCAATTTTACAACTCCTAATTCCCTTAAAATTAGCTATTTCGATTGTATTCACCAATGGCATGTGTATATATTGACATACTAAATTATTTAAAATTTTATGAATTCTCAAGGGTATATTATTTCAAATCATCTAAACTCAAATTCCTTACATTCCGGTTCATCCAAAAACCAAGCACAAAATTGACAATGCTCCATTGGATTTGGACACGCTATCTTGCATGTATCATGTTTTTTGCAAAGATGACAACACTGAACACTGCCACAACCTTGGCAAACACCGTCTACTATTTTTCTTTCAAAACAACAAACGTTAGAAGATGGTTTTATTGTGATCTCCACTATTTCATCTCCCTAAAATCACATCTATTCGTCCCATACACAGCAACATCTTTCCTTGCCCAACATCCACTTCGTCCATTTGAATATACACAATCTTCACAAAGATCCATTTATTCCACCTCAAAATAATCCAGAATGAATTTCTTAATACTCTCTTTATCGAATTTGTTCGATTCTACACATTTTGGAAGAACCGTATCCAAGCAAGCGAGGAAATGTGTATGGTTTGAGAACTGGATTTTCCCATCTTCATGTAAGTCATCTGCAACGCACATGATTTTATTGTGGATTAGAATTCTATCCAGTGCTTCATTTTCTCCAAACTGTATTCCACATGCCGTACACATCCATCCCCAGTCGTAGTAGTAAATGTCGTTAAGACTGCATTCATGCGAGAATTCAACACTCGTTCTGTATCCATCGTCAAACTCGATGATGAACCCATCTTTATTTTCTTCTACTTTCAATGGTTCAGGAATTTCAAACCAGCTCGATAAATCCGTCTTGTCTGTGTTCACGTCTTCAGATCCTCTTCTTGGCATTGGCATCAACCATCAACCTCTTTACTTTGAAAAGAATGCCCGTTTTTTAACACCAAAGCTTGACGTAACCATTCTGAATCTTCTTTTATCATTGTGATGTCTAAAAGATTCTTGAGCAACTTCCTCGTTTCTTCAGTGATTCCTACATCCTCTAAATCTCTGATATACTTGTACGTCAGCATTATTCGCTGTCTTTTTTCGGGAATGGGTATTTGCTGTATTATCTCTTGAATACGATGAAGGGGTATCTCCGTTCTATCCGAAACCTCCATGAGGATATCGTAACAGAAAAACAATAGTTCCATCACATCTTTGAAAGACTTCCTGTTATGCGTGATCGCTATATCGTTACAACGATGTAACTGTTCCATGCCCAATCGTTGAAGTGGATAATTGAACTTCTTAAGGTTGTTTACAGAATTGTTTACAGATTCGCTTTTGTTTACAACCTTCGAGGATGTAACGTTTGCTTTCTTCTCTTCTTTAGTGTATTTATCTCTCTTTCTCAAACTAACCCACCTCTCGATTTCCTCGTTAATTTTTTATTTTCTATTTTTTAATTAACGAAAGATTTATATCACTGTAATAAATTTTCTACTAATTAATATATTTAGGAGATAAAGCCTCCTATCTTTTATCATCTCCCTTAATAATCAAAATCATCGTTACATCTGTTACTCTCTCGGAGTTTGTAAACAAGTAAACAAACTTGTAAACAACTTTTGTAAACAAACTTGTAAACAGATTCACGATAACGCATCCATATGGATTTTGTAAGTGTTGACTTTAAGACATATGCCATTCATTTTCACGGTAGTCAACACTTCATTATGCCATTCTTCAACTTGTTTTTGAGTGTATAGCTGTTTTTCAAAGTGTATCGGTTCGATGAGGTAATCTCCATCCATAACATTGACTGTGGTGGTGAACATGGATTTAAATGGATTAAACCACGTTTCTACGGCAATATTAAATCCATGAAATTGTGTTTCGGTCTCTATATTCCACTCCTCTCGTACGACTTTGTATATCCAGTCTATCAGATCCCACCACGAATTTGCCCACGAAATAGTACATCGTGTCTTTTTATGACTTTTCCAATCTCCATGATGGATATAGTAAGTATCTCCAACCGTTCGTCTCTTCATTCGCCTTAATCTTCCTGGTTGATTACATCCAGGACATGATTCTATAATCAACGAAAAACCCGGTCTTTGTGGTGTTTCATCGGTATGCCATTTCAATATTTCATTGGTTTCAACTTCAAGAGACTCTGTATCCCAACCGTATCTTCCACCTATTTTTACTCGTTTAAATCGTCTATCGCTTTTCAATAAGTTACCAATGCGATTTGTGGTAACTATCGGACTTTTATATCTGTTTTCATACGCAATTACAAGTTCTCGAGCTTTAATTGGTCTTTCCTGTTGAGAGATATACTTATAACAGAAATCTGTAATCTTGATTTTGTTTGATTCATTTACACTCATTGTTCAATCTCCTCAACTACACCACGCAAATGTTTGCAAATCTTTTCAAATGGTCTATCTCCATCAAAGCAATTCAATAAAATGGAATTTTTACAGAAATTGGGGTCTCCACAACAATAAAATTTGATTTTAATCTCTTTCCTCCATTTCATCAAGAATCTACCCCCTGCATGAATCCGCATTGGCAGCAACACAATACATCGTCATCGATCTCTTCAAAACATCCGTTTCGGCCACAATTCGAACATGTTTTCATCTCTTCCACCAGATTATATAGGGGTTAGGCCATTCAGCTTTCCATAACAGCAAAATGAACATCAGAACGCTCATCAAACCACACCCCATATATCCACAGTTTTGTTTTCAATCCGTTTAGTTTCCTTGTGAAATGAGTGCTCGTCAATCCCAACGGACATATTTTACATGGGATTATACATTCTCTGCATTCGTTGACTTGTCTCTCATAAAATGCATGTTGTTTACGGACTTTATCAATCTCTATCTTTTTAGACATCGATATCACTCCACGATCCTTGGTGCTATCAGGTATTCAATTGACAACCCGTCAGACTCATCAGAAACGAACTTGAAGGATCCGGGAATATCATCACCCAGCTTGACCAACAAAGCATCTCCGAAGGGCTTAAACGCTCCCAGATACTCATATGTAAAATGGCTTCTTGCCGTTTCTTTACCAGAGTAATCAAACTTAAACGAAAGACTATCTGCATCGCCGTCTGCCATTATGAAGAATCCATTCTCATCGGTTTTGAGATTTAATTGTTCGCTGACTTTTCCACATGCTTTAACTGCTTTCCCAAACTTTTTGGGATCCACCGTAAGTCCCGCTTTAAAGTCCAGATTTGGTATTTTGGGATCCTTCCGAACGGTCGATGGTTCCAATAATGTGCTGGTATAAGTGATGTTATCAAAACGAAGTTTCAGTTGTGATCCATCAGTTGTGATATCTACATTGGTATTCTTTCCCATCAATTTGCTGATCTCTGTTAGTTTCCGAACATCGACTCCAAGTTTGGTATCTTCTTCAATGAGGTATGCGTCAAAAACGTTGGCGGGCAAGGATGCTATGATCAGAGCAACGTTGGCAGGATCCACCACATTGCATGTTAGTCCATACTCGTTAAATCGCCATACACCTTCATACACGAAAGTGTTCAAACCTGTTATAAAGTTTTTAAAATCCTCTCCAATTAAAGTGGTTTCAACCAAATTAGCCATTATTATCGCCTCCGGTTTCCTCTTCAAGTTCTCGAATCGCACAATCGAGAATAAAAACGATGTCAATTTCTTTTTTGCAATGTGGACAAACGGGTTGGAGATATGCAGTCACACCACATCCCTCCGTTCATCAACGATTTTTTTCAGATTACCATCTCTGGATTTCTCATAAACTTCGAGCATATCAACGAGTTTGCGAATTGCATATTCCTTATTGGCCTTGGCGAGTTCGTTAATGTGTGTATAATCCCTGATGATGGAATTTGCCCAGTCTGGATACGCTATTCCGAAAGAAAGACCTGCAATCCAACCTGCGAAAAATCCAGAAAAAAAGATCTCCCTATCATCGTTTAATTTTTTAATAAATTCGAAAATACCATCTTCGACTTGTTTTTCATTTGTCAAAAACACGTTCAATACGTCTATGTCGATCTCGGCAACACGTTGATGATTTAAGTTAAGGACTTCGTAAATTAATTTATTAGCAATTTTAAGATCACTCATTGTTTATTCACCTCCAAAAGATTTTGCATGGTTGACAAACTTCTCACTTGGATGACGTAGGCCGGACTTTTGATATCATTTCGAATTGGAAATCCCTTAATCTTGGGTGCTGGAATCCAACCAAGGAGAACCACTTGAGTCATTTCAGGATTGGTGGCAGCGAACACCACCAAAAATCTATGATTTTTCTTTTGATCGAATTGCAGTTTGTTGTAAAAAACGATTTGATCGTCTGGAATTTTCAAGGGATTCTTTAACTTCGTGGTTTTTACTTCAACTTGAGCCAATTTATCTTTGAGAATTACTTTGAAATCATCTTGATCATCTAATACACTGTAATCATCCCTGAAGGGTTTGTGTTTCACTGCGATACCATGAAATATACAGAATTCGTAGAATGCCATTTCTCCTATTTTTCCTCGCAAGTGGTTGGTTATTCCCCCGTCACCAAATATCGGTTTCATTCCTTGTTGAAAACTGGAAAAAACAATCTTAATTGCATATCGTGATGCGTCTTCCATAAATTTCTGTGTGATGGGAATACTGATCGGTTGAATGGTTGTGGATGTCATTCTAATACAACCTCCTCATAGCAGCCAAAACATAGTGTGTATTCATATTCAACTGGATGCTCATGACATTCAGTTTGACCGAATAATAGAACGAATGTGTTTTGAGGGCCATCGAAATCAATTTGTCCAGTTTTTCCACATCGCTGACAAATCACTTTGAAATTGGATGTGTCTACTTTAAACATCGGATTCCTCCCGTGAACACAGTTCAGAGAAATCACAATACTTGCATTCCCAATTTCTGTCGGTTTTCGGTGGTAGTTTTTCGTTCACAAGACAATCGTAAAGTAATTTGGCCGTCTCTTCCAATTCTTGCACGATTGATTCAGCATCTGAAACATCTATCTCAAAAATTGCAATTCCCGCAAAACTCACATAGATGAGTTTTACTTTTTCAATGTTCTCACACCACATGTAAAACTTAATTTGCTTCACATGCTCTTCTTTCGGACCGTTTTTGATGGCGTATTTATTGCTGATGGTTTTGAGTTCATACAGTGTAGGTTCATCATCCATCTCGATGAAATCTATCTTTCCCACAATCGTAGGGCCACCAGATATTCTGTGAGTTACTCGCACTTGATTTCGTGGAAATAAGTTCGTCCAAAGCTGATCGAAAATTATGCCTCGATAGAAAAACCATCGTTGTTCTATTTCTTTTTCTTCGCTGAGTTCAGTTCTGCGATAATAGGATTTTCGCAAGCAATAAAGCAATTCGGTGACATGAACGGATTTATCTCGATATTCATATTCTCCCGATGTTGTTTTTATGATGTGATCTTGTATGGCTTGTGGCAATTCTGAAAAATTGTTAAGCATTGTTATCCCTCGGGTTTCAAAGTCATTTGAGTGTGGATGATGGTGGGTTTATCCACCATACTTCCCATCTTCTGCTCTCTTGGACACGGACTCGTAGTGGCATACTGACAACATGGAGAACAGCAATATGGTCCGGGACATCCATCTTCATTGCTGTAATGCACTGGTATCCCACAGTTCTTGCATCGAACTTCGCCTTCTTTGAGTTCTGGATATCGTTTCAGATGTCTTTGATATTTCCGAGCCATTTCCATCCTAAGTTTATCAATGCGTATTCTTTGACCGTCTTTAATATCACCAGTTCGTATGTTTCTGGCACAAACCGGACCAATGCCCCTGCGAACGCTGTCGGGATTTGATAATGC